>Ga0187856_1002678_pt1 | contig 12925 bp, 12 predicted proteins | sample June2016WEW_8_40_FD_132443 | JGI IMG/M metagenome (GOLD analysis project Ga0187856, IMG submission 132443) | Peatland microbial communities from SPRUCE experiment site at the Marcell Experimental Forest, Minnesota, USA - June2016WEW_8_40 | ecosystem: Environmental > Terrestrial > Soil > Wetlands...
CGCAGCGTCAAAGGCGCGCGGGGTTTTGCCGCCAGCTCGCCGATGCGTTCGAAGCCGAGGACGTGAAGACTTTCCACCATCTCCCCGGGCAGGCGCAGGGCAGCGATCGGCAGGTCGAGAATCGCCGCAGCGGTTACGCCCGGGGCAATGACGATCGACGGTCGCGCCAGATAGCGGGCGATGGCGTGGGCGCCGCCCCAGCTATCGGCGAGCGCGGCGCGCGCGACGATGTCGGAGGCCGCGAGTCGCTCGACCATCCCCGCAACCATGGCGCCTTCACCGCCGTGGAGATGAGCGGCGCCGGTCGTGTCGATGACCAGTCCATCCGGTGGATCGGCTGCGACGATCGGCGCATAGCGTTGCAACGCCCAGATCGCCAGTCGGTCGAGCGCCTGCGCGTCGGCCTCCGGCTCCGCGTCCATGACGATCACGCCCGAGACCAACGCCTGCGCCTTGGTCGCCGCCATCCCCACGCGCAAACCCGCCCGCAGCGCGGCGGCGTCCGCTGCCAGCACCACCCGTCGCCTCCCCTCGCGACCAATCAACACAATCGGCGTTTCAACCGGCGGCGCGGCGTCGCCGAGATTCCTTCTCGCCCGATCCGTGGACCAGCTCGGAAGGAAGAGCGAGACGACCCTTGGCATCGCAGGACTCCAACTCAAAATCCGCGCTTTCGCCGGCGCGACAGCGGATCAACTCGACATGCCATCGGGCGCGTCCCACGCCGGAAACAGGCAACGGCGTCGACGGGAGGGCGCTGACGCGCCAGCGTGTGACGGAGGCCGTCGGCTGGCCGAAGTCGGCGGCCTCGGTCTGACGCCGCCAGCGCCGTATGGCGATGCCGATCGTGCCGGAGCCTTCCGCCGCAAGCTGAAGCCGGCGGGAGGCCGTCATGGAGAGGCGCGCGACTTCGGCGACGACGGCGCCGAGCCCGCCATGATGCAATCCTTCCTCGAAACAGGCCAGCACGGACTTCTCATCGGACGCCTCGACATAGATCACCCGGTCGGGCGACAGCCCGGCCTGAGCGAGGGCCGGGGCGAACAGATCCTTGCGGGTGACGCACCAAAGCACCTTGCCCCGCGTCCGCGCCGCAATTCCCGCCGCGAACAGCGCCGCCGCCGCGCCGTCTACCGCGCCATTACCGCCGCCGGCCACCTCATGCAGGGCGCCGAGCGCCAATCCGCCCTCGGGCAAGCGCCGGTCGATCTCCTTGACCCCGAATGACAACGCGGCCCGCCGGCGCGTAACCGCGCCCTCAAGGCGTTGGATGCGCTCACGAAGTTCCTCGACAATAGGCGGGGCGGCGGACGTTCCCATGTCCCTTTCAGCTCGCTCGGAAAATAGCGTGTTCTATATGTGTTCCCTAGCGCGATGGGAGTCAACCGGCTTCCTTTGAAGGGGTGGTTGAACGGGAGAAGGACGCCGGAATAGGAAAGCACCGGCTATCTGGGAGACATGGGCACGCCGCCGCGCTATGGACCCCGCGATTTCGCCGCCTGGCTCGAGGTTTATCTCGGCGGGCGCTGATCGGGCGCGCTCGTGACGCCAACGACTGCCGCTCAGCACCACATTCTGACCAAATGTTCTGAAGAGCTTCAAGGTCTGGACCGACGAGGCGCCGTCGTGACGAGTCTGAAAGGGCGCTCTTCAGCGTAGGAAGCGGTTTTCAGTGAATGCGCTCATACTCCGGCCTCTGGAAACGGATTTCGAACCCTCAAAGGCGGCTCAAAAGCTCCGTTTTTTTCGCCGCGAATTCCTCCTCCGTGAGGATATCCTTTTGGCGAAGCTCCGCGAGACGCTCGATCATCGTGAAAATGTCGTCCATAGCAACCTGCTTTGCAAGCGCCGCTGACGGCGCGGCGACCGCCACGGCGGACGGAGCGGGCTTTGGCGGTTCCCGCGGCGGCACGGACATGGACGGGGACGGATTTCTTGCGGGCTGATCTGGCAGTGTAGCGACCAAAGGCAAGTCGGCGACGCGCACTAGCCCGAATTGACTGGTGAACGTCAGCGATTGATCGCCGCTCTGCTGCTGGGAGAAGCCCATGATCCTGTGCTCTCCGGTGTCATAGACGCTGATCCGACCGCCCTGTTGGATCGCAAGACGGTGTGAGCCGGGGAAACAGGCGTATCGTAGGTCGTTTTGGGCGCCGGTGGACGCGGCAATGCCAAGTTCCTCTGGCCACCATTGGCTGGAAGACGAACGAGATCCCGGCACGAACAAACTGGCCCCACCGCCTCCACTCTGGCTTTGCGACTGAAAGGACCCCGCATTGACCTTCAGTAATTGCTGATCGCGTAGGAGGCCCGCGAGTTCGTTAAAGAGCGTATCGACGCGATGCTTCAGGCCTTGATTGAACATGTCGCCAACCATGATCATTCCGCCTTGCGACCATTGTCCCATGCCGCCAAGATCGGGATGATTGAACTGCGCCTGGGATCCGTTGCCCTCCATGAGCGCACGGAGCATGGTGACAACGGCTTCGAGGCTCACCGCATGGCGCCGGGCGACGTCTTCCAAAATGCGAAGCCCTTCGGGCGAGAGATCCTGCATGGTTGTTTGACTCCTGGAGATCGTGATCGAAAGGTCACCGGCCTGCTTGGAAACTGTGTTCCAGCGGGAAGCCCTAACGGCGAGCCACTCGCAAAAATGCAGCAGCGCGATGAATTTTCCGCCGGGATGAGGGTAATCAAGGCGTCCGCAACCTGTCCAGCTACGGTGTTTCAGCAACGAATCACCAGCCGAATCAGGATGCGGACATGCCTCTGCACGAAACGCTAACAAAAACCTGGGACCACATTCAAGGCTTTCTTTTCCCGATGCTGCGGGAAGAGGTCGGACCGCTGACCGCGCAACATGAGCGGCCGGTGGTCGTGCTTGATGTGGCGCGGGTCGAGGCGTTCATTCAGATGTGGTCCGGCCTGCCGGGGCGGCCGCCGGAAGATCCCCATGCGCTGGCGCGCGCGATTGTCGCCAAGGCCGTGCTTGAACATGCGCGGCTTGCGCCGTCTTGACGTTAAGCCGGGTCTCTTCGGCGGTGTCCTGTTGATGAGGCAATGGGGTCGCGTCTGGCCCCATGGGCGCTGCCTGGCGGAGCGTTTCGAGGACGCTTCGGGAGCCTATGCCGTCTTACTCAAACAGGCGACACGGAAGCAGCGTCGAGGATATAGCGCTCCGATTCTGCGTTAAGTTTTCATCTGAAAACTTAACGCAGAACTCGCATATTTGGGTGGCTCAACGTCGTGATTGCAGCGCCCGCGCGCCGTAAGTTTTCACCTGACAACTCGACGCGCGCTTTGACGTCCGCCGCTCTGAAGCGGTGCCATGCCGGCGCGCGCCAGCGAATCGGCGAGTTCGTTCATCGGATGACCGTTGTGGCCGCGCGGCCTGGTCCAGGTGATGACATGGGTCGCGTCGATGGCGTCGATGCGTTGCCAGAGATCGACGTTCTTGACTGGATCTTTGCCGGCCGTCCGCCAGCTGCGGGCCTTCCACCCCTTGATCCAGGTCGTTGCGCCATCACGCAAATATTGCGAGTCGGTGACGATCTCCACGGCGCAGGAGCGGGTCAACGTCTCGATCCCCTTGAGCGCCGCCATGATCTCCATCCGTTATTGGTCGTCAGTTTCTGTCCGCCGGAGAATTCCTTCTCGGAATGACCGAAGCGCAGGATCGCGCCCCAGCCGCCGGGGTCTGGATTGCTCGAGCAGGCGCCGTCAGTCCAGATCGTCACGCAGGGCGGATAATGGCGGGAACTGGGAGGATAGTGACGGACGGCCCGTAGTCTGAGGAAAAGGAGAAAAGATCCATAGTTTCCTACCCCAGAAGCGTGACGACAAGAGTGTCGACACGCTGCTTTAAATTCCTGCCTCCTGCCTCCTGTTTCCGGTGCCTGGCGGCTGCCGCCAGGCGTTTGCCTACGAATTTGAACTACAAAACAATATTCGCAAAGTCTGTGTTGGCGTTAACCTTTCGTTAATTAAAAATGACTTGCACGCCTCAATAGAATCGGTCTTACTCTCATTATCGCTTTTCGGAGCAAATCGCGCTTTGCAACGACGATCGGCAGGACTAGCGGAGCAAGAGACTAGCGGAATCAGACATCAGCGCGACAAGAGCAGCAGGCGGGATAGTGGATATGACCATGGCGGCCGATCGAAGACCAGACCCGGCGCCAGAGCCCATAGCGCCAGAGGCGGCAAGAACGCCGGCGACGAACCCTCCGGGTGAGCGTGACCTCAGCACCCAGATCGACGCGGACGCCGTCGAACTATCGACGCGGTTGCGCGAGCATCAATTGCGCACCTTTCCGCCGACGGCCAAAAAGACGATCCGGCGCTTCCAGCCGGCGGAGGCCGCGAAATATCTCGGCGTCACCGACTCCTATCTGCGTCAGCTGGCACAGGAACTGGCCAAGGAAGGCAAAGGTCCGGCGCCGCAGCCTAATGGCCGGCGCAGTTATGGCGTCGACGACATCCATGATCTGCGTGTCGCGCTCGATCAATCAAACCCGGCGCGCGGCTATCTTCCGCGCCGTGGGGACAGCCATCTGCAGGTCGTCTCCTGCATCAACTTCAAGGGCGGTTCGGGCAAGACGACAACCGCCGTCCATCTCGCCCAGCACCTTGCTCTTCATGGCTATCGCGTGCTGGCGATCGATCTCGATCCGCAGGCCAGCCTGACGGCGATGTTTGGCTATCAGCCGGAAATGGACGTCGGCACCAATGAGACGATCTATGGCGCCATCCGTTACGATTCGTCCCGCCGCGAGATGGCCGAGATCGTGCGGGCGACCTATATTCCCGGCCTCCATCTGGTTCCCGGGCAGATCGAACTGATGGAATTCGAGCATGAGACGCCCATGGCGCTGATGCAGAGCGGTGGCGGCCCCGCCGCCTTTGCGCGCATCGGCGGCGCGATTTCTCAGGTCGCCGACGCATACGACGTCGTCGTCGTCGATTGCCCACCGCAGCTTGGATTCCTGACGCTGTCGGCGCTCTGTGCGACGACGGCGGTGCTCATCACCGTGCATCCGCAGATGCTCGACGTCATGTCGATGTCGCAGTTCCTGAACATGGCGGGCGGTCTGCTGAACGTCGTCACCAGGGCGGGCGGATCGGCGCGTTACGACTGGATGCGCTATCTGATCACGAGATTCGAACCCGGCGACGGTCCGCAGGCCCAGATGGCCGGCTTCATGCGTTCGATCTTCGGAGAACGGGTGCTCGCCAACGCCATGCTGAAGAGCACGGCGATATCGGATGCTGGACTTACCAAGCAAACGCTTTTCGAGGTTGAGCGTCAGCAATTCTCCCGTAGCACCTATGATCGCGCTATGGAGTCGCTCGACGCCGTCAATGGCGAGATCGAGTCGCTGATCCGCGCCCATTGGTCGCCGCCGGATAGCGCTCATAAGAGGAGGGCGTAGCTGTGTCGCGCAAAGATGTTTTTCATCTGATGGGGGCGATGGTTCGCCCCGCAGCGGCGCAACTTCAGACAGCGCCGCGCGAAACGTCGCCGGCGCAGCAGAACGATCTTGCGCCGGCTTCAGATGACGTGGAGCGGCCGCTACTGAACCTGGCCCGGCCCACTGCGTCTGTCCAGTCGGCGGCGCTTGGCGCTATATCCCAATCGCTCGAGGCCGCCGGAGAGAAGGCGCGTCGCGCCGACGAGCTGGAGCAGATGCTCGCCAAAGGGCGTTCCGTTGTCGAGATCGACCCTGTCCATGTCGATCCGGCGCCGATTCCGGACCGGATGCCTGTCGACGAGGCGTCGCGGGCCGCCTTCATTGCGACGATCCGCGAACAGGGTCAGCAGACGCCGATCATGGTGCGCCCGAAATCGGGTGAGCCGGGCCGTTATCAGGTGGCTTTTGGACACCGCCGGCTCGACGCGGCGCGTGCGCTCGGCCGACCTGTCTTCGCTATCGTGCGCCAGATGAGCGACGAGGAACTCGCGCTGGCGCAGGGGCAGGAGAACAGCGCGCGCGCCGATCTGTCCTTCATCGAGCGTGCGCGCTTCGCCGCCAGGCTCGAGGAGGCGAAGTTCTCCCGCGACGTCATCATGGCTGCGCTCGGTGTCGATAAGTCGATGTTGTCGCGCATGCTGATGATTATCGCGCGGACGCCCCGGGAAGTCGTGGAGGCTATTGGCCCGGCACCCTCCGCGGGCCGGCCGCGATGGGTCGCGTTTGTCGATCTTCTCGACGGCGAAAAGTCGAACGGCCACTCGGCGCGTGATCAAGCCATTGCGGCGGTCAGGAAGCCGGAGTTCGCGACACTGACGACGGACGAGCGTTTCGAGGTTCTGTTCGTCGAATTGAGCCCGATAGCGACGAGGGCCTCCGGTGAGCCGTTGCTAGCAAAAGACGGCGCCAGGATCGGGAAAATCATTCGCGGAAGCCGGCGGCAGACTTTGTCCTTCGACGATAAGGCGACGCCGGAATTCGGAGAGTTCGTCATTGCGCGCGTTGCGGCGCTTTATGAGGAATTTCGGACTGGACGATCCGGTCCGAAATCTGCGGCGGCTTCGAAGTCTCGCGCTTCAGGCTCTGGCAATAAAACTGGGGCAACCGTCAGTGAAATAGAAACCGAATAGGAGACACCGCAAAAGAAAAGGCCCCGAAACGTCACCGTCCCGGAAGCCCATTCTCAAGTCTCGCAAACTGAGAATCACACTTCTGTGGATCGCTGTCAAGAGTCAGCCGCAACTGTAGGCGGCGGCGTCGAGATAGCTGCGCCGTTTCGGCGAGCAGATTTCTTTTGCCTGAACGAGGCAAGGGATCATGCAGACACATTCAACGACGCCCTTTGGGCGGCGATCGCTGACGCTCGCCATGGTGGCAAGCCAGGCGAGCACGAGAGAGTTCGCGATCAAACCGGGCGCATCGGAACCCGTCGTCCATAAATGGCGGCTGTTTCGAGCGCTAACCGAGGCCAAAGGTCCGCTCGGCGTCACCGACCGGGCGCTATCGGTCTTGCACGCGCTGCTGTCGTTCCACCAGGAAACGGCCTTGACGCTGCCGGTAGCTGATCGGCGCGCCGATGACACAGCAGGGCAGGGGAGCGCCGGCATTGTGGTGTTCCCCTCGAACAAGGAACTGTCGATCCGCGCCAATGGCATGGCGCCGGCGACGCTGCGCCGCCATCTCGCTTGCCTGGTCGAAGCGGGGCTGATCATCCGCCGCGATTCCCCCAATGGCAAACGCTACGCCCGAAGAGGGCAGGGCGGCGAGATCGAGAACGCGTTCGGCTTTGACCTGACGCCGCTGGTGGCCAGAGCGGCCGAGATCGAAAATCTCGCCGAGGAGGTGCGGGCCGAGAACAAGGCGATGCGGCTGTTGCGCGAGCGGATCACGCTGCTGCGACGCGACATCGTCAAGATGATCGCCACGGGCCTGGAGGAAGGCGTTTCTGGCGACTGGGAGGCGCTTCACCTGCGTTATGTGGCGCTCTCCAGCAGATACGCCCGCAATTCCACGCGGCGCGATTTGGAGACCTTGGAGGCGGATCTCGCCGCATTCGCCCGCGAAATCCAGAACGTGCTGGAAAATCACGTAAAACTCCAAAAAGTAAGCGCCAATGAGTCCCAAAATGGGCGGCACATACAGAATCAAATCACAGACTCTTTCGATCTTGAACCTGGCCTTCAACAAGGCAGGGGCGAGACGCTCGAGCCCGATGACCAAGGCTCGCCGCCTCCATCGGCAAACGCCAATTCAAAACCCTCCGCGCGGCGAACCTACCCTCTCGGCATGGTGCTCGAAGCCTGTCCAGACATCGTGGATTACGCCAAGAGCGGGATCAACAACTGGCGCGATCTGGCGACGACGGCGGCGCTGGTGCGTTCGGCTTTGGGCGTGTCGCCGGACGCCTGGGCGCGGGCCTTGGAGGCTATGGGCGAACACGACGCGTCAATCGTCATCGCGGCGATCCTGCAGCGCGGCGATGAGATCAAGAGCGCTGGCGGCTATCTGCGGGTTCTGACGGCCAAGGCCAGGGCGGGTGAGTTTTCGCTCGGGCCCGTGTTGATGGCGCTGCTGCGCGGAAAGGCCGCGAAAGCGGCGCGGCAACGCAGGGCGGCTGGGTGATGGCGTTCAACGGTGCCTGGGCTTCAACCCTGTTCAGCGCTGAGCATGCCGAGCTTTCTGGCGCGGTCGAGCAGGCTGTTGTTCGAAGGACGGGCGCCAGCGGAGCCCGCCCCGCAGCATGCGCTCATACATCGCTTCAAGCTGCATGGCGATTCGGGCGAGGGTGAGATCGGGGTTAGCGAGAGCGATGCCAGCGACGAAGGTCAGGAGCCGCTCGCTTGCTCGTTCCGCGCATGAAGGGACGGAGCAGGCTGGCATCTACGAGGCCTTCGGCGACGAAGCGTTTAACGGCGCGTTTGAGGCGGTCGACGCTCCAGTGGGGCGGGGCGGCCCCATTTCGGCCGTATCGCTGATGTCGCGCCGACGCGGCCTTCGGATGTGGCCGCTTCGACCTCGAGATCTTCGAATAGGCCGAACTCGGCGGCCTATTCCGATAATGTGTGCTTGTCGGATAGCGCGTTGATCCATCGCCGATAAACGCTTCAATAAAAAAACCGCTCGATGAACAAAGCTGATCGAGCGGTTTTCCTTGGCTGGGATACGACGCGCTAACCTGCGTAAAGTTAGTTCTGCTTTGAGGCGGCGGGCGCCTTCCACGGCTCAGCGACGACTGACGGCTGTGCAAGCGACGCGGCGTTGATCGACCTGAAAGATTCCTTGGCGAGGCTCGAATACATCCCGCTCATCTTGGTGGCTTGCGCTACGAAATCCTCATAGGCGGATTTGGCGAAGTCCGACTGGAGCTGGATCGCCTCGTCGATTTTCTTCACGCCGGTCAGCTTCTCGAAGAGCACGCGGGTTTTCTCAAAGGACTTCTTTGAATAGTCCGTCGTTTCGGCGGCGATGGCCTGTAGCCCCTTGGTCGACGAGTCAGTCGACTTGGAGAAGGCCTCAAACTGAGCCGTGTCAAACGCTTTGATGTCTGGGAAGTTGCTCGACATGGAATATCCTTTTCGGCCTAGGCGCGCGGCCTATTCCTCGCAACCTTAAATGGCTCTTCTTTTTAGGTGCGCTGCACAACAAAGTCAAGAAATATGTTGCGGTGCACAATAAAGCAAGCGCCCCGGCGATGCTCGAAATGGCGCGATATAGGCCACTGCATCTGACCATGCGCGGCGTCTGTTACAGCCCCGCCGCCTTGGTGAGATTTACCCGGAACCGATCGCGTTTCCTCTGGTATCGGCGGGTCATTTCGGCGCTGGCGTGGCCGAGATGGCGTTGGACATGCGCTTCCTCGATTTTCGCTGAGCTGGCCGGGCCGGCGCGCAGCGCCCAAGCAGGCTCCGGTGCATTGATTTAAGCTGAACCTTAACAGTTGAAAGTTCGGGAAAATCCGACGCCTCGGAACGCCGTCCGGCGATCGAACGCGAAAATTTTCCCTGTCGCTCGCGCTTCATTATTGGACTGGAAATCATTGGTTTTCCTGGATCGGCTTCGCGGTTCATTGTTGGACTCGCGCCGAATCAGTGGACTTTTTCGCGCTCAATGAGGGGACCAACTTTTGAGACCGGCTGTCGGAAAGCCGGGGATGATGAGACTGCGTCATGGGCTATTTCAATGCCTTACGAAAGGCGGGTTTGTGAGATTGATTCGGGGTTCGTGAGACTGGCGTTCGAGTTGATTCGGAGTTTGTGAGACCAGATTGCAGCCATTTTTTGGGGCTGTCCATGGATCACGAAAGCGCCGACCAGAATGCTTGGGCGACCGCGCGGCAGCGAGCGCGCCTACGAGAGGTCTTGCGCTCCTGGCCCGCGCCGCTCCGCCACCGGATTACGCGAGAAAAAAGACGCGTCGCCGCCGTTTCGAGACCACGCGGCGCGCCGCGCGCGGCCTATCCGGGGCGCTATGGACCTCCCGACGCCGAGCGCGACGATATCTGGCGTCGCTTGGCGACCGAGGTCGTCGCCGACAATCTGGAGCGCCTCAAGGGACTGGAGACCGAAACCAAGCTCGGGGCGTTGATGCGGCTGGCGGAGGAACGGCGGAATGCCACTCTTTCTGACCCGAATTTGGCCCGAGGGCCGGGTTCAGTCTCAACAATTCCGACTCAGTCTCATGAACTCCGATTCGGCCAGTCTCACAATTGTGCTCCGCCAGTCTCATAATTGTGCGCCAAAAATCCCGGAATTCGTCCCAGTCTCACCATCCTCGACAACCCGACACCAGAGCAGGCCCCGGTCCACTTATTTAAGCGGAAACCTAACAGCGGATACGCCCGGAAAATCCGACGCCTCGGAACGCCGTCCGGCGAATAAACGCGAAAATTTTCCCTGTCGCTCGTGCTTATTGGGCGGACTGGGAAGCATTTGATTTGCCCGAATCGGATTCGGGTTTCAAAATCGGATTCTAGCCGAATCAGCGGATTTTTTCGCGCTGATTGAGCGGACTAACTTCACGACGGAGGTCGTCGTGGTTCGTGAGATCGACAAATCCATGATCGAAGCTGCAGCCTGGAAAGAGGCGGTGGCGCGAGAGAGGGTGATCCGCGAGCTTGCTTCCGCGGATCGACCCAGCCGCGGCGATATTCTGCGCGCCTGTCGCGAGCTTGGTTTGAGGCGAACGCGGCTTTACGAGCTTCTGAAGGCCTATCGGGAGCGCCCGGTCACTAGCTCCTTGCTGAACCGCACCAGAGGGACGCGGCCGGGCGTTCGCAGGCTCCCGCAAGACGCTGAAGCGGTCGTCGCCGAAGCGCTGCAGGGGTTTTACGCGACGCGGCAGAAGCCCAGCGTCAGTCTACTGCACCGAGAAGTGCTTCACCTGTGTCGCGTGCGCGGCGTCAAGGCGCCAGGCTGGCACGCGCTGCGGGCGCGGATAGATGCGATAGATCCGGCCGAACTCATGAGGGCGCGAGACGGCGCCAAGGCGGCGCGGGATCGCTTTCAACCGGTTCCCGGCGAATATGTCGCCGAGCGCGCTTATGAGGTCGTTCAGATCGATCACACATTAGTCGACGTGATTGTCGTCGACCGAGCATCTCGCCAGCCGCTGCAGAGGCCATGGCTCACACTGGCGATCGACGCGGCAAGCCGCATGGTTGCGGGCTTCTATCTGACGCTGGAGCCACCTTCCATCACGTCGGTCGCGTTGGCCATCCAGAACCTCGTGTTGCCGAAGAATGCTTATCTTGCCCGGCTCGACGTCGAAGGAGACTGGCCCGCGGCCGGGCTTCCAGACGCCATTCACGTCGACAATGGAAAGGAGTTTTGCTCGCGCGCATTGCAGTGGGGCGCCGAGGAATATGGGATCGCCCTGATCCACCGCCCGGTCGCGACGCCGCATTATGGCGGGCACATCGAGCGCCTGATCGGCACGATGATGGGCGCCGTCCATCTGTTGCCCGGCACGACTTTCAGTGACATCGAGTCGCGCGGCGATTACGACTCTCTGGCCAATTCGGCGATGACGCTCGACGAGCTGGAGCAATGGCTCGCGCTCGAGATTATTCGCTACCATGCCGCTCGCCACGGCGCGCTCGGGATTCCGCCGATCGCGGCCTGGCGTGAAGCTGCCGCGCGGCGCGTCCATCCGCTGCGTCAGCCGCATGATGTCGGAGCCTTCACCAGAGACTTCCTGCCGAGCGTGGAGAGGACCGTGCGTCGTGACGGCGTCCATTTGCATGGCCTGCGCTATTGGGACGATGTTTTGAGCGTTTGGGCTGCTCGGATCGATCGGCCCCTGCGCGTGGCGTGGGACCCCAGAGACCTCTCCAAGGTGTTTTTACGGGGACCGGACGACGCCTGGCTGCCGATCCGCTTCGCCAATATATGCCGGCCGCCGATCACGCTGTGGGAACTGCGGCGGGCGCAGGCGACCATGAAAGAGCGTGGGCTGAGGCTCGTCGACGAAGCGCTGATTTTCGAGACCATCGAACGTCAACGCGCCATCGTCGAGGAAGCGTCGCGGCGGACCAAGGAGGCGCGGCGGCTCATGGAGCGGCGCGAGCGCGCGCTCGACGCCGCCGACGCGCGGGCGTCTTCGGGAGAGCCCGAAGGGAGCGCGGAGTCGAGAGCGGATGATCCGCCGATCGATTTCAGCAAGCTCCCGATCTATCCGGTGGAGGAATGGTCATGAGCGGCGAGGATTTCGCGCACCTCGATCCTCCCTACCGGCGCTGCGCGGCTTTGCCGGATCGCCAGCGCATCCAATGGATCCAGGCGGACCGCTGGATCGGATTCGATCAGGCGCAGGCGGCGCTCGATCGGCTCGACGCGCTTCTCGCTTATCCCGCGCGCGACCGCATGCCGTGCCTGCTCATTTTCGGCGATACCGGCATGGGGAAAACCAAGATCGTCCGCAAATTCGAACGCATGCATCCGCCGACGTTCTGTCAGGCGACCGGCGTCACCCATCGACCGGTGGTCGTGGCGCAAGTCCCTCCGGAGCCCGTCGAGCGCGATCTTTATCGCGAGCTGCTCGCCAGCGTCGACGCCCCGGCGCTCGTCGGCGGGACTCTGGCGCGGGAAAAGGACGTGTGCCGATCGCTGCTTCGAACCGTGGGGGCGCGCATGATCGTGCTCGACGAGGTGAACGGCATGCTGGCGGGCACGTATCGTCAGCAGCGCGTGTTCCTCAACGCGTTGCGGTTCCTCGCCAATGATCTCAGAGCGCCGCTCGTTTGCGCGGGAACCGACCTTGCACGCCAGGCGCTCTTGACCGACGCGCAGCTCGCCGAGCGTTTCGAGGCCTTTCATCTTGAACGCTGGAAGAACGATCGCGCCTTCGCAAGGCTGCTGAAGAGCCTCGCGGCCATTTTGCCGCTGCGCCGGGCTTCGGACCTGGAAAGCGCCGAGGTCTGCGCGCGCGTTCACGTGCTCACCGCGGGCGTGACGGCG
>Ga0187856_1002688_pt1 | contig 12887 bp, 11 predicted proteins | sample June2016WEW_8_40_FD_132443 | JGI IMG/M metagenome (GOLD analysis project Ga0187856, IMG submission 132443) | Peatland microbial communities from SPRUCE experiment site at the Marcell Experimental Forest, Minnesota, USA - June2016WEW_8_40 | ecosystem: Environmental > Terrestrial > Soil > Wetlands...
CTCTCGGCTTACCTCGCCCGCCGCGTCTCCGGGCGCGGCTACCGCCGCCTGCGCAACGTCATTCGCCAGATCGCCAAACGGCTGCCGAGCAAGATGCTCGAGAAGCGCGCGCTCGCAATCGAGGAATATGCGCGCGGGCTGCTCACCGGCGGCACGCTGTTCGACGAGCTCGGCTTCTTCTACGTCGGGCCCATCGACGGCCACAACATCGATCATCTCTTGCCGGTGCTGAAAAACGTGCGCGACGCCAAGAACGGGCCGTTCCTCGTCCACGTCGTCACCCAGAAGGGCAAGGGTTACGCGCCGGCGGAAAAATCCGCCGACAAGTATCACGGCGTCGTCAAGTTCGACGTCGCCACCGGCGCGCAGGTGAAATCGAAACCGGCCGCGCCTCAGTACACCAAGGTGTATGCGGAGAGTTTGATCAAGGAAGCCCGCAAGGATCCCAAGATCGTGGCGGTGACGGCGGCGATGCCGTCGGGCACGGGTCTCGACCTCTTTGCCAAGGAATTTCCGACGCGTTCGTTCGACGTCGGCATCGCCGAGCAGCACGGCGTCACGTTTTGCGCCGGGCTGGCGACGGAAGGATTCAAACCCTTCGCGACCATCTATTCGACGTTCCTGCAGCGCGCCTACGACCAGGTCGTGCACGACGTCGCCATCCAACGCCTGCCGGTGCGCTTTGCCATGGACCGCGCCGGGCTCGTCGGCGCCGACGGACCAACCCATGCCGGCGCCTTCGATGTCGCCTATCTCGGCTGCCTGCCGGGCTTCGTGGTGATGGCGGCGGCCGACGAAGCGGAGCTGGTGCACATGGTGGCGACAGCCGCGGCGATCGACGATCGCCCGTCGGCGCTGCGCTATCCGCGCGGCGAAGGCCTCGGCGTGAAGATGCCGGAGGAAGGCCAGCCGCTCGAAATCGGCAAGGGCCGTATTTTGCGTGAAGGCAACAAGGTCGCGCTGTTCTCGTTCGGCGCGCGGCTCGGCGAATGTCTCAAGGCGGCGGACGAGCTGGCGGCCTACGGGCTATCGACGACGGTCGCCGACGCGCGCTTTGCCAAGCCGCTGGATGTCGATCTCCTGCTGCGCCTGGCGCGCGAGCATGAGGTGCTGCTCACCATCGAGGAAGGTTCGATCGGCGGCTTCGGCTCGTTCGTGCTGCAATCGCTCGCCGAGCACGGCCTGCTCGACCGCGGCCTTAAGGTCCGCTCCATGGTGCTGCCGGACGTGTTCATCGACCAGGACTCGCCCAACGCGATGTACGCCAAGGCCGGGCTCGACGCCAAAGGCATCGTCACCAAGGCGTTCGCGGCGCTGGGGCAGAACATGCGCGGCGAGGCGATGAAGCTCGCCAGGTCGTAATGGCCGGCGCATTCCGCTCATTCCCGCGCCAGCGGGAATCCAGTCGAAGAATGACATCGCTGTAGAATTTGGCAGTAGAATTTGCTGGGTCCCCGCTTCCGCGGGGACGAGCGGAAGCAGTACGCGCCATGACCGCCCGCCAACGCGCCGATCGCCTCTTGGTGGCGCGCGGCCTTTTTGCAAGCCGCGCGCGGGCCCAGGCTGCGATCGCGGCCGGCTTGGTGATCGCCGACGGCAGGCCGGTGCGCAAGCCCTCGGAGGCGATCTCCTCGGCCGCCGCCATCGAGGCCGAGCCCGAGCACCCTTACGTGTCGCGCGGCGGCGTCAAGCTGGCCGCGGCGCTCGACCGATTTGGTCTCGACGTCAGCGGCCGCGTCTGCCTCGACGTCGGCGCCTCGACCGGCGGCTTTAGCGAGGTGCTCGTTGCGCGCGGCGCGCGGCGCGTTTACGCGATCGACGTCGGACGCGGCCAGCTTCACGCTTCGCTGCGCGGCCGGGACGAGATCGTCTCGATGGAGGAAACCGACATCCGCACCCTCGATGCGGCAGGCCTGGCCGAGCTGCCGGACTTTGCCGCCGTGGATGTGAGCTTCATCTCGTTCAAACAGGTAGCGCCGTCGATCAGCAAACTTCTGCAACCCCGCGCGTTCATCGTTGCGCTGATCAAACCGCAATTCGAGGCGGGGCGTCGCGACATCAAGAAAGGCATTGTGCGCGAGGCGGCGGTCCATGAAGCGGTCTGCGCTGACATCGCCGCGTTTCTCGCTGCGCAGGGCTGGCGCGTCGGCGGCCGCATGCCATCGCCGATCCTCGGCGGCGACGGCAATCGCGAGTTCTTCGTCGAGGCGGAGCGTGGTTGAGCGGCTCCTGATCGATCGGCTCGGCCATCGCGGCGACGGCGTCGCCGATGGCGCCGATGGCGCCGGCGGTGCGATCTATGTTCCCGGCGCGCTGCCGGGCGAAACGGTCGAGGTCGAGCGGGTCGCCGGCCACCCCGACCGGCGGCGTCTCCTGCACATCGACACGCCGAGCCCGGAGCGTATCGCGCCGATCTGCCCGCATTTCGGCGTGTGCGGCGGCTGCGCCGTGCAGCACTGGGCCGCTGCCCGATATCGCGCGTGGAAGCGCGATCTCGTCGTCGAGGCCCTGCGCCAGGCCGGGCTCGACGCGCCGGTCGCTGCTGTGATCGATGCCCATGGCGATGGCCGCCGCCGGGCCGTGTTCCATGCCCGGCGCGGCGCGCACGAGGTGCTCGAGGTCGGTTTTTCGGCCGCCCGTGCGCACCACGTGGTCGCGATCGACCGCTGCCCGATTCTGGCGCAAAAACTCGACGGCGCCATCGATGCCGCCTGGACGATCGCGGAAACGCTCGATCTCCCCGGCAAACCGCTCGACATCCACGTCACCGCCACGGATGCCGGCCTCGACATTGACGTGCGCGGCTCAGGCCCGCTGACGGCGTCGCTGATGACGGCACTCGCGCGCGTCGCCGCAAAGCATGATCTCGCGCGCCTCACCCGCCACGGCGAACTGATCGCGCTTCAGCGCGCGCCGACCGTGCGTATGGGCAAGGCGATCGTGCAATTGCCGCCCGCCGCGTTCCTGCAAGCCACGGCGGAAGGCGAGGCCGTGCTGGCGCGGCTTGTCCTCGATTCCTGTGCCGGCGCCGGTTCCGTCGCCGATCTGTTCGCCGGCGTCGGCCCGTTCGCGTTGCGGCTCGCCGAGCGGGCGCGGGTCGTCGCCGTCGATGACGACGACGACGCGCTCGCCGCACTCAAGCGCGCCGCCGCCTCGACCGCCGGCCTCAAGCCGATCGAAACCGAGGTGCGCGATCTGTTCCGGCGCCCGCTGACCGCGCCAGAGCTCAAACGCTTCGATGCCGTCGTCTTCGACCCGCCGCGACAGGGCGCGCAGGCCCAGGCTCACGAACTCGCGGCGAGCGGCGTGCCGCTTATCGTCGCGGTGTCGTGCAATCCGGGAACGTTCGCGCGCGACGCCAGCGAGCTTGTCCGCGGCGGCTATCGGCTGACCGAGGTCACGCCGGTCGATCAATTCCGCTACGCGGCCCACGTCGAGATCGTAGCGCGGCTGGAAAGCTAGCCCGTCACTTTCAGGATGTGTTCGAGTTTTGCGGGCAAGTGTTGGTCTTGATATTGTGCAATGCCCAGCGAATCCCTCAAGACTTGGATAGACCCTCGGGATATCGTGCAGGCACGGTTGTCCTGGCGTCAGACGCATCCATATCGGGTCATATGCCGCCCATATTCGCATCGATCGCCAGGGGCGAATTATTGCTGGAGGGGAAATGAATAAGGACTCTCTGGATCTGGCTGCGATATTGAATCGTGCACTCAACCGCGCGGCGCAGAATCTGACCATCGAGAACCTGCTGATGCAAATTGGCCTCGATCCCGGCAACATCACGTTCCACGCGATATTCGCCAGGCTGATCGACATCGCGCTGGCAAACATCAATTTTGCAAGTATGTGCGCCCTGGTCGGCGCGGTTTTCTATGCTGCAACTTTTCTGATGCGGACGATGGTGCCGCTGCGCGTTTTCGGCATCGTCAGCGCCTTGTTCTTCATGGCCTATGGGGCGCTCGCCGGAGTGACCTCGACCTTTTTCATGTATTTGCTATTGCTGCCCATCAACAGCCTGCGCCTCTTGCAGATGCGCAACCTGCTCAAGAAGGCACGCATCGCCGCGCAAGGTGATCTGTCAATGGACTGGCTCAAGCCGTTCATGAACCGGCGCAGCTATCGCCACGGCGACGTCCTGTGTCGCAAAGGCCAGCCAGCCAACGAGATGTTCCTTACGGTCACTGGAAAATTTCTTGTCACCGAAATCGGCGTCGAACTTCCGCCCGGACGTCTGGTGGGCGAACTCGGTTTTGTCACACCCAATAACAGAAGAACGCAGACGGTTGAATGTATCGAGAATGGCGAGGTGCTGACCATCGGCTATGATCGACTGCTCGAAATCTACTTCCAGAACCCGAAGTTCGGCTATTACTTTCTCCGCCTGTCCAGCGATCGCCTGCTGCAGAACATTGCGCGTCTTGAAGGAATCATCGAGCAAAACAAGGTCGAGCTGCAAGCCGGCGCCGCAAAAGGCAGGTCATGAAATTGGCGCCGCGCGCGGCGAACCGACACTCGGGGCCAAAAGCGTCCTTTCGGTGTTTGACGCAGATCAACGGAAGCGTCCGAGAATTTCGCATGATGATGAAGTTTCCAGCTACATGGGAGCAAGGCAATGGAAAGCGCCACATTTCGGAAATGGTTGGCCGAGCACGGCTGCCGCTTTGACCAACACGAGCAGGAGCGGGGCGAAGGTCCGGTCATCGTCACCGTGCATCGAGGAGGCCGCAAGACGGAGGTCCCGCTTGGCGGCTCGCGCCAGATCCTCGACTCCCGGGTGGTGCGTCGGGCTTGTGAAGAGCTCGGCCTTGATTGGTCGCAATTGCCGGGGCCGAAGGGTCGAGTCTGACGCGACGGGGTGCTGCCATCGTTGAGCACAGCGTTGGCGCATCGAAGCGGCAGCTCATCCGAAAACGAAAATAAACGAACGAACACTGGTGCAGGTCGAATGATGTATCGTTTTCTCCAGGACACGGCAGATCAATATATGACGCGGGCAGTAAAGACCGTGACGCGTCAAACGACCATGCGGGAGCTGGGGGCGTTATTCGAGAAACACGATTTCAATTCTTTCCCCGTAGTGGAAGAAGGAAAGGTGTTGGGCATCGTCACAAAATTCGATTTTCTTCGGGCCTTTGCCTTTACCACCGGTCAGATGCTGCCCGATTACGATGAGTTGATGCGACGGCCGGTCGGCGAAATGATGACCGAAGCCGTCGTGCATGTCGAACCGGCGGCACCATTGACACGGGTTCTCCAGTTGATGGTGAGCCTTAAGAACCGCAGCTTTCCGGTTATCGGGCCCGATCGCCAATTGGTCGGAATGATCTCTCGCGAGGACGTGATACGCGCGCTCAAGGAGGCGACACAGGATGATTGATACGCCTCCGCGTAATGGATTCGTCATTCCGCGGCCGAGCCAACGGGCTCCGCGAGGAGCCCGGGATTCCGGACTCGCCGCTTCGCGAAACTCAAGCAGCCTGGCGTGTCTCGATTGCTGCGCGGCCTTTGCGCAGCAAGCCGGGCATCAAGGTGTCGGCGGCCGTCGCCCCCGATATGACCACCGCCTCGGTGCCACCGCCGAAATTGGCGCTGCCCGCAAGCACCAGGCCGGGTAGCGGGCTCTTGCTGCCATGGAAGCGCTCGCTGGTGCGCACGCCGTAGATCGCGCCATCGGTGGACCAGTCGAAGCGGGCCATGGTCACGGGCGTCGCATCGGACCGCAGCACGATGTGCCGGCGCAGCTCCGGGATGGCGGCTTCGGCCAAGGCGATCAGGCGATCGCCGAGGGCGGTCCGGCGCGCGCGGTAGGCGGCCGAAGCCTCCCAGGAGTTCATGTCCTCGCCCACCGCCGTGGGGAACCACGAGCGCGCCTGCGCATGCCGGACGAGCGTCGTCATTTCCACAGTCGAATAGCCGGCCGGTGCCGCCGTCGGGTCGATGAGGGAAGGGAGCACGAGTTCCGCGCCCATGCCGTCGACGGGTTCGATGATCTGCGCCGGCGTGATATCGGGCACGAAGTCGATGGCGAGATGCACGCGGAAGGCCGAGCAGGCAGGCTCGATCCGCTCGACCTTGGTGCGGAAATCGGCAGCCAAATGCGCCGCGTCGATCAGTTCGAGGAAGGTGCGCTTATAGTCGGCATTCGAGATCACGGCTGCCGCGCGTAGGCGCTCGCCTGTCGCCAAATCGATCCCGGCGGCTTTCCCGTTCTCCACCTGGATGCGCTTGACGGGCGACTTCAGGCGAATCGAGCCGCCATGACGGCGCACCACATTGCCGAGCACCTCGGCCAACCGCCCCGATCCGCCCTGCGGATAGGCGCTGCCGTGAAAATAGTACCCATAGATCGGGATCATGTCGGCGACCGTCAGCGTCTCGGCTCGATCCGTGATGTAAGCGGTAATGCTGCGGATGAGCCGCTGAGCGGCGGGATCGGCGACGTAGTTGGCGAGAAATTCCGCGAACGGCCGCTCGAGCCAGCGGACGGCCAGCGGATAGCGCTTTGCGAAAGCGAGGACTTCATCGACCGAATAGGGCGGCCTCGGAATTCCGCCATTGTCCGCCGCCGTCGAATACATGCCCTCGAAGATGGCGTGGGCGTCGCGGAAAAAGGCTTCAATGCCGCCGGCGCTTCCAGGAAAGAGTGTGCCGACTTCCTTGGCATAAGCGTGCCAATCGCGCGGCACGTCCAATGTGAGCGGTCCGATGCGATAGGTGTGATCGAACGGCAGCCACTTGATCTCGTCGGCGACGCCGAGCCTGTCGAGCACCGACGCGATCGGGCCGCCCGGCCACACGCCGGAGATATCGTGCACGCCCGCATCGAAGCGGAAGCTGCGCTTTGCCCCGTTGTGCTCGATCTCCCGCCGCCAATTATGGGCAAATCCCCCCACGACTTCATGCTGTTCGGCAACCACCACCTTGGCGCCCGCGTCGGCGAGCAAGGCTGCCGCCGTGAGGCCGCCGTTTCCAGCGCCGATGATGGCGACATCGTAGGTGCCCTCGCCGCGCGTCCCGCCGATCGCGGGCACCGGCCAATCATAGGCCTCGTGCCGCCCAAGCGTTCGCCGCAGCATCGCGCGCACCAGCAGATTCGGCCCGAAAATCGAGATAAGGGCGCCGATCACGGCAATGGAAGTCGTCAGCAGCGCGCCCGCCTGCAGCGTGTGCGCCAGTGCGATCAACAGGAATAGCGCGCCCCATAGACCCGAGAGGGCCATGTTGACGGCTGCGAAAATCGGAGTCTCGGCGGCTTCGGCGAACGCCGCACGGGAATAATCCGCGGTCCAGGGCTTTCTTAAAGCCACGGTTGCGACGCAGACCAAACCGAGACCCGCGAATGAGAGCGACGCCGCATTGGCGCCGACCAATTGCGGCGCGATCAGATCGGCAAGTCCCAACCCCAGGAAAATGGCGAGGCCGCCGATCTCCAGACTCTTGATTTCGCGCCGGTGCCAACGCCACGCGCCGCCGGCAATCGACAGGATAAGTCCGGCTGCGATCGCCGTGCCGGGCGATGCGAGACCGAGCAGCGCCCAAAACACCACGAATGGCGCCAGAGCAAACTTCACAGTGAGGAATGTCTTCATGGTCATCCCCTGCAGTGATCGGCGCAGAGGCCCGCTGGATCGGGCCATCTCGATTGCGCCGAAAAATTCAATGCCCGGCCTTGATCCAGGTCTATGTTTACAGTGTAAACTATGGCATCATGTTAATGATGTCAACATCGAAAAAACGACGTTATCACCATGGCGGGCTCAGACCCGCGCTGATCGCAACCGCAATGACCTTGGTCGAGGAGAGCGGCGTCGGCGCCGTCAGCCTGCGGGAGACGGCGCGCCGCGTCGGTGTCTCGGCGCCGGCGACATACCGTCATTTTGCGGATAAGGAATCGTTGCTGGCCGCAGTAGCGGCCGAGGGGTTCCGCGAGCTCGGCGCCGAATTGGCCGCCGCCTCGCGTCGCGAACGCGATTCTTTGTCGGCCATGGGAATGGCCTATGTACGCTTTGCGCTGTCTCGGCGCGGAGTTTTCCGACTGATGTTCGGCCCGGAGCTGGCCAAGCGTGCAAGCTATCCGGAATTGAAGTCCGCCGCCGATCAGGCGTTCCAGTGGTTGCAGGGCGGCGTGCAAGACAGAAGGCGCGCGGCGCAAGATGCGGCGCAAGATTCAGACTTGGCCGCCATCGCGGCCTGGGCGCTGGTGCACGGCTTGGCGCATTTGTTCCTTGATGGGGTCTTGCCCGAAACGGACGCCGAAGCGATGACCGAGGCGATCACGGCCGCACGGCGCCCCATTGTCGCCGATGCAAAACCGAGCCCGCGTCGCGCGGCCAAATGACCGGCGGAGTGCATATGTTCAAACAAATGCCCACGCCACCATCCGGCGTTGGTTGCAAAACCGGGGCGTTGTGAGATTGCGGCCGAGCCGGAAAGGTCAAAGAGAAACGACTAGTCGACTTTGGGTTATTCACGGCGCTCGACAATGTCTGTGATATAGAGGCGCCGGCGGGACGCGCCGAAAGTCCCGTGTTTTCACGGCAGCGTGGATGCCGGCACTGAAAGGAATCGCAAAATGGCTAGCGTTCTGTTCTCTCCCATTACGCTGCGCGGGCTCACGCTGCCCAATCGGATCGTCGTCTCGCCGATGTGCCAGTACAATTCCAACGACGGGTCGGCGAACGATTGGCACCTGATGCATCTCGGCAGCTTCTCGCTCGGCTGCGCGGGACTGGTGATGTGCGAGATGACCGACGTCACGCCGATCGGACGGATTACTGCCAAATGCGCCGGCATGTATTCCGACGAGAACGAAGCGGCGCTCAAGCGCGTGCACGATTTCTGCCGCAGCTACGGCGTCGCCAAACTCGGCGTGCAGCTGGCGCACGCCGGGCGCAAAGGTCCGACGACGACGCCGGCGGCGGGCGGCAAGCCGATCCTGACCAAGGAGGAAGGCGGCTGGACGCCGGAGGCGCCGTCGGCCATCCCCTACGACACCGGCTGGCCGGTGCCGCACGCCATGACCAAGGACGACATCAAGCGCTGCATCGGCGAATTCGCCGCCGCGGCCAGGCGCGTCGACCGCATCGGCTACGACGTGATCGAGCTGCACGGCGCTCACGGTTATCTTGCCCATCAATTCCTTTCGCCGCTCTCCAACAAGCGCACCGACGAATATGGCGGCTCGACCGAAAATCGCATGCGCTTTGCAATCGAGATGTACGAGGCGGTGCGCGCCGTGTGGCCGGAACAGAAGCCGCTCGGCATGCGCGTCTCCGCCACCGACTGGATCGACGGCGGCTGGACGCCGGAGGAAACCGTCCTCTTGGCCAAAGAGCTGAAGAAGCGCGGCATGGACTATATGGACGTGTCCAGCGGCGGCCTCGATCCGAAGCAGAAGATTCCGCTCGCGCCGGGCTACCAGGTGCCGTTCGCCGACAAGGTCAAGCGCGAGAGCGGCATCACCACCATGACCGTCGGCTTGATCGCGGGCTACCGGCAGGCCGAGGACTACGTGGCTTCCGGCCGGACCGACCTGATCTGCCTCGCGCGCGGCGCCATGTGGGATCCGCGCTGGGCCTGGCACGCGGCCGAGGAACTCGGGGCCGAGACGGCTTATGCGCCGAAGATGATGGCCTGTCATCCGAAGCTGCGGCCGCAATTGTTCCCGAAGCGGGCGCCGGCGGCTAGCTGAGTCCGGCTTTAATAGAACGCCCCGTAAACCGCGTCCACGACCTGGGCCGGTGGCCACATTCACCAAGTCTGCTATAGCCGTTTCGCTACCTCCTCGAGCATGACTTCGGTAGCGCCGCCGCCGATCGTCTGCACGCGCGCATCGCGTGCCATGCGCTCGATCGTGCTCTCGCGCATAAAGCCCATGCCGCCGTGGAATTGCACGCAAGCGTACATGACCTCGTTGACGAGCTCGCCGCAATAGGCCTTGACCATCGAAACTTCCCTGGTGGCGTCGATTCCTTGCGCGTCGAGCCAGGCCGCGTGATAGACGAGTTGACGACCCGCCTCGACCTTGGTCGCAAGCATCGCCAGGCGCTGACGGATCGTCTCTCTTTCCCAAAGCGGCGCGCCGAAGGCCTGCCGGGTACGGACATGATCGAGAGTGATCTCGATTGCGGCCTGTGCTTCCCCCATCGCCATCGCCCCGATGACGGTGCGCTCGTTCTGGAAATTCTTCATGATGGCGTAGAAGCCGCGCCCCTCGTCGCCGAGCCTGTTCTCGGCAGGAATGCGACAAGCTTCGAAGTGAAGTTCGGCCGTGTCGGACGATCGCCAGCCGTGCTTGTCCAGCGCCCGGCTGACCTGGAAGCCGGGCGTGCCTTTCTCGACGAGGAACATGGTAATCGATTGGCTCGGCGGGCCCGATCGGTCGGTCTTCGCCGCCACGCAGTAGAGATCGCCATAGACGCCATTGGTAATGAACATTTTCGTGCCGTCGAGGACATAGCTATCGCCGTTGCGCCGCGCGACAGCGCGAATGCCCTTCACATCGGAGCCCGCATCCGGCTCGGTCACGGCAACGGCGGTGATGACGTCGCCGGAGACGATGCGCGGCATCCATGTTTCCTTCTGCGCTTCGCTTCCGGCATTGAAGATATGAACGGAGGCCATGTCGGTGTGGACGAGAGCGGTAATCGCAACCCCGCCGAAGGTCGAGCGGCCTAGCTCTTCGGCGAACACGACGGTCGCCAGCGTGTCCATCTCCGATCCGCCATATCGGGCCGGATAGCGGATACCGAAAAACCCCAGGCTCCCCATGCGCCGCAGCACCTCGCGCGGCACGTAACCCTGCTCTTCCCAGGCGTGCGCCTTCGGTTTGATCTCCGTCTCGACGAACCGACGCACCTGAGCGCGAAGCAGTTCATGCTCCGCCGAGAAGTATGGCGAACGGTGATTGGACGACGCAACGTTGTCGGAGTTGGTGTCGGCAATTTTATTCATGACGGCTCCCGGCGGCCATTTCTGGAACAGTAATCATGCGATACCTCAAACTGGATCGGTAAGCGCCATCGTAATCAGCATATCAGATACATTCGGCAATGATATTCATGATTGTTTGGCCGCTTCGCTCGACTTGGCGACGGCGGCAGCAACGGCGGCGTCGAAGGCCGCTTTCGCGCTCAAATGGTAGGCGGTCGGGATCAGGTGTCTGCCGCTCGTGTCGACTTCTATTCCTTCAAGCATCGAAGCCAGAAGTTCGCGGACCTGCTCATGGCGTCGCTCGACCGCGGCGGCGACTTCGTCGCGGACCGAAACAAATTGCGGACTCTTGAGGAAGATGATCTGCGCCTGCATCAAGCGTCCGCTTTCGAACTCGATGTGCCGCATCGCCTGCACAAAGGGGTCCATCGGATCAATGGTCTCAGGCAGCAGCGCCGCCGGCCGGATGACGGCGTGCAGCGCGTGGTTGAATGCCGCGAGATCGATCATTCGGGCTTGCGTCCTATCCGCCACGCAGTCGACGGGCCGCGGCCACCAGGCCGCCTCCCACTGCCAGAACAGGAACGGGAGCATCGGATCCGGCACCCATGACGTCGCCCGCGCGAGCATCGAAAGAAACTCGATCTGCCGGCAACACTCGGCATGCATCTCCACCTGCAAGCCGTCCTGCAGGCGGCCCGGCTGGGCAACGGCGAGCTGGCGCGCCAGCGCCCCGTGGGCGGACATGAGAAACGCCGATACGCGAGTCTGCTGATAGGCTGGAATGCGGCCGTTGTCGTCGAGCGGGCCGAGGAACGGATTCATGGCGGCGTCGTCTCCCGGGGCTTTGCGTCCTCAGGCATCGCCGGCTGCGGCGTCTCTCGGCGCATTGGAAGCGCGCGCATATGGTCGAAGTCAGCGGGAAACGCGGTGAATTGGCCGCCAGGCTCTTCCGGCCCGATCCAGATCGTTCCCTTGCCGTGCCACCGGCCCGCCATCACGTCGCGGGCGAAACGTGCCAAATAGTCGGCCGTCAACACCGGTTTCTCAAGCGTGAAAGCATGATAGGCGCGCGGCACGAACACCAGTTCGCTGTCCGGAATATGCGCGCGTAGCGATTCCTGCAACGGCCGGGGAGTGAGAAAATCGAACTCGCCGTTCAGGATCATGGTCGGGACGCGGATCGAGGACAAATGCGGGGTCATCGGCTCGAAGTCAAGGAACGATTCCATCAAATTCTGCAATGCGTAAACATCGTTCAGCAGCCATCCCCTGCGTTTGGCCATTTCGAGCGCGTGCATCTGCTGCGCAAGCCACTCGTTTGAGAGGTTCATCGGAAACAGCAAATCCATGAGGAAGCTCGTGCCGCCCAGGATCAGTCCGTTGCGCATGACGGTGCCGAGCAAGTACAGTTGCGGCGGGATTTCGGCAAAGCTAGAGATCGGCACCAGTCCGGCGATGGTGTCCGAATGGGCGATGGCGTAACGGAGCGCGATCACGCCGCCAAAGCTGATCCCGGCGAGGAAGACCGGCCCCGATCCCAATTCGCCGATCAGATCGTAGAGCACCGCCACCTGGTCGTCCTGGGTGATATGCAGGCTAGGCTTGTCCGAAACGCCCTGCCCCAAGAGATCGAAGGTCGCTACCCGAAATCCCTTCGCCACCAGGGTGTAGCGATAGGGCTCCCACAGTTCGATGTACTGCGTCAGACCGTTGACCAGCACGTAGGCCGGCGCGCCCGCCGAACCTTCAATCTCATAGCGTATCCGCCGCCGGCCGCGTTCAAGTATGGGCATCGATTCTCTGGGCCTCCAGTGCCTGCGCACAGACTAGTGTTGTGATTCCAACGCTTGTTTCGCACGGGCGACTTTACTGAAGATTTCTGTGGCGGTCTTTGTCCAGACGTAGGGCTTGGGATTGCCGTTGTGATTGTTGAGATAGTCCATGATGGC
>Ga0187856_1002693_pt1 | contig 12873 bp, 7 predicted proteins | sample June2016WEW_8_40_FD_132443 | JGI IMG/M metagenome (GOLD analysis project Ga0187856, IMG submission 132443) | Peatland microbial communities from SPRUCE experiment site at the Marcell Experimental Forest, Minnesota, USA - June2016WEW_8_40 | ecosystem: Environmental > Terrestrial > Soil > Wetlands...
GGACAGGCCCACGAAAATGCCGTGGTTCGGCAACAAACAGCTCCTGATCCGCTTCGCCTAGAGCCGTGAAACCAGCGAAATGTTAGGTCAAGGCAGTACCGTGGAAATCGAGGCTAGCGGGGCGTGTTATACGTCGGAGAACTGGCCGTTCTGGTCGAACAGCTTGCCGACAATGCCGGCGCGGGTGGTTACGCCCATTTTGATCATGATCAAACGGAGAAACGCCTTGACTGTGTTGGGGCTGATATTCATCCGGGTGGCAAGTTCCTTGCTAGTGAGCCCCATGGCGACACCGATTAGCGCTTCCAACTCGCGGTCGGTGAGGTGATAATCGGTGCCGACCTGTCGCATGGCATCCGCCACGGATCGGTCGCGTTTGAGATAGAGGGCCAGCATTGGCTGGACGGCACTGTCGGCGCGCGGGTGCAGCACGAAGGTTCGGCAACTGTATTCATGGTCGCCGGCATTGACACGCAGGTGGGACCCTTCTAACTCGAGTGGGGATCGCGCGCTTAGCAGATTGAGGAGTTCCGGCGGAAGACTGACGCCACCGTCGGATGCGGCAGAGTCGCCGAGGATGGCCTCCGCCCGGCTATCGAGCGCGATTGGCCGAAAGCTCGAATCGACTAGAACGATACCGCCGTCGGGCGGGGTGGAGGAGGTTCTGGCTGGTTCCGGGGAGCGCCGTTGGGTTCTTGTGGATATCATTTTTGGCTTAGCCATAACCTCGTTTCGCCCGCGGTCAAACGCTGCAATCGCGATGAGTCGGATACAGTAAGATCAAGGCTGGTTCCGCATTATATAAGTATTCCAATTGGCATACGTAGTTCTTGCAAAGTTCCCGATGTATTCCACGACCGCCCATATCGAGCCATCGCTGGCGGCGACCGCGGTGTTGTAATCGCCCCAGCGGGCGACGCTACTGCCACCGGAGGCCGGGATGGCCGGGTAGCCGGTAAAGCCATCTTCCGGGAGCGCACCGGGAGCGGCGATCTCAATGGTGGTTGGCGTGTTGAACGTCTGGAAAGGAATCAGGGCCGCGCTGGGATAGTAATTGGGGCCCGTCAGGGTCACGGCGATAGCTCCGGTCGGAATGGGTTGTGAGTTTACGGCGATGGACGGCCGCAACAGGTGATTGCCGCTCAGGAGCAGATATCCCTCGTTGAGGACCTGCGCCGCCAGGGTGCCGTTGCGGAAGGTGGGGGAGAGAACAACATAGGCGCCGCCATCCACATAGACGCCATTTACGTCGGAGACACCGGTTTGGAAGGTTAGATAAAGACGGCCGGTGGAGTAAGTGAGACCTTGCACACGGTTGTCGAGCCCCCCGTCCAGATACTCAAGCGGATCGCCCACGCTGGTACCCAATGGCGTCGGACCCGGCTTTTGGGTCGCAGGGGTCGGAGTGTAGTAAGGCAGGGTGGGGATAAGAACCATACTCAGAGTCAGGTTGGGACTTCCGGTAGCCAGCGAGCTGGTATTCGTCATGGCCCACAGCGCAACCGCATTCGTGGCCACGGATTCAATGGCGGTGCTGGCGAAATATTCCTGGCCTCCATTTCCCAAGAAGTTCACCGCCCCCGGTGGTGTGGTGGCCGGTTGAATCGCGAATTCGAAGCCGGTAAAGAACGGTATAAACACCTGGAACGCCGTGGGCGAGGCAGCGCCATCAGCGAGGGACGTTTTCGAAATCGATAGTATAGCCGCGTCTACGAAGGGGGGGGAAACGTAATTGGGGTTGGCGTTGTACTCATTCCAGGAGATGTGAATTCCGTACTGGTCGGACCCGATCTGCGGAAAGTCGGGGAAACAGGGGCAACCGCTGTGGCTCGCATTGGTAGTAATCATGAAATAGATGTTGTAGTTCCCGGTAGGGTTGCCGCTCTGGCTGGCGGCAAGATAGAGATGAGACGAGTCGATCTCGTCGCCGGAGGCGTCTTCGTCATGGGCGCGCATGAGGACGAACCAAAGGTTCGTGCCGGAGTCGTAGTAGACGCGCATGTCCGTGAGAAAGGGGCCGTTGATCCCGTTGTCGTAGATCTGAGGCTCCAGGCCGAACAATTGGTTGGCCGAGATGACGATCGGAAGGGCCGGCGACCCGGAGGTGTTGAAGACCTCAACCGCGTCGTTTACCCCTTCGAGCACATAACCGTTGCCGACGGCGACGCTCGCATTTGGCGGTTCGACAGTGTACTGGTCGCCGCCATCGGCATTCTTCTGGTCCCGTTGCGAGAGGGCGTTGAAACCCGTAGTGCCGGAAAGCGGTGCGAGCGTCAAAGGCTGCACCACCAGAGTTGCCCCGAGTCCGGCAGCCGCCGCTGCAGCCATTTCAGGATGCAATCCCGCGGGAGCAATGGGAGGCCGGGGTCGCGGGCGTGGAGCGCGGAACAGCTCTTTGGCCGCGAACGCAGACTGCAGCAGCGTCTGTGCGCCGGCCGGCGGGGGCGCCGCCTGGCTCGCATTTACCACATACTGGAAGACCAGTTGTCCGGTGACGTTCGAGCCGGTATAGGTATGCTGCGTCTGGGCGCGGATGGGAACGATGAAAAAGATCGCGGCCACCGCCACGGCCACAATACCAGTTTTTGAACGGCGCGGAGACCGAATGCGCCACTGCCGACGAGCTACGATCGCGGCCGCAGCCCCGACTAGCAGGAGCTTAAAGGTGCCGGGTTCGGGCGCGGAGGATGATGATGATAACGGCCCACTGAAGTTGTTTACCGTGAGCACGCCAGGCCCCCCGGTATTGTCGGCGGTTTGAAGGCCAAAGCCAATGATCTCGCCGGCAAGAACCGGCACCACGACGGACCCATAGTCGCCGCTGGTATAGGAAAGCTTGGTGAAGACGCCGTTGACGAGATAACCTGCATCCTCAAATCCGGGCGCATCCTGGGTCGAAAAGGTCCAAGAGAACTGGAACAAGCCGTTGGCTTTGGCAGCGATGGTGAAATCGGTTTCTCCGCCGACCACGCCGTTGCCATCGTTTGGGCCCCAAAAAACGACGTTGGAGTTGGTCGCAGAGTACACAAAACCGTTTGCGAATGTGCTCTGGATGGTATTGAAATTGGCGATTGCGTAATATCCGGAGAAATCGGCCTTGGCCTGCGGAGCGGTACAGGCAAGCAGCAATGCGCAACAGAATGTAACGGAAGAAAAAAAACGCGCCAGACGCGACCGCTCTCCCGCGGGCCTAGCCGGTTTCCATAATGCCGAGTGCACAATATCCTCCAAGATCAAACCTAACTTTCGGTCGGACGAGGGTCGTCAAAACTCCGAACGCAAGGTCCGACCCTTTTCCGGCCGGCGCGCGTATCCATGACTACCGCTCCCGACTACCGAAAGCTCGCCCGTTCGGGCGATCGTGCCGCCACGGACCGGGCCAAAAGAACGCCTAGAAATCGCCCTTTGCAGGTCCGCCGAATCTTAGGTCCAAGCCACGAAATTCTTTGCCTTGCGTCGTCAGACTCCGGCTTGGACAAAACTTCCCTTTTGAAGCCTAGACAGGGATAGGATATACCGAATGTACTCAGGTTGGAGGAAGTTTTTCGTACCGCATAGGAGTCCCCGTACTGGTACTGTGGAGTTATAGGACTAATAATATAAAAAAACGGCGACAGAAAAAGACTACCTAATGTAGATTGTGACACCGGACTGGCTGCCAGTCCCGTTCATGGACAGCGAAAGGGACACGGCGCGACCGGTGTGGACGGCGGCCGGCACGATTGCGTTCACTTGCATCACCCCTGAAACGGTGCCGTCGGCTTCCGCAAAATAGGTGACCGTGGACGGCAGGTTGTCGATCATGACAAAGGGAGGGCCGAGCAGCGGCACAACAGCGGTGCTGCTGGTGACTTGGCCATCTACGGCAGGGGCGGGAATGATTCCTTCGCCGGTTACATAGAAGGTAAGATACCAGCCCGGACTGGCTGGGTTACTACTCGAGTTCTGTCCCTGGTAGTTCCCCTTGGCGTCATATTGCAGGGCGGCTGCCAACCCGCTTCCGTTGGGCGTAGCCGTGAAAATTCCCGGCTCGGTGGCCGCGTATTGGAGCAAGTAAACTGCGGAAGCCTGGCCGAGGTAGGACACCGTCACCTGGATGGAGCCTTGCTGAATTTCGTACGGCACGATGCAGGTAACTTGGGTGCTGCTGATGTAGAGGAGCGGGGCAGCCACACCCGCCGGCTGGAACATCACCTGGACGCCGCCCATAGCAGTTGGAATATTGGTGCACGGGCTTGGGCAGGTCGTGCTATTGAGCTGAACCGCGGTGGCCGGACCAATGGGAGTGGAGGCGTTGGCGAAAATGGAGACGATCTCGCCGGGAGAAACCGGCCCGGTGAGGAAGCTGGCGCCATTGGTGACCAGGGTAATGCTGGGTGTGACGGCGGTGACGGCCAAGGAAACGTTGACCATGGTGGTTCCGGTCGCCTGGCCGACGCCGGATACGGCGATCGACCCGTTGTAGGTGCCTACGTTCACTCCGGCCGGATTGGCGGTTACCGTCAGGTTAAAGGTGCCGGTGTTCGGGGTGGTGCAGGGAGCCGCGCTGGTGCAGGTTGACGAAACCTGGAGCCAGCCCGAGCTGGACGTCGCCACGGTGAAGGTGGCCGCCGATCCCCCGGCGGAGATCTGGACCGTTTGGGTTGCGGGGTTCGGCCCTCCCGCGGCATAAGTGAACGACAAAGTGGTGGGAGTGGCCGATATTACGGGCACACTGATCACGGTTAGCGTCACATTGATGATGACGGCAGTGCCGCCGGTCGGGGTGATGGTCACGGTGCCGGCATACGGCGTGGCCGATGCCACCAGATTGGCCGGATTCGCGATGATTTGGAGGGTGTAGGGCGTGGAGACGGTGTATGACCCCGCACTCGTGGTAAGCCAGCTCGCCGAGGTCGCCACGGCAAAGTTAACGGACTCGGAAGTCTGAGAGCTCGTGACAGACACATTCTGAGCGGGAGGATTGGAACCGCCGATGGTGAACGAGAAGGACAAGGGCCCCGCCGGTGTCGCGGTAACGTTGCCGGGCGTTCCGGGACTGGTCGTGCTGCTGGTGACAACCATGGTCACATATACGTTTTGCGTAGCGTTAGCCGTGGCCAGGGCAATGGTGCCGTTGCACGCGGTGCCGGCTTGGATTCCAGACTGAGTGACCGAAATGGTGAAGGTCGAGGCGGTGGTGCTGGCCGTGAAGCTACCCGTGGGTGAAATGGTCAGCCAGTTGCTGCTGGTGCAACCTTGCTCCGTGGCCTGGGCGGTAACACTTGTGCTAGTCTGCGCCGTCACCGAGAGGGTTTGCGTAGGCGGGGTGGCGCCGCCGGCGAGCGCGGTAAACGTAAACGCCGAAGCGCTCATGGTTAGCGGTGGCGCGGAGGTGAAAACGGTGACGTTGAGGGTGACACTCGCGGTTTGCGTGCCGGCGGAAGTGATCATGGAAATCGTGCCGGTGCACTGAGTGCCCGCGGAGATTCCGGTCGGATTGACGGCAACGGCGAAGGTGGTCGCGTTCTGGCTGGCGGTGAAGTTACCGGTTGGCACAAGGGAGAGCCAGTTATTGCTGGCACAGGTCTGCTCCGAGAACTGAGCGACAGCACTTATGCTGGTCTGTGCAGTCACCGTAAGGGTCTGGGTGGCCGGGGCGGCTCCGCCGTAAGCCGCGTTGAACGCAAAGCTCGAAGGGCTGAGTGTGAGCGGGAGGGCGGCGCTGGTGGTGACATTGAGAGTGACAGTCACGGTTTGCGTGCCGGCGGCAGTGGCCATGGAAATCGTGCCTGTACACGTGGTGCCGGAGGCGATTCCGGCCTGAGTGACCGAAACAGTGAAGTTGGTGGCGGTTGTGCCGGCAGTGAAGGTGCCGGTCGGCGAAATGGACAGCCAAGTCTCGCCGGTGCAACTCTGCTCGGAGGTCGAGGCGGTAGCGCTGGTGCTGGTCTGCGCCGTCACCGCGAGGGTCTGGGTAGCTGGAGCAGACCCATTTGCCGCCGCGGTAAATGTCAAGCTCGAAGGATTGAACGTAAGCGGACCCGTGGACGCACTGGTGACGTTGAGAGTGACGCTCACGTTCTGAGTGCCGGCAGACGTGGTCATGGCAATCGTTCCGCTGCACTGAGTGCCGGCGGTAATTCCAGACTGATTGACAGAAACCGTAAAGTTCGTGGCGGTTGTGCCGGCAGTGAAGGTACCGAGCGGCGAGAGGGAAAGCCAACTTTCGGCCGTGCAACTCTGCTCGGACACCGCGGCCGTAGCGCTTGTGCTGCTCTGCGCCGTCACAGTGAGGGTCTGGTTCGCCGGAGTTGATCCGCCAGCTACAGCAGTAAATGAAAGACTCGTAGCGCTGAGGGTGAGCGACCCAGGCGCGCTAGCGGCGATTACGTCTAGAGTGATCGTCCAAATCTCGGAACCTTCGCTTACTGTGCTTACAGTGACAGTGTCGTTATAGGTGCCGACGGGCAGGTTCGCGAGGCCGGCGGAGTTCAGACCTATCGTCAGGATCGCCGGCACGCTGCTAGTGGTGACGTTACTGTTTAGGCTAGCGGTTATCCAGCTTGCGCCGCCCGAATCCACAGTTATGGCAAGACTCCCCGCGCTGGTGGTAACCTGCCACTGCTCCGACGTTGGCACGGTACCGCCGATCTGATACGTGAACGTAGCCAAGCAGGTTGGACACTGATACTGGCAGAAGGCCGATGCGGAGAGCACCAAGAGAAGCAGACATACACGGATCAATGCGGACAAAAAGGACAGACGCAACTTAGGCTCCAGTGCCGTTTTGGCGTAAATTTTCATTTTGGACGCGGTGACGTTCCAGTATACACCCGCCGCCCGTCTAGCGGCGTTTCCTAGAGCCTTCTGAGGGTACTGGAGAAGTATAATTTTTCAACAGATTTAATAGTTTTAGCAGTTCGGAGCCTGGTTGGAAGGATAGCCGTCGTAATGCCAGACGATGAGTATCGGCTTCTACATGACGTCAAAGACTCTGGTCCGGGGCTCAGTTCCGCGCTTTCTATTAGCATGGCGCGTCTCGGTCGCGCCGTCGCCCTCGGCACTCCCCACGTGACCCAAAAGGGCAACGGGCGTCGAGCCGTCTTCGAATCCGCTTCCGACCGGGCTGGTTTACCTGGACCTCCTTTGCCAGCACAACCGCCTCCATAGCCTCCGCCTGATCGGATATTGCCTCATGCCCAACCGGATTCACGGGATCGCGATTTTCCCCGCGGGCCGATTCGCACCACTCACCCTCTGGCAATTCACACGGGCGCAACGCAGCTTACCGCAGCGCTCGCCATGCCCCTTCCGGCCATGTTTGGCAAGGGCGCGCTATTGTTCCTGTCCGCTGGACCGGCCACAGGTCTGGTCGGCGGCGGAGCGTGCCGCCGGCCGGGGTTCTCCCTTGGGGGCGCCCCGTTGCACCCGTTTGCGAGGGCGGCGGTTAGGGTTCACGGCTGAAAAAACAAAACTTGCGGATGCGTAAGCATAGTCATTTCTGTTGGTTAGGACTCCGTTTGGAGCTCGCCCAAAGGGGTGTGTTGTTGTGCAATCTTATGCATTTTATGGTGGAATTCGCTCTGTCGCCGTCCGCCGCCACGGGCAATCGCGCTCGACTCCCATCGCGGGACCACGGATGCACAAGGACGAGCCTCTCCGCAGGATGAGGGCACGAAATACGGCAGCATCCATAAAACCAGTCATAATCTGTCCGTGCGTTTTTGTGCATTTACGCCTCTTTCTTGTTCGCAGCGCGGCAAAGTGTCCGGATGACTCCTGGCACGGCAGGCACAAGTGCCCACGCCAGTTTGTTTCCCCTGACTCGCGGGTTCCTCCCTCCACCATGATAGAACGGCGGGAAGGGGCTGTTTTTGGCTGCCGGTTTGTTTTCAGTAGGTTACGGGATGAAATGGGGCGTTACCGGGTTTTTGAGACCGGCGAGCGGCGAGGGCAATTCCCGCTAACCGATTGGTAGCAATGTGCTTGGGTGAGGGACGCAAGCAGGCACACGCATACGTCCCCCCGCAAGCCCGGATGACCGTCGAAGGAACCCAAGGCGTCGCTGACAGTAGGGGCGGATCGCCGAGGAACGCCAGCCGGGTACCGGGATGAATCCGAAGATGGGGAAACGGCCTTCAGCGTACCCGAACCTGTGGGAGCGGTCTGCGTAGTTGGCGAGTTTTGGAATCCAGCGGCTGCGCTAACACGTTGAAAGCAAACGAACGGCGATTTGCCGCACACTGGGGCAAGCTGGTATCTGCATGATAATTCACGAGTTGCAAATCACGAAGGGCTCACGTCAGGCTGTCCCTCTGCGCCCCCAGAGCGTCGCTGGGGTAGTGGCCGACAGGAAACCCGGCGCAACGGTTACTGTTCCCGGTTTCCCCGGCTCCACGCACCTGGCATTTCGAGGCATCGAAGAAGAAGTGCGCCTCCGAGCCGAAAATTCTCATCTGGGACACACGCTCCGTCCCCAACCGCGGATTTTCGTCGGTGTCGCTTCAGACTGTCCCGTGTGTCCCCGTCCCGTGTGTCCCCAGGGGCGAGAAATCCGTCGCAACGATTACTGTCCCCGGTTTCCCCCCCGGTTTCCCCCCCAGGGGCGAGAAATCCGTCGCAACGGTTACTGTCCCCGGTTTCCCCTTCGATTTGTTGGCTGAGTACTCCGACCGTTACTTTCTCGAGGTTTGGGGCTACTGCTTGAAACCGGGGACAGTAACCAATTACCCCGTTTCAAGGCCGCACGCCGGCTCCGGGCCTTTCGCCTGTGGGCGCCCGGGCGGACGGGGTTTTAATTCCCGCCCCAACATGCTGCCGATCCGATCCACAAATCCCTCACTCCCCAGGGGGTATCCCCGTCGTGTCGCTTCCCGAAGTCGCTCCTCCAGCGCCTCTCCCCGCACGCTGGTCCGCAACACCTCCCGCCATCGCGCGCCGCTGAATGATCGCCGCCACTCGCTCAGATCCAACCCCCGGCCAGAGGTGTCCTCCCGGCAATGCGCCGCCGCCGTTGACCATCGATATTCCTCCGCCTCCGCCACCATCCCGGCACGCACCGGGTTTCGCTCCACGTAAGCCAGCGCGGCCCAGACGTGGGCCTGGTCCAGCGCACAACTATAGAATCGCGCCTGCCACAGGTGCCCGCAACTGCGGCGGGCCACGTTCGCGTACCGCGCGTAGTCGCTGTGAGTGCGCCCGAATACCTGAGCCAGGCTACGTTCGGCCTCCGGAACCACCACCAGATGGACGTGATTGCGCATCAGGCAGTAGCCCCAGACCCGCATCCCGTAACGGGCGGCGTAATCGAACAAGGCGTCCAGATACGCCTCGCGATCCCGTTCCGTGAAGAAGACATCCTGACGGCCATTACCGCGCTGCGTGACGTGGTGGGGTACGCCCACCGCCACCGCTCGTGCCATTCTTGCCATACCTAAAACAGTGACCCAACGCGGCGGATTGTCTCAGCAAAATGGGTAATTGGTTACTGTCCCCGAAAAACCCCCCACCCGAAAAACCCGAAAAACCCCCTTATCATGGATGTCACCGGTTTTGCAGGTCAGTTCGGGACGGTGCCTGAAATAACTGATGGGTCGCGTTCATCTTCCACCGGATCTCCCAAGCAGCCGACGAAGGAAAAATCGACGCCGCATTGCGTACTTCTGATGACCTCCAGGATGTACTTCGGCAGCGAAACGCCGTCGTGGTCGCTAGAACTGACGACGGAGACCCACACGCTGTATGTGCTAGGATCAAGACCCTCAGATTTCAGGAACTTGTAAAGTGGCTCCAGGTCTGTGTCCTCCCGTAGGACCAGGGCCACGATGTCTGCTCTACGTGATTGAATTTCGACGTTCGACAAACTAGTGCGTAGGTGCGTGGCGCTTTCCGGCGATAAGTGGGTCAGTCGGAAACTGAACTCCTCTTCGTGAAATGTTGCCTTTTCCATCGGTCCTCCTACCTGCTCCCTGCCTTGAATTCCTTTGCTAGATCCAGCAGCTCGTCAAAGCTGAAGTTTTCGCTCGGCCCCCGCCCCTCCAATTTCTTCATTCTGTCAACGTACTTGCCAAAGGCATTTCTATCGACGCCGACTTTCCTCGCTGCAGCGCGGATGTTTTTCGCATCCTTCGCGTTGGCACCTGGAGAAACCGGTGGGAGAAACCGGTGACAGGCTACGTGTTTCCTCATTTCTCCGCCGTCAGGGACAGTGTAGCTCAACCAGTGTCACCGGTCTTGTGTTTAATGTGGCCGTTGTGGGTTTGGCTGGGACCTGTGCAGGGTTAATGCGCCCAGCGTCGACACGAGGACCGTTGGCTGCGGTAAAACAAAAATAGCGTGACGCCTGCAGGGGACGGGCCTGGATGGGCCGCGCCGGGGGGGCCTGGAGATGTTTCGCGGCAAAGTTCAGTACCCGGTCGGGCCTTCGCCCACGAAAGCTCACGCGTGGTCACCGGTTGGGCCGAATCCGAGGCTCATTTCTACGGCATTGATCTTGATCATGATGGTCTGGGCGAGTTCGGCAAAGGCCTCTTCGGTAAGCTCGGGACCGGCTTCGGGAAGCGCGGCTGCGATTTGGGAGAGGTCCTCACGGGGAGCCGACTCCATCACCGACATGCCCATCAGGTCGGCCATTGCGGAGGCGCCATGGACCAGGCGAATCAGGTTGCCATCCCGCGCCTCTGGCGGAGGGGGATTCTCATGTTTGGCAGCGACGTCCTGCAGTTCGCGCGGAACGCCCCACTGGGCCAGCAGCCAGCTACCGGCCTCGCCGTGATCCAGGCCGAACATCTCCCGCTCCACCTCGAGGGGGTCGGTTCCGCGTTCTCCGGCAGAGGCCAGGGCCGTTTCATAGGCCGGAAACACGCTCAGGAACGCAAGTTGCCCGATATCGTGGATCAGGCCGGCGGTGTAGCCGTTGGAGTCTTTGATTCTCAGCGGTTCGGACAGCCGCTGGCAGATCAGGGCGGTAGCCAGGCTGTGGCGCCAGCAGTCCAGGATGGCGCGGCTGGTGGCCTTATTGGTCAGAGATTTGAGGCAGGTGGTGACGACCATGGCGCTGACCATGTCGGCGCCCAGGAAAACGATCGCCTGTAGAACTCTGGTGATCTCCATGCGCACGGCAAATAGTGGAGAATTGGCAATCCTGAGCAACTCCATCGACAATACGGGATCGGTCTGGACCAAGTCGGCGACCTTGCCGAAGGGGACGGAGGGATCGCCCATCATTCGCAATAATTGCACGGCGACGGGGCGGAACGGGCGCACTTCGGTCTTCAAGCGGGCGCAGGTTGTGCTGGCGGCGGTTGTCATACGCCATTCCTGAAGAGCGGGCTTTTGCCGACCATCGCCCACGAATTGATTTGGCGACTCATATCATTCCATATCGGCTAGTAATACGATTTATTCTAGAAAAACAGGGGTGTCCTCCGCTTGCGCCTTGGCGCTCGTTCGAAATCTTGCAGTTGCAATTCGGATCGAGGGGGGGTAAACGGCTGGTTGCCAGTGCGAGACTGGGAGCATGCCCAAACCACCGAGCACCTCTCTGCGCCAGCACCTGGCCAACCTGCTCCGCATGAAAGGGGCGCACCTGACCTTCCACGCCGCGGCCGCCGATTTTCCCGCCCACTTGCGGGGGGTAAAGCCGCCAGGGGCGCCGCATTCAGCCTGGCAGCTACTCGAGCACATGCGCCTCGCGCAAGCAGACATTCTGGACTTCAGCCGCAATCCGGCGTACCAAGAGAAGACATTCCCAGACGACTACTGGCCGGCCGGGGTTGCGCCTCCAACCGAGGAGGCCTGGGACACCAGCGTGCGGCAGTTTGAAATCGACCTGAAGGAGATTCAGGCACTCGTCGCCGACACGAAACTCGATCTGTTAACCGCTATTCCGCACGGCCAGGGGCAAACCCTGCTGCGCGAGGCCCTGCTGGTGGCCGACCATAACGCGTATCACCTGGGCCAGTTGATGTTTCTGCGCAAGATGCTGGAGGCTTGACGTACAAGGCCGCCACACGATTTCCGCAGACGCCGGTTCAACACGCGGGCGCGCCGCCGGGGGTGGGATTATGCCAGCCGCCGTGTGAAGCGACGATCGCGTCGGCCTGCTTCGGCCCCCAACTGAAGCGCTGGTAGGGGCGAGCGCGGGGGTGCGTCTTGAGGACTGGCTCGACCACGGCCCAGGCGGCCTCGACCGCGTCCTCACGGGTGAAGAGCGCTCCATCGCCTGCCATGGCATCGGTCAAGAGCCGCTCGTAGGGCTGTTCCTCGCCCGCCTGTTCTTCCGACAGGTAGAGCTCCCGCTGGTCGCCGACAAACTCCTTGCCGGCGCGCTTGACGCGAGCGGCAAGAGCGACGGCGGAGCTGGGGGAAAGCCGGAAGCGAAGGTAGTTGGAGCGGCTCTCCCTTGGGGCGGAGTCGGCGAAAAGGCGCTGCGGCGGAGGCTTCAGCTCCACCAGAACCTCGGTCGCGGTTTGGGGCAGGTACTTGCCGGAGCGCAGGTACCACGGCACGCCTTCCCATCGCCAGGAGTCGATAAAAAGCCGCAGGGCGCAGAAGGTTTCGACGTCGGAGTTTCTGGCGACGCCCGGTTCCTGGCGGTAGCCGGCATACTGGCCGCGCACCAGGTCGTCGCGCCGCAGCGGGCGCATGGCGCGAAAGACGCTGGCTTTCTCTCTTTGCACGGATCCATAATCCCGGTTGGCCGGGGGCTCCATGGCAAGCAAGGCGACAACCTGGAAGAGATGGTTCTGTACGACGTCGCGCAGACAGCCGGCGCTTTCATAGAACGCCCCGCGGCCCTTTACCCCGAAGTTCTCGGAAAGGGTGATTTGGACGCTGGCCACGTAGTTGCGGTTCCAGATCGGCTCCAGGAACGAATTGGCGAAGCGGAAA
>Ga0187856_1002698_pt1 | contig 12859 bp, 13 predicted proteins | sample June2016WEW_8_40_FD_132443 | JGI IMG/M metagenome (GOLD analysis project Ga0187856, IMG submission 132443) | Peatland microbial communities from SPRUCE experiment site at the Marcell Experimental Forest, Minnesota, USA - June2016WEW_8_40 | ecosystem: Environmental > Terrestrial > Soil > Wetlands...
AACAATAAGAGCCGGATGATGGGAGACTATCACGTACGGTTCTGTGAGGGCGTGGGGGTGAAACTCCCCTGCGCTACTCGACTCTGCCGGCAATGGCCTGCTCCACGGAGGTTCCACCACTTTTTGGACTTCTTCCTGAACACCACACTCATGGAATCAGGTCGAAGACTACCGAGTACTCTTCGAAATCAACGCTGGACAAAGTTCCAATGTCATACGAACTTCGCCTTTGGCGACCTTATGAGCACAAAATACGAATCTCCTGAAAAGTGGCCTTTTTGATTTTTATGCATTTTACCATTCCCTTGTTTGTCTGTTTTTGTTATATTCTTTAAATAGGGGCCTCAAATGGAACTTCGCGTAATCATTGTATTAGAACGATAAAAGGAGAACATAAATGAACCATGATCAAATTATCAAAGTCACAAACAAAGTGTCGTTCTACGCTACAGTCACTTTGTTTTACTGGGTCTTTGTGTTCCTAATAGTCACAGCATTTGACATGAAAATATTTAGAGAACATATCACTGAGATATTCTACTTGAGCCTTCTCGGTATTTTCGCCATTTTGGGCGGCGCAATTGTTCTAAATGTCATGTCAAATCTTTCGAAAATTTCGATAGTGATATCAGAAGAACGCGGATACAATCCTCCCAGTCAGAAGCTGTCCAAACCAGCAATTATTGCAATAGCTCTGTCATTTCCCATAATATGCGGTGTTCTGTTTGCGGGCAATTCACTGTCAGCTGAGAAAAAGAAAAATCTGCTTATCTCTTCGGCGCAATCGCCGAGGCAATATGGGGCCTCAGATGCAGCGGAGTTATCGCAATATTGATAGGATTGTCTGTACTTTGGATGTCGTTGAAAAATTAAGTCTTCAGAAGGAAAATATAAGGACACTTCCCTATAATAATCTGCGGGAGGCTCCTGCCATCCAATGGTGCAGAGTTCAAGGAAGGAGCTGAAACATTTCTTCGGAGTCTTGCGAAGTATCTTTTTGGACCATAGCACGGGTCGGAATCGGCAACGGACTTGCATCGCAAGTTTCTTCCACACCACACTGTCGATTTTCTGCCACGGGCGAGAGATTCTTTTCGAAATAAATAGTCAATGGGCATCCGACGGACAAGGTTACGTGTGGTACTGGATAATGAGATAAATGACGCGGGGGGCAACCAGCCGTCGCAAAAAACCGCAGAGGCTTATTCCACGTCGCCTTGATTTGTTTGAAAGATAATCATTCTTCAAAGTAAGATGTAAGATCTCTCCTTAACGATTTTCTCCCAAGCTTTCTTTGCGGCCCCTAAATCGCCTCGTGTAGCACCTGGTAATACTATCCCTTCCCATGTAGTGATGCTTCCCTCTTTGTCTGTTGCCTCGTAATAACAGATGTTGCGAAGGGCTTCATAACACATAATACCCAAAGATACCGGTTTGTCTTTATATGTTGCCCGTGTTGGTTTCACACTGTCTATACAGTCAACTAAAGTCGTGATCACCTTGTGCGCGGTATCGGGGTACTTATCTATGATGTTACCAAGGTGTACGAAAGCTGAGTCATCACCGGAGAACACAGTGACACCAGCTCGTTTAAAGCCGGTTTTAGTTTTCAGGAATGGTCCTTCTTCCTTGTATTCAAATTTACCATCAAGCGCCTCCAGAATGCTTACAATGTTATCGAGGAACTTTTGATCTTCCGGCTTTGGTTTTGAAGGATCCTGATCTGCTGCGAACAAAAGCGATGCTGAAAATATAGAAATGAGTGCGAATGTAAGTATTTTTTCAGTCATATTTTATCTCACTTTCTAGCGCCCCAAATCACGGGGAGAGTAAGACGCGATCCCGTGCATGAGGTCGTTAGACTTATTATTTCGTTTTACCCTCAATTTGTTTCGGTTGTCTTAATACTTAGTGGCGTCCAGTTTTTCAGACAGCAATCCCGAGTTTCCACAGTTATTAATCTGATAGCGGCCCAATTCATAATCGACTCGATTTAATTGTAACAGGCCGATTTATTCATATTTCACTCCATAACGGTCGAAATAACCGGCGGGGTTCCAGTTGATTGATTTGATTCTCATTAGTCTAATATGTCACGGATGATAAGTCTTCTTACATAAATAATTATTGAGATACTGATAGCCCATCCAATGATGACACCAATTAGACCTGGACGACCTAAAGCCCCAAGCCAGTTTTTGAAACAAATTTGATAAACGGTCATCAGCATTCCGATAACAAAGGCTGACAGAAATAGATAAAATGCAGTTCGCCTTAGCAAGAAAAAATAAATTACTCCTACGACATTTAATGTGGCAGTAACAATTGTAAGCAATATATCTAATCTGGTCTGGGACTTCCAATAAGATGCTTGCGCCTCGTCCAGTGGGATGACACCAGAATAAATTAAAGCAAATGAAAGTAGTGTCCACGCAGCTGAGATGACATAAAATATTGTTATTACCCAAACAAGTTTAGGGCGCTTTTTTTAAATCGATGGTGGGCTCATTGAATCTACATTATTCATTTCTCCTCCTATGGCACACAATTACTATATCCAGCGATATTTTGTCCCCATTTATAGACATGATATTATAACATTCAACACCTTATGAAAAAAAACGATTTAAAAAATAGGTCATGCAGGACTGCGGGTTTCTTTAGATAATCTTGCTCTCGTCAAAACAATGCCAGTGTGATATTGTCGGTGAACTCGGTGTGCGGCCTTGATGAACAATGCCACGCCACGAGTATATCTGTTGCCGATGAAGGTTTCTACCAAATTGTAAAATCCTTGTCAAAGCCTGGAGCTTTCTGTAAGATAACGAGAAACCGGTTAATGATATTGTTGATGGATAATAATCTACGCACCTTTTTCATAAGGCAGACCAAATGTATAAAATCATTTTATATGCCGTCGTAGTTTTCATCGTAAATGTTTTATTTCCTCAGCAGAGCTATGCTGACGGCATTTCTCCAATACTCAATTTGTTCACGCGTGAAACGTTATTACCAGCCAGTGTTATTACGTTAGTTATTATTCTATTTGAGGCTTTTCTTCTGAGATGGCGGATTCCAGAAATTAAATTTAAAAATCATCTCTGGCGCAGCTCAATAATTAATATTGCTTCTAGCGCAACTGGCTCAATCGTTGTCTTAATCATGAAAAGGGATCATTACTTTATTTGGGAATCATTCTCTCTTATTTTGCCACTTTATTTTATAACACTCATTACAGAAACTCCGTTATTGAAAGCGCTATATAAAAGAGTAAATATTACTTGGTCGAGGGCAATAAAGTTATCAATCGGTATAAATGCAGCAAGTTATCTCATAGTGCTTCTTTTAGAGTTTGGCCTTTTGTTCGTATTCCTTCAGGGACCGATTACACCAAAGGGTGTAGCTGAAGCCTTGATAGTTGGTCGTGATTTCGGCGAAGGTAGCATCATTAAAAGGGCAAACAAATATGGCGATCGCATTCTAGAACCTCTTAAACAATACTCCAAGGACTTTACTTTATTAAATCGTGAAAATGCAGCGAGAATAGCTACAGTTTTAGGTACTAATAAATCAATTAAATCTGAGGAAATTCTAGTGGCACTCTGGCATAGAGAGAGCCCGTATGGTCGGTTAGTAGGTGCTATTGGATTAGCTCGTCATCATAAATTTCCGGAGAATCTTGAAAAGGAGTCATTCTTAGCAAAGAATATTCATGATTGGATAGCCCATCTAGGAAATCGACCTTCCTATGACTCCCCACAATATGGAAAATGGATGACCGACGATACGGAATTAAAATCGCAATCAGACTTATCAATCATCGCATTAGGGTATAGTGGTGATCGTAAGGCATTGCCGCAGTTGTTGGGCGTTTTGAAATTAAGGGGGATCGAATACTGGACGCATGTTTATGCATGTGAGGCTGTTGCGCGCATTGCATCTGCTGATGCTGTGCCGGTACTCGAAGAGTGCCTAAAATCTTCAAATTTTTACGCGATACCAGAAGCATTTCGTGCACTAATTACTCTTAACGACAAGCAGGCCGTTCCTCTTGCAATCGCTCGAGTAACGCCGGAAATTAAGAATTACAACAGTGGGTTTATCGTAAAGGAACTTTCCAAGGTTACTGGCAAGGATTTTGGATATAATCGAGACCGTTGGCAATCCTGGTGGCACGCTAACGAACACTCATGGACAATTCCAGAAGAGTATCGCAAGCCATATGATGAGCAACGAAAAATATATTAATTGCTTGTTCGATAATAAAGTGAAGTGAATTAACCAGTCGTTCTACGCCGACCGCTGCGCTGCGTGTGAACTCATCGTTATGCGTAGTTCTCTCGAAAATCTTCACTGTTGCAGCAATTCGAATTGTGTGGAGTAGTCGGTGGAAGCGAGACGCGGGGCGCGTAAACTTGAACCTGATCATGATTGACATAGAGATGGAAAAAGTGTAATGACGCGGCTGAGATCAGATTCTCCCGATAATCAACACGGACGGCCTGTCGCCTGAAATGACAACCTTCAAACCGAAAGAATCAGTCTGGGTGAACTCGGTGAAAGGGCATTCTTAGTTAAAGGCCTTTAATAGCGCTCTTCATGAATAGGTGCATAATGAAACCATACGGTGCTCCCGTTTTCCAGTGAAACGGTCAAAATATGTCTGACATGAACTCCTCTAAGAATGGATTCCGGGAATTGATTGTTTCCCTATATTCTCTGACAAGCTCCATTATTTCCTTCTTCGTAGTCGGCTTGGACAATATCGCCATGATTTCACTGAGCCCCCCGATAACTCTGTCATAATCACGCGCTTGCTCACGTATAAGCTGCTGGGCCTTCGATTCCGGATATCTCGCAAATTCAGACAGACTCATAAATCGTGGATGATAATATAATGCGGCATGCTCCTGTTCAAGCACCGCAAGCTGTTCCCTGAACGACGCAATATAGAGTTTCAGTTTGTCATCCGGCAAAGTGTCAAGCGCGGCGCTTTCCGATGCGACCCATTCCATTTCAAGTTTCAACAGCGTCGGAAGGTCCTTGTCGGCATAGGCTGCGGTAACCTTCTTCATCAACTCTTCCTTCCGGGATTTCTCCGCAGGGTCTACTATCGTATCTGGATGCAATACCTTGGCAAGCGAAAGATATATGCTCCTTATGCTCTTCAACGTGAGCTCTGCCTCCAGTTTCCGAAGCTTTTCCCTCTTGCGTTGTTTTTTCGTTGCCTTTCGTTTCGAGAAATGTCCTTCCTGCGCGTTTCCATTATCAAAGAACTCATCCTGCAGCCGCTTTGCAAAGCGAGCGAACCCTTCGGGCGTATCATCGATTTCATCAGGATCGATTTCCACACCGAATATATGGTTTACACGCTCGGCGATCGTCTGCTTCGACAGATCGCCTTGGCTCTGAAGTTCCTCTCGGTAACTCGATTCCGACCATGCATCATAAAAAAGCTCTGTTTCCTCATCAGGCTCTATGTATGAAAAAGCCTCATTGCAAAGGCAGAGGATCACATCGCGCAGATGCTCGTACTGCCGCTTCCGATAGTTAATTACCTTCGTCGAATGCCCCAGTGCTTTTGCCACTGCCAGCAGGTTGTTTGCAAGCACCTTTTTTTTCTCGGGTATTTCAGTCAGATAGAACTTCAGCAGCGATTCGAGTTTGACGGTTTCTCTCTTGATAGTGTTCTGTAGCTGTTCGATGCGCCTCGTCAACTTATTGAACGTCTGCTGGTTTTTCGACAATGGCCTATTGCGGCCTGCAACTATCTTGAGGTGGTTGCCTTTTAAATATTTCTTCGCATTAAATTTAACATCGCTGAATAGTGAATAGGTATCCTTACCCATGTCTTATTTGCTTTCCTGTTTCGTTGATTGCTTCACGCTTATCCCTCTAGCCGATAGAAATTGCTTTTTTAGCATGGGAGTAAAATAGCACGAAAAAGGCGAACTTATCAATACAGATAAATGGCTGATTTTCATGAATTCCACAGCAGTATGCGGTTCCACTTAAACGGGTTTTGTTTGGTCATAAAATCCTCCTCGTCTCCATCTTGGTTACAACGCGAGAAGGTAATTTGTCAGAAAAATCCCTTTTTTTGCAACAGAACCGTTCACGGTCTGTTCACGGTTTTTTAAAAAGAAAATCTATTTTTAATAAACTTCTCACATGCTTCATGGCCGCAAGAGCTTTGAGTGATTCCTCAACAGTAGCCGATTCACCGGGATACCGGAACTGTACAGAAAAGGGATTGAGTATTCTTAATTCCGGCGTTAGAGTATTCAGTGAGGGTTCTTTCTCCGCAAGAATAGTGAGGAGTTCAATAAGATCATGAGTCTTCGGGAAATCGATTTTCTTGAGAACGAGTACAGCTTTTAAATATTTTTCTATACACTGCTGTGAGTGAAAACCGACAATATCAGGAACAGGATTTTTTCTTTTCCGGGCCATGACCATCGCCGTCCATAATCCTGCTCCGCCTTATTCACCCATTCGAGAACATCAGGTCTTTTTCTCATAAAGCACTTTCCCGTTCTTAGCAATATTCCTCATGAAAGGATCGAAATAATCTTTTCTTTTCCTGATCTCCGCCGGGGTCTTTACAATAAAGTCCATGGGTATTTCTCGCGGCTCCAGCACCTCGCTTACCATGGCATACCTTTCTATCCCCTTCTTTCTGGTATTCAGTAACACAAAAAGATCTATGTCACTATCCTTGGTCTGCTTTCCAGTGACATAGGAATCGAACAACACGATTTTCTCCACGTCAAAGCGTGTCACGAGCCGTTCAACAATAGAGTTAAGCGTTGACTGGATTTCTTTTTTGTCAACTTGTACCATGGATTTAAATTAGCATAGCTAGAAAGCAATGTGAATACGATATCTGCCGAGGGTTATCCCCAATTAGCACCGCCTTCGAGTTGATCTGCCATGTCAGGGCCTTTTGATTACTTCTGAGGGGATCATCCTTTGCCCAATCATCGTGTCACTTTAATCGCTGCCAGCTGGAAAGCTGAGCGAACGACGTACCCAGATTGGACATTATCGTTGGGAGGGAAACTGCAAGAGGAGCGACTCGGAGAGAAATGTGGCAGCATGTAGAACCGATGTTAGCATATCCCCCTCCATTTTTTTCAAAGGCTCACCGGAAACACACGGTTCTCGTGCCGCGAATGGTTTCTTTCCTATAGAAGAACCGTGCGTCCTGTACAACGGGGTGAATGTTAGCTATACTTATTTAAGAAAAGAACGGCTCTTTCGGAGCCTTTATTTGATTTTTTCAAGGAGGCAGGATTATGAATGATTACGCCTACGATAATCAGACGGTCAAAGGCTTCATCGTCTCCTCTATCTTCTGGGGCGTCGTCGGTATTCTCATTGGGCTCTGGATCTCGATACAGTTCTGGAAGCCGGAATGGAATATTCCCCCCTTCTTCACCTACGGGAGGCTCCGGGTGGTTCATACCAACGGCCTCGCCTTCGGACTCGGGGTTGGGGCTATTTTCGGTATTTTTTACTATATAACGATGAGACTCACGCGGCGTCCGCTCCTTTTCCCTAAGCTAGCGCGAGTTCACCTCTACCTTTTCAATATCGTAATAGCCCTGGCTGCGGTGAGCCTCTTTGCCGGTATGAACCAGGCCCTGGAGTATGCAGAGCTGGAATGGCCGCTGGACATCGCTATCGTTATCCTGTGGGTTATCTTTGCCGTCAACATTCTCGGCACAATAATAAAGCGGAGAGAAGAGCAGATGTATGTCTCGCTCTGGTATATCATGGCCACGGTCGTTGCCGTAGCGGTGCTCTATATCGTGAACAACCTCGCAATTCCTGCCGGTCCGTTCAAATCGTACCATCTCTATGCCGGCGTGAACAGTGCCAATGTACAGTGGTGGTACGGCCATAATGCCGTCGGCTTTATCTTTACGACCCCCATACTCGCCATGTTTTATTACTTTCTGCCCAAGGCGATTGGCCTGCCCATATACAGCCACCGGCTCTCGATCATCGCCTTTTGGTCCCTGATCTTCGCCTATCTCTGGACCGGAGCCCACCACCTCGTCTATACCCCGCTTCCTGACTGGATACAGACGCTCGCTATCGCTTTCACCGTCTTCCTGATAGCGCCCTCGTGGGGCTCGGTCGTGAACGGCTATTATACGGTCGGGGGCGACTGGGACAAAATGAGAACGAACTACCTCACGAAGTTCTTTATAGTCGGCATAACCTTCTATGGCCTCCAGACGGTACAGGGGCCGACTCAGGGGCTGCGGATCGTGAGCCAGCTGATCCATTACACCGATTGGGTGGAAGGCCACGTCCACATGGGGACGATGGGATGGGTCACGATGACCACTGCAGCGTCTATTTATTACATCATTCCCAAGATCTATAACACGGAGATTTACAGCGTGAAAGTGGCTAACACCCATTTCTGGCTTGTGCTTATCGGACAACTCATATTCTCCATTACCATGTGGATTACCGGCATCCAGCAAGGCGTGCTCTGGAAGGCTGTCAACCCCGATGGAAGTCTCAAATATACCTTTATGGAGGTCCTGGCAAAGAACTATCCCTTCTGGAAGATGAGAACCCTCGGGGGCGTTATCTTCGCGGTCGGGATGCTTTTTTTCACCTATAACATCTATATGACGATCCGCAAGGGCAAGGCCCTGGCGGCGACCGCATAAGGAGGTGGAGGCATGGCAAGCAAATTTCATCATAAACTCCACACAAGCCCGATCTTTTTCGCCATACTCGCGGTTGTCGCCATTCTCATCGGAACGATCGTGACGATGTTCGTTCCGATGCTTACTACCCAGATGCACCCAAAGCTCGACAACCTCAAACCCTATACCGCGCTGCAGCTCGCTGGCCGGGATGTCTACCAGCGCGAGGGGTGCCATTACTGCCATACGCAGACGGTGAGACCGCTCAAAACCGAGGTGATGCGCTACGGCGAATACTCAAAGGCAGGCGAGTTTGCCTATGATCATCCGTTCCTGTGGGGCTCGAAAAGGACAGGGCCGGACCTCGCGAGGATCGGGGGAAAATATCCCGACGCATGGCACTATTTACACTTTGACAACCCCCAGGCTTTATTTGCCAAGTCCAACATGCCTCAATACGGCTGGCTGAAGAAGAACTTGCTCGACCCGAAGGAGATCGAGGCGCACATGAACGCCCTGGACTTCCCGTATTCGGCCGGCGAGATCAATGGCCTGAACGGAAAGACCGAAACGGACGCGCTTGTGGCGTACATGCAGGTGCTCGGGACCGCGGTAACGGCGAAGGCGGTCGCAGAGGCCGCGACCACCACGGCCGTTGAAGAACACAATCCGCTCTCCGGCAAGCCGGAAGCGATTGCGGAGGGCAAGCAGCTCTTTGCTGGCAACTGCGCTGTTTGTCACGGGGCCGACGGCAAGGGCGGGATCGGCCCGAGCGTTGTGGACAACGTGTGGCTCTATCGGGAGGGAGATGTCAGCGATGCGACGATATACGCAATCATCGCTGGCGGCACGAAAGCTGACATGGAAATCGCCGGGCGAAAGGCCAAAGGCGGCATGCCTCCCTTCGGATCGTCCATGGATAAGAACAAGATATGGTCCCTGGTGGCATACATTCGTTCCTTGCAGGGGAAATAGGAGGGCACAATGGAAGAAAAACTCGATGAATTAAAGGAGTTTCTCGTTGAAGAGGGAGTGGACGCAAAGCGAAAGATCCCGATCGGATGGCAGATACTTTTCTGGGGCTTGATCCTCTGGGGAATTTATTACTTCATCGCGTACACCCCTGCCATCAGCGGCTGGAGCCAGCAAAAGGCATACGAGGAGTCGGTGAAACAATAGTAACGGCGAATCAATCCTGAACGGCGAACTGTGCGCGGAGCGAGATCCCCGACACTGCTCCAGGCGCTGTTCACCCTCAGGCAAATTCCGGAGGATTTGTCATGGATATCTCAATAGTTGCTACGATAGGCTTCACAACCGCTGCTGCGGTCGGCATACTCTATCTTTACCTTTCGATGAGAAAGAGCAAATAGCACCGTATCAAGAAATCATCACAAACTGAGGGTGATAACCGATGAGCAATGCAATAAGTTATGTCCTGTACGGTCTCGTACTCGTCGTCCTTTTTGTTTTCATTATCGCCTTCTTCTACTCGAAGAAGCGACAGAGGAAGGTGGAGGAGCCGAAATACCGAATGCTGGACGATGACGATCAAGATTAAGGGGATCCAGCAATGGAGATGGCTCGCAGAGGCGCTTCAGGGAGTCCTTCTCCTCGGAATCCCTTTCCTGAGGGTAGGGGGCGAGAGCGCCTTGAGATTCGATATCCCCTCTCTGAGGCTCCATTTCTTTGGGGTCACTCTTTGGATGGAGGAATTCTTTCTCGTCCTTGTTGCGATCATGTTTGCGACGTTTCTCATCGCTCTTGTCACGCTCCTCTTCGGAAGGGTGTGGTGCGGCTGGCTCTGTCCTCAAACGGTGCTGGCCGATTACACCTCCCCTGTCGGTTCGGCCGTCTCCAGGGGGCTTGTCCGAACCGTCATCGCATATCTGAGAACCGGCATAGTAAGCACGGTTGTAGCTGCGGACCTCATCTGGTATTTCGTGTCGCCCTATGAATTCTTTGACCGTCTTTTTGCAGGGCATCTCGGAAACCTTACCTGGGGCTTTTGGATTGTCCTCTCGAGTGTCCTGTTCCTCAATCTTATTGCGCTCAGGCACAGCTTCTGTGCAACCGTTTGCCCCTATGCGAAACTGCAGAGCGTTCTCTATGACAGCGAAACCCTGGTGATCGCCTTTGATGCAAGAAGGAAAGAGGAGTGCATCAACTGTATGGCCTGCGTGAGAACTTGTCCCGTCGGTATCGATATACGGAAAGGAGTGAATCAAGCTTGCATCAACTGCGCAGAATGTATTGATGCCTGTACAGGGGTGATGGCAAAAAGAGGCGCGGGCGGGCTGATCGGGCATTTCTTTGGCCTGCCGGGACAGGGGAGCAGGATACTTCGGCAGAACGTTGTGTTGGTCGGTTCGGTAACCGTCCTGTTTTGCCTTTTCCTCGGTTATCTCGCCGTAACCCGCATTGCTTTTGATGTGACGGTTCTTCCGAACAGCGGTTTTCCGCCAAGGATTGCTGCCGATGGGACGGTCATAAACAGCTATCTCCTGGCGGTCAGCAACAGAGGGAAAGCGGACCTGACACTGCATGTCAGGATGGAAGGCATGACCGGGGATGTGAGTATTAAACCAGACAGTATTATGCTCAAAGCGGAAGAGGATAGGAAGATTCCGCTCTGGGTCTTCGCAAAGGCTCCGAAAAACTGTGGATCGGTGAAAACCGTAAGCATAGTTGTCGAAACGGCGGGCGCCGGCAAGGGTGCAATTTCGAGAGAGGCGGGTTTTATTGTTCCGCAGTGTTAAATGAGAATTCTCATCGCGATCATCGTTCTGCTCGGGCTTGCATCGGTCATTGCCGTTATTTATTTCGGCGAGCACACGTTTGAAGGTATTGTCGTCGAGCACCCTTACGAGCAAGGTCTTGCCTGGGATAGGGTTCGGAAAGAAAAGTCAGCCCTGGGCTGGGCGGTCGACCTGAGCAACAAGCAGTTCAAACAAGGAGATAACGAGTTGGTGCTTTCCGTTCATGATAAGGACGGAAGTCCTCTGCGCGGCGCAAAAGTCTCTGTTATCGTGAGCAGACCAGCAACTGCCTGTTATGACAGGCGCTACGAAACCGTCGGTTTCGCCGACGGACTCTACCGCTCAGCAGTTTCCTTTCCTCTCCGCGGACAGTGGGACGTGCGGGTGGAGGTCAGTCGGAACGGAAACACGGTCGTCTTCGATCAGAGGATCTTCGCGGAAAAGGAGGCCTCTTAGTGGGAAGCCGGCTGGTTTTTCTCGTGGTTCTTTGCATTGGTGTTCTGTCCGCTGAAGGTCTTCACAATGCTCAGGCAACGGAGGACAAGCCGGACTGCGAGATAGACAGAAAGCCCTGTTCAGGGCATGTCGGCGCTCATGAGGTGATTCTTGATATAACCCCGAAACCGGTGAAAGCGATGCGACCCCTCGACTTCGCGGTAGTGATAAGCGGTAACACGGGAAAGGGAGAGCTTCGCGTTGACCTCGGGATGCCCGGCATGTATATGGGTAGAAACCAGATCATCCTGAAGGGCGACGGCACCGGGAAATTTACCGGCAAGGGCATTATACCGAGATGCTCGAGCGGCGGGACCCTCTGGAAAGCGACGGTGAATATACCGGGTGCCGGAACAGCAGAGTTTCTCTTCAATGTTGCTTTTTGATTCCATCTATATCATGGTTTTTTTCTCCGGTCTGCTCGGCGGCTTTGGCCACTGTATCGGGATGTGCGGGCCGGTTGTTGCAACCTATGCCCTGGGCATGAAGGTGCGGAGCCCCGCTCCCCACCTGCTTTATAACCTCGGCCGCATCACAACGTACAGCTTGCTCGGCGGGGTCATAGGACTGATGGGCTCACTGGTGAACGTTATACATTCACTTGAACGGTATCAGCATCTGGCGCTTGCACTGGTGGGGGCAGCAATGGTCCTCATGGGCCTTGCAACCGGCGGGTGGTTACCTTTGCGGAGAAGACTCGAGAATGTGGGCGGGTTATCAGAGGGGGTGGCGAATGTTGCCACGTTTGTTTCCGCCATAAGGACTACCGGAGCATTGTTCCCTATGGGACTGGTGTTGGGATTTATACCGTGTGGCTTGCTTTACACTGCTCTTATCGCCGCGGCCGGGGCAGGCGCTGATTCAGGCAACCAGGCCGAAGGTTTTCTGCGGGGCATGCTTATGCTTTTTCTCTTCGGGCTGGGGACCTTTCCG
>Ga0187856_1002704_pt1 | contig 12845 bp, 13 predicted proteins | sample June2016WEW_8_40_FD_132443 | JGI IMG/M metagenome (GOLD analysis project Ga0187856, IMG submission 132443) | Peatland microbial communities from SPRUCE experiment site at the Marcell Experimental Forest, Minnesota, USA - June2016WEW_8_40 | ecosystem: Environmental > Terrestrial > Soil > Wetlands...
CTTTTGCGCTTTGGCTGTCGATGATCGCGGCCGTGGGGCTCGCCTCTCTGCCTTCGGATTCGCGCGTCGCCACGTAGAGCGCGTAATGGATGCGCTCCAGCGTGCCGTCCCAATCCCACAGCATGAAGTAATAGTGCGCTGTGCTCTTCGGCGGCAGGTCCTTCGGCAAGGCCTGCCACTGGCAGCCGGTCGACAGTACGTAGCAGATTGCGTTCAGCACCTCGCGGACATTCACGTCCCGCGGCCGCCCGCCGTGCTTGGCCGCGGGGAATCATCGGCTCACCAGCGCTCACTCGGCGTCGGTGAGGTCACTCGGATAACGAAGACCGTGCCGCTCGGCCGCCTCGCGGTGTTCGGACTTCCACATCGGGCGCTCCTGTGCGAATCAAGGCGCCACCAAGGAATCACAACCGATTCATCCGACTCAATATCTTCTTGGATCGGCTCTTAGATCATCGGCGAGCGCATGTATTTCCAAAGGCAATCCTGATGACCGCGCTGAAACGGATCGCGACCTGCGCATGCCATCTACATGGCCGGGGACTATTTGCGCTCAACCATTCGCCGAAGCTTGGCTAAGTTGAGGATTGTGAATTTTCCGTCGTCGATCGCAAGAACGCCATCCTTGCGAAAAGCACTGAGCGTCCGGCTGACATGGACGGTGGTCAGCCCGGTGGCGTCCGCGATATGCGTCTGGCGCAGCGGGAAAACGCAGGACTCGTTGTGCACCATCTCATGGGCGTCAAGCCGATCCCTGAGATGCAAGATGAGCCGGGCAATCCGCTCGGCGGCACTGAGCTGGGCCAGCGCTGCCGCAGTGGCTGCGAGTTCATTTCGCTCGGCGATGCAAGCCGCCATCCAGGCGTCATAATTCCGCGGCTGCCCCAGGATGCAGGGTTTGACTTCGGCCCGAACGAATTGGCAGTAGCGAATGTCGGTCAAGGCCTGGAGGGAAAAACCGGGACTTTCGGAGAATTCGCCGTATACAACGTCTCCGGCAGTCAGAAAGTTTAGAATGTAGCGACGGCCATCCTCAAAGCGACGGAAACGAAATGCCCAACCGTCGCAGATGACATAGACGTTTTCACGCAGCCTGTCCGGTTCGAACAAGATCTCGCGCCGAGCGGCTGTTTCATGGTGTTGCGTAAGCGCTCGGCCGTGCGCGGAACCGCCGATGAGTACACGGCAAAAGCTTTTTGCCCTCACTGGGCACGTCTCGCACGGCGATGGATTTTCGGATGTTCGCAATCCGTGCATCGCAGTCGCTGGCCTGTCATCTCCCTCACATACGGCGGCGTTGCCATGCATCGGCTTGCTCCGAGAGTGCTGGGCCTGGGACGGATGACCTGTCGCGCTCGCCGCGCAGCCAACGTCTTCGTTTTGCAGTATCTAGGTGTGGGACGTATAAGTGATTCGCTGCGCGATTAACGCCAAGATTTGTCAAATCATGCAAAATTCGCGATTGCGCGATCCTTAAGTGCATTTCATGCTAAAATCAATGCTGAGTTGTCATCCGAGACGAGACAATATTAATTTCGATAACATGTGTTATTGTTCAGTATTATTACTCTCTATTATTAATATCATTCAATATTGCGATTTTCTCTCAGGTAATTCAGTTTATCCACAGGCTCGAATCACTGTAAAGGGCGGTCAAATTTTCAGAGCGCTGGCCTAGGCTATCGCTTGCCAGTTGAGGATTGCGAATGACAAGCGCCGCGATCAACTTGCGCGACTTGGTGATCCTCATCGCCGATCCAAGCCCTTATCTTGGCCTGTTGACGCAAAGCATGTTGCGGGGTTTTGGGGCCACAAAAGTTATCGATGTCCGAAGCTCTATCGTCGTCATGAAAACGTTGACGGGACAAAAGGTGGACATCCTGCTCTGCGACGCAAGATTGCCGCCACACGGTGGATTGAACCTCACGCGGGCCATTCGCCGCAACACGAGCAATGAAAACCGTACCCTGCCGATCTTGGTGATGTGCAGCGACGCAGATGTTTCGACTGTCAAGCAGGCACGGGACGCTGGGGCCAATATGGTTATTGCAAAGCCGATGTCGCCTTCGAGCCTCTACGACCGCCTCACATGGATCGCATTCAATCCGCGGAAATTCGTCGACACAGCAACCTATTTCGGTCCGGACCGACGGTTCAAGATTGAAGGTTATCCGAACGGCGTCGGTCGCCGACTCGGAGATAAAGCGGTTGAGATCGCCGAAGAAATCGGACCCGCATTGGCACAGAGCGAAATCGACAATCTCCTCAATCTTGCGCGAGGTGGATAGTTGCGATGTCGAAGAATCCCAGAGCCCGCATATTCGACGTCGAAACAGATTTTCAGCAAAAGGCGAGGCGGCCGGGCGGAGTGACCCGTGAGAAAGCCATAAGGGGCGCGCAGGCCGAGATCGATCAATGCAAGCCGGAATTCATCGATTGGCTGGACCGGGAGCTGCAAGCTCTTCATGTGGCAATACGCCAAGCCGAGGCGAATACAGCGGCCCTATCATTGATCGATCAAGCGTCCTATCACGCCCGTCAATTGCGGGATGTCGGATCCACAATGGGTTACGATCTCGTCACCTTTGTCGCCGACAATCTGTGCGACATCTTGGAGGCCGTCAGGGCTGGTGCACGATATGATAATGACAGTGTGGATTGTCACCTTGATGCCCTGGCCCTTGCCACACAGGCCCCATATAAGAATCTGCGTGCAGACCAATTACCCGAGCTGAGCCAAGGTCTGCGCCGGGTATTCGAGCACCTCAAGAGCTTGGTAGCTGACGTTTGACCTGGCGTAGCCGTGAAGGCGCCGGTGACAACTAGAAGATCGCCTCGTCCAGCACCGTTGACGGTTCCAACTCGGCCGCTTCGCCTCGGTAATGCTGCAACAAGCGTTCCTTCAGGTCACCGATCGAGATATCGGCAATAACGTGGCGGTCGAGATGGTCCGATAGATTATGGCTTGAAAGGAAGTTGCCCATTATCGTTCCGAATCGAGCCAGCACTTCGCCGAGCGCAGCGAATTCCTGCTGTAACCGATCGAAATCCTGCAACGTCATTATCAGGTCACGATCGGTCGCACCCGCGCCGTTCATTGCAAGCCCAGTAAGCCGGCCAACCGTTCCTTCGAACCGCAAGACTGTTTCCCGCTGCAGCGCCGCCACCGCGGCAAAAAATGCTCCCATATCGCTACGCGACGCTGAAGTCTCGTTTGCCGGGCCATCGCTCCTACCGACCTCCCTGGCCGTTGCGTCCGTCATGACAGTTTCCCCATCACCTGTTCGATCTTCTGACGCAATATGGCGGCGGTGAACGGTTTTACCAGGTAGTTGTTCACCCCCGCCTGCGCCGCCTTGATCACGAGTTCCTTGTCGCCCCGGCCGGTCAGCAGAATAAAGGGAAGCTTGCGCACCATCGGATGTCCGCGCACCGCGCGCAGGAGATTAAGGCCATCCATCTCCGGCATATTGTAATCGGAGATGATCAAGTCGAGCGGTTGAAGCGCGGCCATCTCAAGCGCTTGGCGGCCATTCTCCGATTCATGAACATATCGGATTCCAAGTTGCTCGAGCGTCATCCGGGTCATTTGCCGCACGCTGAATTGATCGTCTACGATCAACACCTTGAGTGCTGCTGCTACAGGCATGTTCGTTACTCCGAGTGGCGGAACGTGATCGTGCGCGTGCCGCGTGATATCATTTCTTGCGTCTCTTCAAGCCGCATTCACCACTGCCAGTGCGGAAGTCGAACCGCCAGCGCGAGTTGGCGGCTTACTTTCGGCCGCCAACTCCGAGAGCTTTTCGACATCCAGGATGAAAGCAACCCGACCGTTGCCGAGAATGGTTGCCGCAGCAATCCCGGGAACAGAACCGTAACTTTCCTCGATGTTTTTGATCACAACTTGCTGATGACCGCATAATTCATCGACGACAAGCCCGAACCGCATCCTGTCGCTGGCTTCGGTAATGATAACAACACTATCGGTCGAGTCATGGGCGGTTGCATGCAAGTCAAATAGATCGGTCAGGTAGACAAGCTGAACCCATTCCCCGCGCAGTTGAATCACTCCCCGAGTACCCAGCAAATTATGCGAATCGTCGGCGCGCCGATGCATGCATTCCACGATCGTCGACATTGGCATAACGTAAGTGTTGCCTGCGACCTTGATGACCATGCCGTCCATAACGGCAAGCGTCAGCGGCAGGGCCAGCTGTATGGTCATGCCTCGCCCACGCGTCGACTTCAGCGAGATTCGCCCGCCAAGATCCTGAATATTGCGGCGAACGACGTCCATTCCCACCCCGCGGCCGGAGATGTCTGAAACCTTCTCGACGGTGGAGAACCCGGGCAGGAAGATAAGATTTGTGATGTCCTCATCGGTGAGCACAGCCTCCGGCTGGACCAATCCTTTATCGCGGGCTTTGCTGAGGACCCGCTCGCGATTCACGCCCGCACCATCGTCGCTGACTTCAATGACGAGGCGACCGCCGCGGTGTTCGGCGGCAAGGCGGATCGTGCCTTCTTCGCTCTTCCCGGCCGCCCGCCGCTCCGCCGGTGTTTCGATCCCGTGGTCGACGGAATTGCGGATGATGTGTGTCAGCGGATCGCCGAGGCGGTCGACGATCGTGCGGTCGACTTCGGTATTTTCACCGAACATTTCAAGCCGGACTTTCTTGTCAGTTTTTGCCGATAGCTCGCGGACCAGACGCGGCATTCGCTGGAACACCGCCCCGACCGGTTGAGCGCGCATCGACATCACGCTGTCCTTCAACTCGCGGGTGCGATGAATAACGTCGTCGAGCATCTGAGATAGACGTCCCGCCGCCTCGTCGGATAATCCCTGGGCGAGTTGTCCGAGCATGGCCTGCGCGATTACCAACTCGCCCACGAGATTGACGACGCGGTCGATCTTGTCGACATCAACCCGCGTTGTCGTCGGCGCCGGCTTCGCGGCCGCCGCGCGAACGCTTGTTTCGGTGTCGGGCCTTTGATCATCCTTACCCGGCGGCGCCGCGGGTGGGTTCGTGTTGTCGGGCGAAGTGGCCGCAATCGCCGATTGCTCGGCAGCCGGCACGGCAGCCGGCTCCTCGATCACCGTATCGGCGCCGGGTTGAGGCGCGAGCTCGGTAATTTCAAGCTCGCAATCGCCGATCACAAACTCGAAGACGTCTGCGACCGCACTACGCTCAGCGGCGGTGCGCAGGGTACCGGTCCATCCGATATAGGGATGACTGGGAACCAGTTCGGACAGCGGCGGCAATGCCTGGGTTTCGGGTACGAGAACGAGGTCGCCCAGTTTGCCAAGCTCGCGCAGAATGTAGAGAGGTTCGTTGGCGTTCTTCAACATTTCCGGTTTAGGCCGGAACGTGATGGCATAGGACCGAAGTGTTTCTTCATCCTCTCCGTCGAAGTCTGGCGCCCGCACCGGCGTGAACTCGATTTCAGCAAATTCAGCGGGAGCGGGTGTACCATCGTCATCGGCCGCAGCGCCGTCATTCGTTTTTCGATTGAGCTGCTCCAAGGCCGCCCGGCAGTCACTGCCATAATCGGGCGGTACGGGCTCTCCCGATCGGGCGAAACCGACAACGTCGGACAGCACGTCGCTTGCGGTCAGCAATACCGAGATGATTGCGGGCGTGGCAGCCGAACTGTCGCGCCGGAGCGTGTCGAGCACGCTCTCGAACACATGCGCGAACCCGACCAGGCTTTCAAATCCAAAAATCCCGGCGCCGCCCTTGACCGAATGAACGGCGCGAAATACCGCATGCACGGCCTCTTCCGAGCCGTTCGCATCACGCATATCGCTGAGCCCGGTTTCGATTTCCAGCAGCAGCTCGCTGCACTCATCGAAGAACGTATTCCGGAGCTCGTCTAAGGTGGCCATGGCGGGGCATCGCAGGCGGGGTTGGATGCAATCAAGGACAGACCTTGCGGATCGTCGCGACCAACTGGTCCGGGTCGAACGGCTTCACCATCCATCCGGTCGCGCCTGCTTGACGTGCGAGGTTTTTCTTTTCCGCATCGCTTTCGGTCGTGAGCACGAGAACCGGCGTCGTCTTATGGACCGGGTTGCGCCGCAATTGGCGGATGACCTCGTAGCCATCCATCTTCGGCATGTTGATATCGGTGATGACCACATCGACCCGATCGTTGCCCAATGTATCGAGGCCGTGCTGACCGTCGACCCCCTGGATGACCTCGAAGCCCGCTTCGGCCAGTGTCACCATGAGCATATCGCGCATCGTTCTCGAATCGTCGATCGTCAGGATTCGCTTTTTCATGGCATCGTCTTCCATTCGCTCCTGCAAATGATCCGGACCTTTAGCTGCTTCATGCGTCCGGGTTAGGCCGGGCTCCGAAGGAAGATCTCGGATCTCCTCCGGAATTTCCTCGCCGTCTGGCGTCCAATCCAACCCGAGGTCGTTGAAAGCCGCCACAAACTCGACGGATGGACTCGATATCGAGATTCGATCGTGCGACTTGATGGCGGCGAGGATGATCTGAACGCACGGTAGCGTGAGCGTTTCGACGCCGGACGCATCGAGTCGCAGGGGGTGACTTTGCTCGGCCTTCTTCTGCAGCATATCAAGAAAGCCATCCGCCGCCGCCAGATCGAGAACAGCCGGCAACGTGATCAGCTCGCCTCTTCCGTCACTAGACTCGGCTGCTTGCATGGCACGTCTTTCCAGCATCGTCTCTCATCAACCCGCGTGTAGCGCGCGATTCGCATGCCCGTCTCCGAGCTTCATCGCGGTACTGTCGCTGACGCACGCGTCAATGATTGCATCCGACATTCGCCCCAATGGGAATTGGCGCATGACGGCGCCGACTTCGAACGCAACCCGCGGCATGCCATAAATGAGTGACGAGTTCTCGTCTTGCCCGAGAGTTACGCCCCCGACTTGACGCAGTTCAAGCAGACCCTGGGCGCCGTCCTTGCCCATCCCGGTGAGGATGACACCGACCGCTCGCTTGGCGACGAGGCGCGCCGCCGATCGGAACAAGACATCCACCGACGGCCGATGACCCGACACCGGCGGCGCCTCATTGAGCGAACACAGGAGTTGATCGCCACGACGGGCCAGCTCGAGGTGATGCGAGCCGGGCGCAATATAGGCATGGCCGGCCTCGATCGGGTCGCCATGCGCCGCCTCGGATACCGTCATCGGACATTCGCGATTGAGGCGCTCGGCAAACGCGGTCGTGAAGCGCGGGGGCATGTGTTGGGTGATGAGAATGGGCGGACAGTCGCTTGGCAAACCCATCAACACCGCCTTTAGCGCTTCGACGCCGCCGGTCGAAGCGCCGATCACGACAATCTTTCCGGTCGAGCGGCCGAGCTTTGCGCGTTCGCGCGGTCGCGCCGTTGGCGTCACGCGGCGCGCATGAAGCCGCGTGCGGGCCGCCGCCTTGACTTTGGCTTGCAGATCCTCGGCCAATCCAGCCATCGCAGCCGCGACGTTGGAGGTCGGTTTTGCGACGAAGTCGACGGCGCCGATCTCCAGCGCTTCGAGCGTCACCTCGGCGCCGGCCTGGGTCAGGGTCGAGAACATCACCACCGGCATCGGCCGCAGCGTCATGATCTTGCGCAGGAACGTCACGCCGTCCATACCCGGCATCTCGACATCGAGTGTGATGACGTCGGGATTAAGTGCCTTGATGCGGTCGCGCGCGATGAAAGAGTCGGACGCGGTGCCCACCACCTCGATTTCGGGGTCCGCCGACAGCAAAGTCGACAGCAGCTGCCGCATGACCGCGGAATCGTCGACGATGAGAACGCGTACAGGTTTGCTCATGTTCGACATGCAATCTACCCAAAGAGCTCGATTTCGCCCGCCGTCTTTTTTGACGACAGGATCTTGGCGTATTCGGATTCTTGGCGTGTAATGCTGTAGGTCTCGCCGCCGCCGAGGAGACGTCGGATGACGCGGCCCGTCGCCGGGAAATAGTGAATGCGCCGAGGATGCTGTCCGCCGAGATCCTGGGCCGCACACTGGAGCCCTTCGGCCTTGAGATAGCGCAGAACGAATTCGGCGTTCTGACTACCGATCGCGTTGCTGGTATCGGTGACGTTGCCGCCGCCGAACACTTTTATTTCCATCGATTTGCGGGAGCAGCCGGCCTTGAGCAGCTCGTTGATGAGTTTCTCCATGGCGAAATTGCCGTAGCGCGTCGATTCGGAATCAAGAGCACCGCCCCATCCGCCTCGCTCCCCCTCCGCCAGCATGAAATGATTCATCCCGCCGATGCCTACGATAGGATCGCGAATGCAGGCCGAAACGCACGACCCCAACACCGTGACCAACACCTCGTCCGATTTCGACGTGATGAAATATTCCCCGGGAAATACCTTAACGACCCAGGAACTATTTGCGGAATCGTAGAAACGACGGCCGCTGGCCGCGTGAATGACCCCGTCATTGACCGCGCCGTCATCGACCGAATGCGATAATTGAGCCGCGCCCGTCACGCTTCCCTCCGATAGATGGTCCGGCCCATAAGCTTGAGACCCGGGTGCGCGCCGGCCAGCGACTCCGAATGGCCGATATACAGCCAGCCACCGGGCTTGATCTGCTGCGTGAAGCGCTCGATCAAATTGGCCTTGGTAGGGTTGTCGAAATAGATCATCACGTTGCGGCAAAAGATGGCGTCGAACTGCCCTTTGAACGGCCACGCCTCCATCAGGTTGAGTCGGCGGAACGCAATGAGCGAGCGTACGTCTCGTTCGACGACGACAGATTTGGCGTCATCTTCGCCGTCAGTCTCACGAAAGAACGGCAGATATGCTTTTGGAATTTGGTCGATCGACTCCTGTGGATACACGCCGCGCGCGGCCTTGGCGAGAACTTCGGTGTCGATGTCGGTCGCCAGTATGCGGGCGTCGTGGCGCAGGATGTCGGGTATCTCCTTTCGCAGCACGACCGCGATGGTGTAGGGCTCTTCCCCGGTCGAACAGCCAGCCGACCAGACCCTGAGGCGGCGTGCGCTACTGCCATGAGTGGAGCGCGCGAATGCCCCGGCGACATGGGTGCGAAAATGGTCGAAGTGGTGCGACTCGCGGAAGAACTTGGTGAGATTGGTCGAGATCGAGTTGATGAAATTTTCGATCTCGCCCTCGTTGTCGTCGCGCCCGAGGTAGTCGCGATACTGCTTGAACGACTTCAATCCAAGCGTGCGCACGCGACGCGACAGGCGGCTGTAAACGAGATTGCGCTTGCTGTCGGCGAGCGCAATTCCGGCATGCTCGTAGGCGAGCTGCGCAAGGCTTCGGAAGTCGGCCTCCGAAAAGTCGAATTCGCGGGGAGCGGCAGCGGCAGTGAGTTCCCCCGGAGGAAACACCGCCGACCTACGTTTTACTTGCGGCATCCCAGACTTCTTTCCAATCCGCGTTGTCTTTGGCCCTCCGGCCGGTAATTTGGCGCCGGAGGTACAAGCCGGCTTGGCTTTCTTGTGTCAGTTGTTGAGTGACATAGGCGACGGCACCGACAGCTTTGGTCCGGCCACGGAGGCCCCCTCGTCCTGGTCGATCTGCACCGACAAGAGGTTGGGAAGGTCGATCAGCGCGATCATGGCGCCTTCGATTGTTATGAGGCCGGCGAGGAAGTTGACGCGCGAGCCGTTGGCGATGCGCGGCACCGGCTGCACTTGCGAGGTCTCGAACGACACGATGTCAAGGACGCGGTCCGCGAGCAGGCCGACCGGTTTGGCAAAGATCTGCACGATGATGACGATGTGCAGTGGCGTCGCCTCGGTCAGGCCCTGGCCGAAGCGACAGCGCAGATCGACGATCGGCACGATCACGCCGCGCAGATTGAGCACGCCGCGCACGTAATCGGGCTGCCTGGGAAGATGGGTGATCTCCGACCAGCCCTTGATCTCGCGCACCGCCATGATGTCGACGCCGTACTGGTCGTCGCCGATGGCGAAGCTGATGACTTGGCTGGGCAGCGCCGCCGCAGCCGCGGCCCTGCCGGCGGTTGTATCGGCTGGAATTTGTTGACCGCCGCCGGGAATCGGCGCTCCGGCCGCCGAGGTTTCGATCTGCATCGTTGCGCCCGCTGCTGCCTCACAAAGACGCGGGCTGCCGTGGACGGTACCCGCGTTATTCACTGACAAAGCTCTGAGACCCCCAGGGGGTCCCGCCGAGTATTCGAGCGAAGTAAAATTAGGCGCAACTTGTTACTAAGCTGTTGATGCGTCAGCGTAATACTTGGAAGGACACTAACATGCATCAATAACATAGATCATGCGCGACCACTTCAAATGACCGTCAAGTATCATTGCGACGATAATCGAAAAACTAAACAATATTAACCTGCAATTGATCCGAGACATATCGCGGGAAAGCATTCAGCCGGTCCAACACGGGAACCGCAAATGGACTATGAGGTTCACTTTACCGACGCCTTGGCCCAGCTTCGCGACGACCGGCGTTATTGCGTCTTTGCAGAGATTGAGCGGTTGGCCGACCGCTTCCCGCGCAGGCAACCTCCGTCCTAGAATTCCTTCCAGTCGGGATCGTCCTTGATCGCAGTAGCAAGCGCAGCCTGCATGCGGCCGACCGGGCCACGCGCGGCGGCGGCAACGGCAGGCCTCGCCGCGGCGGTGGCGCCGGCCCTGGGCTTCGGTGCGCCAGCCGTCGGCTTCGTCCGCGCCACAGGCGCGGCGCCCGGGCGCCGACCAGGTGCCTTCTCGGGGGCCCGGACTACCTCGGCGCTTTCCGCATCGTCGTCGAGACGGAAGAAGCTGACGCGCTCATCCATGGCGATGGCCTGGTGCTCGAGCGTCTTGGCGGTTGCCGCGTTCTCCTGCACCAGCGCCGAGTTCTGCTGCGTGACCTCGTCCATCTGCGCCAGCGCCTTGTTGACTTGTTCAAGTCCGGTCGCCTGTTCGGCGCTCGCCGCCGCGATATCCGATACGATGCCGGCGACTTTCTTGATCGAGGCGACGATCTCGGTGAGCGAGGTGCCCGTGCGGTTGACGAGATCGACGCCGTCCTTGACTTGGCCCGAGCTGTTGGTGATCAGTTCCTTGATGTCCTTGGCCGCCTGCGAGGAACGCTGCGCCAGGCTGCGCACCTCGGTCGCGACCACCGCAAAGCCGCGGCCCGCCTCGCCGGCGCGCGCCGCTTCGACCGCGGCGTTGAGCGCGAGCAGGTTGGTCTGCCGGGCGATCTCGTCGATCACGCCGATGATGTCGGATATCTTGCGCGAGGAGTCCTCGATGCGCGCCATCGCTTCCACGGCCTTGGCCACGACCTCGCCGCCGCGTTCGGCGACCGTTCGGGTTTCGGCCGAGAATTGATCGGCCTGCTGGGCGTTTTCGGCGTTTTTCTTGACTGTCGCGGTCAGCTCTTGCATCGAAGCCGAGGTCTCCTCCAGGCTCGCCGCCTGCTCCTCGGTGCGCTGCGAGAGATCGGTCGTGCTGGTCGAAATCTCGCTCGAAGCGCTGGTGACGTCCTGCGCAGTCGTCTTGATATTGGCGAGAATCGTCCCGACCTGATCCACGACCGCCTCGGCCGCGGCGGCGATCTGGCCGATCTCATCCTTGCGGCTGGCCCACGGCAGAGCGATATTGAAGTCGCCTTCGGCGAGCTTTTTCAGCTCCACGACAAGGGCTGCAATCGGCCGGGCAATGCCGTATTGGCCGATCATGAACCCGAATAACAGTCCAATCAGGATGCCCACTGTGGCCAGAACGGTCATCAGCATGGATACGTGGGTATGCTCGGCCTCGGCTTCCTGAGTCACCTCATCAACACGCTTGTCATACACCTCGATAAGACTTCTGATCTTGCCGCGAAGGCTGTCCGCCTGCTTGTCGCTCGTCAGGACCGCGGCGTGAAGCTTCTCCAGCTCTTGCGTCATCTGGAAATTCTGTACGCCGTCGGCGGCTTGATAGACGACATCGAGCTCGCGACTGTAATCGGAAATCCCCTTTTCGATCTCCGCGAGGCGATTTTTCGAATCGGCGCTCGTAATGAGCTTACCCATATCGTCGAGCCGCTGCTTGAGCGTTTTGGTCTCCGTTTCGATTTCGCTCCGTGCCTCGCGCTTCGTTTCAGGCCGCGGGTCGCTTGCGATCAGAAGTTCGGCGCGATCTATCGCCAACACATTCGTATTTATGCGCGCAAGCAGAGTTGCCTGGTTTCCGGTTTTCCCCACCAGATCGGTTTGCTGGCTGATTTGATTGAGCGAACTAATGCCGAGCAAGGTGATTCCAATTGCGACTACCGATAGCAGCCCGATCACAACGAGAATCTTGGCGAGAACACCAAAGCGCGAAAGCAGTGACATAGCCGGCCCCCTATCGTTTCGTTTCGTTTCGTTTCGTTTCAGTCCGTCAAGGCAAGAGCCTCGATAGATCGATGCCCCTGGACCCCTTTTGACTGGCAGTCATTGTTTGATCGTCCTTGGCCTTCGAGTGAGATAGGCGACGCCACTGAGAGTTTTGGTTCGGCGACCGAGACTGCCTCCTACAGGTCGATCTGCACCGTGAGAAGGTTGGGAAGATCGATCAGCGCGATCATGGCGCCTTCGATCGTTATGAGGCCGGCGAGGAAGTCGACGCGCGAGCCGTTGGCGATGGGCGGCACCGGCTGCACCTGCGCGGGCTCGAACGACACGATATCGAGGACGCGGTCGGCCAAGAGGCCGACCAGCTTGCTGGCGATCTGCACGATGATGACGATGTGCAGCGGCGTCGCCTCGGTCAGGCCCTGGCCGAAGCGGCAGCGCAGGTCGACGATCGGCACGATCACGCCGCGCAGGTTGAGCACGCCGCGAACATAGTCCGGCTGCCTCGGCAGGTGCGTGATCTCCGTCCAGCCTTTGATCTCCCGC
>Ga0187856_1002718_pt1 | contig 12821 bp, 10 predicted proteins | sample June2016WEW_8_40_FD_132443 | JGI IMG/M metagenome (GOLD analysis project Ga0187856, IMG submission 132443) | Peatland microbial communities from SPRUCE experiment site at the Marcell Experimental Forest, Minnesota, USA - June2016WEW_8_40 | ecosystem: Environmental > Terrestrial > Soil > Wetlands...
AAGAAAAGTGGGTACTAGTACCCACTTTCATAGAAACGTGATACGCGCGGGCAATGAATTCGAGAGTCGGATGAGACACTTATTCGCATCGTTGCCTGCGCGGAATTATGATTCCGGGTACTAGTGCGGTGGATTTGAAGTTCCTACAGTTCAGCCGCAAACCCGCGTTAGGAACTTGAAATCCAAAAACCGCACTAGAATCATAAATTTGCTAGTGTCCCTTTAATTCCGAAGTTCGCATGAGGGTGTGCCGCCAAAGCTTGCGAACTTCGGAATTGGGACACTAGAGCGATGGCGGTATCATGCCGGAGCGGAGCGTTGAAAAAGCGCCAGGTTCGATAACGACCGAAATGAACGGATCTCGCAAGCTCTACGTCAAATCGTTCGGCTGCCAGATGAACGTCTACGACTCGCGGCGTATGGCGGATACTTTGGCGCCGCAAGGCTATATCGAGACGTCGGCCGCCGCCGACGCCGACCTGATCATCCTCAACACCTGCCACATCCGCGAGAAGGCGGTGGAAAAAGTCTATTCGGAACTTGGCCGCGTGCGGCGCCTGAAGGAGGCGGCCGCCGCCGAGGGCCGGCGCCTCGTCATCGCGGTCGCCGGCTGCGTCGCGCAGGCCGAGGGCGAGGAGATCATTCGCCGTGCTCCTGCGGTCGATCTCGTGTTCGGGCCGCAGAGCTATCATCGCCTGCCCGACCTGCTGGCGCGCGCCGAGCGCGACGGCAAGGCGGTCGATACCGAGTTTCCGGTCGACGACAAGTTCGATCATCTCGCCGCGCCGAGTTTTGCAGCAATGCGTGCGCGCGGCGTTTCCGCCTTCGTCACCGTGCAGGAGGGCTGCGACAAGTTCTGTACGTTCTGTGTCGTGCCCTACACGCGCGGCTCGGAAATTTCCCGGCCGGTCGCCAAAATCCTTGCCGAGGTCAAGCGGCTGGCGGAGGCCGGCGTTCGCGAGGTCACGCTCATCGGGCAGAACGTCAACGCCTATCACGGCGAGGGGCCGGACGGTCGACCGTGGTCCTTGGCGCGGCTGCTCGACCGCGTCGCACAGGTCGACGGCGTCGATCGGCTGCGCTATACGACCAGCCATCCGCGCGACGTGGACAATGACCTGATCGCGGCCCATCGCGATTTGCCTAAGCTCATGCCGCAACTGCATTTGCCGGTGCAATCGGGCTCCGACCGCATCCTTGCCGCCATGAACCGCCGTCACACGCGCGCGGATTATGTCGGCCTTGTCTCTCGGTTGCTCGCGGCGCGGCCCGATCTCGCGCTCAGCTCCGATTTCATCGTCGGCTTTCCGGGTGAAACGGAGGAAGACTTTGCCGCCACGCTCGGCCTCGTCGGCGAGATCGGCTATGCGAGCGCCTTCTCGTTCAAATACTCGCCCCGTCCCGGCACCCCTGGCGCGGAAATGGACGATCAGGTGGAGGAAGCGACGAAATCGGACCGTCTGCACCGGCTGCAAGCTGCGATCGACTGCAACCAGGAGGCGTTCAATCGCCGCTACCTCGACCGTACGTTGGATGTCCTTTTTGAACGGCCAGGCCGTTACAGCGGCCAGCTTGTCGGCCGTTCGCCCTATCTGCAGCCGGTGCAGGTGAGGGCGCCGGCCGCGCTGATCGGCGAGATCGCCGCAGTCACCATCACCGAAATCGCCAGCAACAGTCTGTTCGGCGCCCTTGCGCATGCGCCCGCGCGAGAGCCGGCCCTGCTCGGCGCAGGAGCTTGAATTGCGAACACGTGGCCCCCTCGGACCCGTCGGAACAGATGAATCACTCATCGTCGCGCAGGACACCGCGACCCAGATCGTTCTCACCTTCGACGACAACCGCCTCGCCTCCGCGCTTTTTGGGCAATATGGCCAAAACCTCGCCCTGATCGAGCGCCGTCTCGGCGTTGTCGCCAATTCGCGCGGCAATCACGTCACCTTGGAAGGCTCTCGCGAGGCCTGCGACCAAGCCCGCCGCGTGCTCGAAAGCCTCTACGAGCGGCTCAAACGCGGCGACGAGCTGGTGCAGGGCGATGTCGACGGCACCATCCGCCTCGCCATGGCGCAAGGCTCGCTGTTCGACTTCGATCCCGCCGCGGCGCGGGAGAGTTTCGAGGAGATAAACCTGCGCAAGCGCCGCGTGCGCGCGCGCACCCCGGCGCAGGACGCCTATGTACGCGCGCTCAAGCGCTACGCGCTTGTCTTCGCAACCGGCCCCGCCGGGACCGGCAAGACGTGGCTCGCGGTCGCCCATGCCGTGCAGCTGTTCGAGCGCAAGGAAGTCGACCGCATCATCCTGTCGCGGCCGGCCGTCGAAGCCGGCGAGCGGCTCGGCTTCCTGCCCGGCGACATGCGCGAGAAGGTCGATCCCTACCTGCGGCCGATCTACGACGCGCTCTATGACCTGATGGACGCGCGCATCGTCGAACGGGCGCTGCAGACCACCGAAATCGAGATCGCGCCGCTCGCCTTCATGCGCGGCCGCACGCTGTCGAACGCGGCCGTCATTCTCGACGAGGCGCAGAACACGACGGCGATGCAGATGAAGATGCTGCTCACGCGGCTCGGCGAGAACAGCCGCATGGTGGTAACCGGCGACCCGAGCCAAGTGGACCTGCCGCCGGGCCAGACTTCCGGGCTCGCCGAAGCGGTTCGGCTCCTTGAGGGCATCGAGGGGATCGCCCACGTGGCGTTCACGGCCGCCGACGTGATCCGCCATGAGCTCGTCGGGCGCATCGTCGAGGCCTACGACAAGGCCGCTTCGCGCAAGCGCGAGCGGCAGGAATGAGGCGTGTGGCGGGCAACGCGTTCAAGATCGATGTGCTCGTCGAGTCCGACCTCTGGAAGGAGCGCGTCAAGGTCAAATCAATCGTGCGGCGCGCCGTCAGCCAGGCGGCCGCCGCGCTGTCAACAAGGGGAGCGGAGCTTGCTATCGTTCTGACCGATGATTCGGCGATCCGTCTGCTCAACCGCGATTGGCGCGGCATCGACGCGGCCACCAACGTGCTATCGTTCCCGACGAAGAGCGCCGGCGGAGAGCCACCGCTCATCGGCGACATCGTCCTTGCCTACGAGACTATCGCGCGGGAGGCCCGCGCCGCGCGCAAGCCGTTCGCCCATCATGTCGCCCATCTTGCGGTGCACGGGTTCCTGCATCTCGTCGGCTACGATCACCAGCGGGACCAGGACGCGGAGGCGATGGAACAGGTCGAGCGCAAGATTCTGCGGCGACTAGCGATCCCGGATCCCTATCGGCGTCGGAGCAAGACCTCAAAGGCGCGCTGACATCTCACGCTGAATCTGATGCAAAACTGATGGCCCAATCTCCCATGCGCAGCGAACCGACCGAGAGCGAGCATCGCGGGCTGCCGATGGTCGTGCCGCACCCGGGCGAGCCGCAGCCGGAAGGCCGGCTCTCGCGGGTCATGCGCATTCTCTTCGGGTGGAAGGCGGCGGCGACGCGAGCCGATCTTGAACTCGTTCTCACGGCCGAACAGCCCGAATCCGGCTTCTCGCCCGAAGAGGCCGCGATGCTCAAGAATATCCTCGGTCTGCGCGAATGCCGAATCGAGCGTGTCATGGTGCAGCGCGCCGATATCGTCGCCGTCCAGCAGGAGATCGCGCTCGGCGCGCTCGTCAAGGTGTTCGAGAGCGCCGGGCATTCGCGGCTCGTAGTCTACAACGACACGCTCGACGATCCGACCGGCATGGTCCACATCCGCGACCTGATCGCGTTCATGGCCGCGCAGGCGGCGGTCGTTCCCGCCAATGCTGCCCAGCGCGAACAGCCGCAGCCGGCCGATCTCAACTTTGCGAACATCGATCTTTCCATGTCGTTGGCGGCCGCCAAGATCGTTCGCGAAATCCTCTATGCGCCGCCGTCGATGCCGGCGCTCGATCTGCTCGCCAAAATGCAGGCGACGCGCATCCACCTTGCGCTCGTCATCGACGAATACGGCGGCACCGACGGACTCGTCTCCATGGAAGATCTGGTCGAGCTCATAGTCGGTGATATCGCCGACGAGCACGACGAGCATGAGATGCCTGCGGTGACACGGCAGAGCGACGGCTCGTTCCTGGCCAATGGCCGCGCCAGCCTCGACGATGTCCGCACCGTGATCGGTGACGAGTTCGATTTCGGTGAAGCCACCCGCGAGGTCGACACGCTGGGCGGCTACCTTGTCATCAGAGCCGGTCATGTGCCGGTACGCGGCGAGCTGGTGCCCGGACCGGACTCTTTCGAGGCCGAAGTGCTCGACGCCGATCCGCGCCGGGTCAAGAGGGTCAAAATCTATCGCCGCAAGGATCGCGGTTCCGCTACGGTGCGCGAGTTGCCCGCACTCGCGAAGGCGCCCGTATCGCGCCCGGCGCCGCCGCGCGATGAAGCCAATCGGCCAAACCCGAACTCTCCGCAGCCACCGTGAAGCTGAAGGGCCCGATCCACGCAATCGTACTGGCCTGGGGCTGGCGGCGATGGCTGATCGCATTCGTCGCGGGCGCGCTATCGGCGCTGGCGATGGCGCCGTTCAACGCCTGGCCGATGCTGTTTCTGACTTTCCCGACCCTGGCCTGGCTGATCGACGGCGCCGCATTCGGCAGCTGGAGCGGGGTGATCGTCGCGGCAGCGACAGGTTGGTGGTTCGGCTTCGGCTACTTTCTCGCCGGCCTTTATTGGATCGGCTACGCCTTCCTCGTCGATGCGCCGACCTTCGGCTGGCTGTTGCCGTTTGCAGTGATCGGCCTGCCCGCCGTGCTCGCCCTCTTCACCGGGCTCGGCGTCGCGCTGGCCCGGATTCTGTGGACGCGCGGGGCTGTGCGCGTCCTGGCCTTGGGCGTGACGCTCACTGCGGCAGAATGGCTGCGCGGCCACGTGCTGACCGGATTTCCCTGGAACGCCTTTGGCTATGCGCTCACCTCTCCGCTGGCGCTGGCGCAAAGCGCGTCCGTCGTCGGCCTCTGGGGCCTCACCTTCATCGCCATTGTCGTCTTCGCAAGCCCCGCTACGCTCACCGACGACCGCGCCGAAACTCGCCGGCCCTGGCTGCCGCTCGTGCTCGGCATCGCCGTTCTCGCCGGGCTCGGCGGATGGGGCGCGCTGCGGCTTCAGCGCACGCCGACGCGGCTCGTCGATAAGGTGCATTTGCGCATCATGCAGCCGAACCTGCAGCAGGACGCGCGCTTCAATCCTTCCGCCAAGCAGGAGGTGATGGACCGCTACATCGCTCTGTCCGACCGCGCCTCGGGTCCGCAATCGTTCGGCGTGCACGATGCGACACATCTGATCTGGCCGGAGTCCCCGTTCCCGTTCTTCCTCACGCGGGAAGCCGGTGCGCTCGCACAAATCACGAAGCTCCTGCCGCCGGGCACCGTGCTGATCACCGGCGCCATGCGCCTCGCCGAACCCGTCAACCCCGCCGATCCCGGCGCCTACAATTCGATCTACGTGATCGACCACGACGGCTCCATTCTCGCGCTCTACGACAAGGTCCACCTCGTGCCATTTGGCGAATATCTGCCGTTCGAGCACGTACTCGAACGTCTCGGCCTGCAGGAGCTGACGAAGCAGCGCGGCGGTTTCCTCGCCGGCGACCGCCGCCGGCTCATCTCGATTCCGGGCGCTCCGCCCGCGCTTCCGCTCATCTGCTATGAGATCATCTTCCCCGGCGAGGTGGTGCCGCAAGGCGAGCGCCCGGGCTGGATGGTCAATGTCACCAATGACGGCTGGTTCGGCATCAGTACCGGTCCCTACCAGCATTTCCAGCAGGCGCGCGTGCGCGCCATCGAGAATGGTCTGCCGCTGGCGCGCGCCGCCAATACCGGCATTTCCGCCGTCGTCGACCCGCTCGGACGGATCATCAACTCATTGCCGCTCGGCCGCGAGGGCGTTCTCGACTCGCCGTTGCCGCGGCCGATCAGCGCACCGATCTACGCCCGCGTCGGAGACGCCCCCGCCGCCATCATCGTCGCGATCGCGCTCCTTGCCGTGGTTCGCCGCCGGCTCCATGTGGATATGACTAAAATCTGAGAGCCGGCGAAGATTAAAAGTTTAGCCTAACGCGAAGCGGTAAAGCGGTGCGGCGGACAGGGGTCATGACCTGTGATACCGACCGCAGGATGTTCGGTGTCGTTCCGGCTCAACTTTTGCGCGCACCAAGTCATCGCTATGCTATAGTCTATCACGTTTCGGAATGACATCGATGCCAAATGACAGGACTGAACAGGTATTCAATTGCGCCAGATTTGATATGTAGGGTCATTAACTGTAAATAGGGGAGTACGGAAGTTGGTTGCTATGATAGCCAAAAAGGCACCGAACCCAGTCGATAAGCATGTCGGCAGCCGGGTGCGCATGCGCCGGATGATGCTTGGGATGAGCCAGGAAAAGCTCGGGGATGCGCTGGGCCTGACGTTTCAGCAAGTACAGAAATACGAGAAAGGCACCAACCGCATCGGCGCGAGCCGACTGCAGCAGATCTCCCTCATCCTCCAGGTGCCTGTTTCATTCTTTTTCGAGGGTGCGCCGAGCGTTCCGGGGGGAACGCGCGCGGAGGGCATGGGAGAAGCGCCCTCGCCCGCCTATGTCTCCGACTTCCTCGCCACGTCGGACGGCTTGGCCCTGACCAAGGCGTTCATGCGAATTAACGATTCGAAGCTGCGACGGCGTATTGTCGACCTCGTCGAGCAAATCGCCGGCAGCGAGAAGCGCTGAGCAAAGTCGTCGCGTTGGTCGGCGCGCTGCAGGCTCCCGCCCACTTTTGCCCACATCTTGACCGCGCACGGGGTACGCTGCAACAACCGTCCGATGGATCGGCGCGGGCCGTCACCGGGCGCCCCCTCCCTACCCTCCCCCGCTTGCGGGGGAGGGTAGGGAGGGGGCATGACCGCCAGGACCGTCAAGGCCGGACGCGATCGGGGCAAGCCTTACGAGGGGAGTGTTTCGCAGTGGGACGTGCAAACTACCTGTTCACCAGCGAGTCCGTGTCGGAAGGACATCCCGACAAGGTTTGCGACCAGATCTCGGACGCCATACTCGATGCCTTCATCGACAACGACATCAAGCTCGGCATCGCCGACGACAGCAAGGTTAATACGCGGCTCGGCTGCGAGACGCTGTGCACAACGAACAAGATCATCGTCGCCGGCGAGGGACGCGGCCAAGCGCCGCTGTTCCACAAGCATGGCGACAAGGCGGTGGTCAATCGCGAGATGATTTCGGAGATCGCGCGCGGCGTGGTCAAGGATATCGGCTACGACCAGGACGGCTTCTCCTATTACGGCGCGGATGTCGAAGTGCTTCTGCACGGCCAGTCGCCGGACATCGCCATGGGCGTCGACGCCAAGAACAAGAAAGGCGAGGAGCATGAAGGCGCGGGCGATCAGGGCATGATGTTCGGCTTCGCCTGCACCGAGAGCGAGGTCTACGAGAAGGGCTCGTTCATGCCGGCGCCGATCTATTTCGCGCACAAGATTCTCAAAGTGCTGTCGGAGAAGCGCCGTTCGGGCTCCCTGTTCGATCTGCAGCCCGATGCCAAGAGCCAAGTCACGGTGCGATATGTCGACGGCAAACCGGTCGGCTGCACCAAGGTCGTCGTATCGACTCAGCACAAGGCGCAGAGCCGTAACGGCAAAAAGTACAGCCCCGGCATGGTCAAGGAGATGATCGCCGACACCGTCGCCGCGGCGCTGCCCGAGGGCTGGATGCCGAAAAAGTCGAGCGATTTCCTGGTCAATCCGACCGGCAATTTTGTCATCGGCGGGCCGGACGGCGATTGCGGCCTGACCGGCCGCAAGATCATCGTCGACACTTACGGCGGTTATGCGCCGCATGGCGGCGGCGCGTTCTCCGGCAAGGACCCGACCAAGGTCGATCGTTCGGCCGCCTATGCCGCGCGCTACCTCGCCAAGAACGTGGTCGCCGCCGGCCTCGCCGAGAGCTGCACCATCCAGATCGCCTATGCCATCGGCGTCGCCGATCCGATGTCGCTCTATGTCGACACCCACGGCACCGGCGTGGTCGAAGAGGCGAAGCTGCAAGAGCTTCTGCACGAACTCTTTCCGCTGCGGCCGACCAACATCCGCCGCACCCTCAAACTCAGCCGACCGATCTATCGGCGCACCGCCGCCTACGGCCATTTCGGTCGCGCGCCGGAGAAGGACGGCGGCTTCTCGTGGGAGCGGACCGACCTCGCCGACGCGCTCAAGCGCGCGTTGCGCTGAGTGTCATCATCCGCGCAGGCGGATGATCCAGTAAACGCCGGAATGCGGACTGAGCACTACCGTGCAAGTTCTGCTCGGTCGGTGTTTACTGGATGCTCCGCCTTCGCGGAGCATGACAGTGAGTGAAATTTCGCCAAGCCATTCCCGCGCGTTCTTCGGACGGCGCAAGGGTCATAAGCTGCGCCCGCGCCAGGCGCGGCTCATCGAGACGCTGTTGCCGCTTCTGGCGATCGATCTTTCCCGTCCCCCACCCGCCGAGCTGCGCACGCTGTTTCCGGTGCCGGTCACCGACATTGCGCTCGAGATCGGCTTTGGCGGCGGCGAGTCGATGATCGTGCAGGCGCGGGAGCGGCCGCGGACGGGCTTTCTCGGCGTCGAACCGTTCGTCAACGGCATGGCCAAGGCGCTCGCGGGAATCGAAAGCGGCGACCTGCACAACATCCGTCTGCACTTCGCCGACGCCGTGAGCCTGATCGCGTGGCTCCCGCAAGCGTCATTGGCTCGCATCGACCTGATCCATCCCGATCCCTGGCCGAAACGGCGGCATTGGAAGCGTCGTTTTGTTCAGGATGAAATGGTGCCGCGGCTCGCCCGCATCCTGCGGCCTGGCGGCGAGTTCCGCTTCGTGACCGATGTCGCCGATTATGCCGCGTGGATTCTGCTGCGCCTGTTGCGATCCGCCGAGTTCGAGTGGACGGCGCAGTGCGCCGACGATTGGCGCAAGCCTTGGCCCGGCTTCACCCATACGCGCTATCACGCCAAGGCCGCGCGCGAGGAACGCGCGTCGTGTTTTCTGGTTTTTCGCAGGCTTTAGCTTTTTGAGCATGATCTTTTCCGCAAACCGGTAACGACCCCGGATCAAATCCGGGGCGGGCTTTTTCGGGATCATGCTCTGAGCGGCCACGCGCCGCAGCTAACGGTCCGGCCGGACCTGCCAGAAGCGCACCACGCGCTGCGCGGTCGACGCCGCCAGCCGTCCATAATTGACGAAGGCCGCCTCAAGCCCCTGGCTGGACGTGCCTTTTCCGTCCGGACGGACCAGGATGACGGCTTTCACCGTCGGCCAGCCGAGACCGGCCGCCTTGCACAAGATCAACACCGGATCGGGCAGTTCGCCGCCCATGAGCCGATCGACGACGTTGATCGGCACCTTGGCGAGCGCGGCGAGCGCGACCACCGCCTCCTCGTATTTGCCGTCGCTGCAGAACGCGGCCAGCGCCGCCTCGTTCATGCGGCCGGCCCGATGCAGGTTGAGCACCACGCGCTGCGCGGCGCGATAGTCGCGCGGGCCGACACGCGCGCCGACTTCTTTGGCGACCTTTGCCAGCACATCGGAAATCTCGGCCTTTACTTCGGGCGTTGCCGAGGCGATTAGCCGCTTGTGCACGATTGCCGTCGCCCGCGTCAGCAACTCGCGAAACATCGGCGCGGGAATATCGGGCCGCAGCCCGACCTTCTCGGCCAGGATGCCGTCGTCCGCCGCGCGCTTGACCAGGCGGCTGAAGCCCCTCTCGGAAATGCGGGCGCCGCGATTGTCGGCGACGCGCCGCGCGACTTCGCGATCGCCGCGCCGCACCAGCACGTCCGTGACCGCCTCGCCGAGCGCCCGGCGGGCCGAAATTGCCTGCAGATGGGCCTGACTCTTGGTTTTCGCGACGTCGACCAGATCGGCCTCCGGCAGGCGCGGCGCCAGCTTGAGCACCGGGCCGGCGACGGCGATATCGTCGTCGTTGGCGAGCGTTCTTAAGACTCTCACCGGCGCGTTGCTGACCGACGCCAGATGGCTGGAAAGCTCGGCGCGCGCCTTGGTTTCGATCTCCTTGATGAGCAGGCCGAACACGTCATCGAACAGGTCCACGTGCTCGTCGTTGTAGCGGCTTGCCCCGTCAAGGAAGAGCGTCGTAATGCGTTGCAGCGTCTCGACGCGCTTCTGGCGCGAGCCGTGCTGGATGACCTGTTCGAGTTCCGGGATCAACGAGAGGGTGGCACCCATCCTCAAACCCATTAAAAAGATTGCGGCGAATTACGCGGTGCCCGCGACGACAATAGATCGGTAATTCTGAATGAACCCTTGCAACACGGGTGGCGCCCCGCCCTGGCGACCGGCGCCGCACCGTCCATGGCGCCCTGCAGGTCGCCCTGCAGGTCGCCCTTGCAACGGCCTGACAAAACGCTATATTTGGCTTGTCCGTCATGGATACCTCATAACGGTCGGTTGATCCGAACGGTTTTGAGAGTGGGTTCCCCTGGGGCCCGCTCTTTTTTGTTACCTGAGGTCCGATGGCTATATGCCGGACACGTTCGCAGGATATACGGCCGCGAAGCGCATGGACGACAGGCTGACGACCTTTGCCGACGAGCCGCGACTCATCACCGAGTCGGGGCGAGCGGCATGCGTCGCTGCAATCGCCGGGCCGGCGCTTGCCGAGCTCGGCTATCGGCTCGTGCGCGTGCATATATCCGGTTTTGCCGGCTGCACGGTGCAGGTCATGGCCGAGCGACCGGACGGCACGATGACCATCGAGGATTGCGAGGCCGCTTCGCGGGCGCTCTCACCGGTGCTCGACGTCGGCGACCCGATCGAAGGCTCCTATCGGCTAGAGATTTCTTCGCCCGGCATTGACCGGCCGCTGGTGCGGCGTTCGGATTTCGACCGCTACGCCGGCCATGTCGCTCACGTGGAGATGCTCGCCCCCATCGACGGCCGTCGGCGGTTCCGCGGCGAACTTGCCGGCACCGAGGGCGAGTGCGTCCGCCTTCACTGCGGCGACGCGGGAGCAGCCGAGCATGCCGAAATATTGCTGCGGATCGACGATATGATGGAGGCGAGGCTCGTTCTCACCGATACGCTCATTTCCGAATCGCTACGGCGGAGCAAGCACGGCGAGCGCAAGACCCGGTCGCAGAGCGACAGCGAGCGGGAATCGCGGCACCGACCGAAACACACGAACGCCGCGCCGGAGCAAGCCCGACGCGCGACCCAACCCGAGGAGACTGACTGATGGCGACCGTAAGCGCCAACAAGCTCGAACTGCTGCAGATCGCCGACGCCGTGGCCCGGGAAAAGGCGATCGATCGAAAGATCGTGCTCGGCGCCATGGAGGATGCGATCGCCAAGGCCGCACGATCGCGTTATGGCAGCGAGACCGAAGTGCGGGCGGAGATCGACCCAAAAAGCGGAGAGCTTCACCTCTCGCGCCACATGCTGGTGGTGGAGACCGTTGAAAACCCCGCAACCCAGATCAGCCTCGACGATGCGCGCCGGCGCCATCCTGCCGCGCAAATCGGCGATACCATCGCCGATCCGCTGCCGCCGCTCGAATACGGGCGGATCGCCGCGCAATCGGCAAAGCAAGTAATCGTGCAAAAGGTGCGCGAGGCCGAACGCGACCGTCAATACGAAGAATACAAGGATCGCATCGGCGACATCGTCAACGGCATCGTCAAGCGGGTCGAATACGGCAACGTGGTGGTCGATCTCGGCCGCGGCGAAGCCATCGTGCGGCGCGACGAGATGCTGCCGCGCGAGGTCTTCCGCAACGGCGACCGCATCCGCGCCTACATCTACGATGTGCGGCGCGAGCAGCGCGGGCCGCAAATCTTCCTCTCGCGCACACACCCGCAATTCATGTCCAAGCTGTTCGCGCAGGAAGTGCCGGAAATCTATGACGGCATCGTCGAGGTGAAAGCTGTCGCTCGCGATCCCGGCTCGCGCGCCAAAATTGCGGTCGTGTCGCGCGATTCGTCGGTCGATCCGGTTGGCGCCTGCGTCGGCATGCGCGGCTCGCGCGTGCAGGCGGTGGTCAACGAGCTGCAGGGCGAGAAGATCGACATCATCCCGTGGTCGCACGACACCGCGACCTTCGTCGTTAACGCGCTGGCGCCCGCCGAGGTCGCCAAAGTGGTGCTCGACGAGGAACGCGAACGCATCGAGGTGGTGGTCCCCGATCAACAGCTCTCGCTCGCCATCGGCCGGCGCGGCCAGAACGTGCGGCTTGCTTCCCAGCTCACCGGCTGGGACATCGACATCCTCACCGAGCAGGAGGAATCGGAACGCCGTCAGGCCGAGTTCGAGAACCGCACGCGCATGTTCATCGACTCCCTCAACGTCGACGAGGTGATCGGACAATTGCTGGCGTCGGAAGGCTTCAACTCGGTCGAGGACCTTGCCCTCGTGGACATGAAGGAGATCGCCAATATCGAAGGCTTCGATGAGGACACCGCGCGCGAGCTGCAGACCCGCGCGCGCGATTATCTCGCCAAGATCGAAGCCGAACTGGACGCCAAGCGCGAGGAGCTCGGGGTCGAGGACGCGCTCAAGGACATACCCGGCGTCACCACCGCTATGCTGGTCCGTTTCGGCGAGAACGGCATCAAGAATGTGGAGGACCTTGCCGGTTGCGCGACCGACGACCTCGCGGGCTGGACCGAACGCAAGGACGGCGAGGCCGTCCGTCAAGCCGGCATTCTCGACAGCTTCGACCTGACACGCGAGGACGTCGAAGCGATCATCATGCAGGCGCGGCTGAAGGCGGGCTGGGTCAGCGAGGCCGATCTCGCGCCGCCGCCCGTTGAAGAGGCCCCGGCTGCCGAGGCGCAGCCCTG
>Ga0187856_1002722_pt1 | contig 12807 bp, 17 predicted proteins | sample June2016WEW_8_40_FD_132443 | JGI IMG/M metagenome (GOLD analysis project Ga0187856, IMG submission 132443) | Peatland microbial communities from SPRUCE experiment site at the Marcell Experimental Forest, Minnesota, USA - June2016WEW_8_40 | ecosystem: Environmental > Terrestrial > Soil > Wetlands...
AGACGACCTGCAGCACCCCGTCACTTATCCACAGAGGAGGAGCCAGACCGAACCTTCACCCACCGGCCGACAGTGGGGAATTCTCATGGCCACCGGTGGGGAGTTTTGATGGCCATTGACAGATTGAGAAGACGACGGTCCCAGGTTAGACAGCTCCTGTTGTTCGGGACGCTCCCCGGGCGTGAAGTGAACGACTTCGATCACTGCGTACGAGAAGGACGTATGTCCACCCTCGGTCGCATACTGTTCCATGCGCATGCGACAGCGCATAACGTCCTTAGAGCCCAGGCGAATCTGACCGCTCTCCACTTGATCTAGGAAGTGCTCATCTTCTATCGTGACCCAAGGCGACCTCTCGTCAAAGGCTAGGCGCCACATCTCGCCACGCCTGAAGGATGGGGCTACCAAATGAGCGATAACCTCTATGAGGTTAACCGTCAGCGGCTCGGTCTTTTCGACTGGCACCACGAATGACTGAAAGTCGTCCCTGTTAGCCACGAACAGACGCTTGTCACCTACCTCAATTCTTACCTCCTCGGCGGATTCTTCAAGTGGGGCGAGGGTATCGCGTGCAGCCTTGCGCCAACTACGTCTGACTAGTAGCAATCGCTCAGAAGACGAGATTTCCATGTCGCCATCGAGTCCGGGGATACGGATATGTGTCCCGTCGCTGGTCAACGCCGCGTCCACATCCCGCCCGCGCAGTCTCTTGATGATGTCGAGGGTCTTGGTGACCGTTTCCAAGACGTTGTTCAAGGTTTGCACGCCAGCGGAGAAGAGGACGGCAGCATCGTCGCCGAGGTGCCCTGCATTGTCTAGCAAGAACCGGACGGTGAATGACCCGGGACGGAAGGCTTCAATATCCAGACGCAAAGGGGCTTCGGCGGTACCCCCCAAAACAGCGTAGGTTTCGTGGAAGAGATCGCCGACAGCGATGAGGGCTGGAGCTACCTCGCGCACGTCCATTCGGTTGGCGCGGAGAATCTCGCCGTCGTAGATCAGAGTGAACTCGGGTCGATCTGTGGCAAGCGCCATAGTCGTCTGCCCTACTCCTCGGGTCGGGCCGCGGGTGGTTCTTTCGTGATCTTCCCCAGGGCGTCGTAGAACTCGCCGCGCGTCAGCGCTTCACTCGGTTCCGGGGACACCCGGTCCGGGATGGCTCCTTCAACTCGGGAGTCCTCTCGTTTCGCCCGTCTTGTCCTATCGCTCACGAGCTTAGGTCGCATCAAAAGCTCCTTGATGTACTTGGCTGGAGTGATGACCGCGATCCCCGAGTTTACGGCCGCGATCACTTCTCTAGACGGCATCTCCGGGGTGACTTCCACCGCCTCTCGCACCGGGAAGTGACCGGAGACAAGTCCGAGTAGCCGGCCGAACCCGGGGAGGGAGCCCTGGCTCCAGTGGCGCGCGTCACGCTTGCCGCCTAGCGCATACGCCCGGTCATGGCCCTCAATCTGGTAGGCGTAGCAGGGAGCGCCGCTCATCCCTCCCCAAGAGTGGAACTCGGCCAGGTATGCCTCGCGCGTCACGTTCTTACCCGCCTCTCTCATTGGCACCAAGCCAAGGCCGAGCGCCAGCGTTCCGAACCTCGCTACTGGTAGGGGAGCGTTCCAACGGTCAGCCTCGCCCCTTCGCTTGCCAACCTCCGTGGTGGTGAAAAGGCTCACGGAGAAAAGCCGCGTGCCGACGTCAATGTCCTTGTCCTCTAGCCACTTCTCATCGGCTAGTTCGTGATCTCCTGAAATCTCCCAGTGATAGTCGTTCTCGACGTCCCACCGCAGGACGGCGACATCGGCATCTGGGTGCGCGTTATCAAGCCAACTCTTCGCATCAACCGGCTCGTCGTGAATCTGTCCCCCTTCGGTCCTCAGCCGCACGAAGAATTGGGCCGATCCCGTCAGGTTGTGCTTGGCTGTTATGGCGTAGACCTGCTCATGCCAGTTGAAATGCTGGTTGTAAGGCTCGCTGACGTTATCGGGAGGTGCGTACTGCATCGACACGAAAAAGACGGTTCCAACGGGACGTCGCAGCCCGCCCCCGAAGGGCTGCACGAGAAACGCCACGCTCCTTCGCGTTCTCAGGTCTACTAGCAATGGAAGCCTCCCGCCTGCGTACGGACGTCGTCCAAGGTGTGCTTCGCTGGTCACCCTACCCCCTCCCTGGTACTTGTGTCAAGGGGATAGGTGCCCTCCATTGTCGATGTCGGAGCGAGAGGTGGGGCGGCGGGGAGCGGGGGGGAGCGGTCTCGCCGGCGTGATCGCCCGCACCGCCGAGTGGATCGCCGGCCTGCCGGCGTCCGCCGGCCCGTCGAGCGGCGGCGACCCGCCGGTCCCCGGCTTCGACGAGGCGGTCCTGCTGAGCAAGGCTCGGATGCGCTCGGTCGCCGAGCTCCGGCGGGACTGCGCCCACCTGCGTCACACCGCCGACCCGCGCCGCTTCCTCACCGAGCAGGTGGAGCAGGTGGAGGCGCGCTGCCTGGAGCTAACGGCCACCGAGGGCGGCGCGCTCTTCCTGCGCGGCTTCCTCGACAGCGAGGGCGGGGCCACCCTGCGCACCGCCCTGGAGCCGCTCGCCCGACCGGCCGGGGAGGGGGACGAGCGTCCCCGGGAGCGCCGCTTCGCCGACGCCCTGGTGGAGCTGGCCGCCCATGCCCTGGACAGCGGGGCGCTGCCCCAGCATGGCGGCCAGCGTCCCCACCTCCAGGTCACCGCCACCCTGGCGACGATCCAGGGGCGGGATGGCGCGCCGGCCGCCGAGCTGGAGCTGGGCGGGCCGCTCCCGGCCGAGACCGCCCGGCGGCTGGGCTGCGACGCAGCGGTGACCCGGGTGGTGTTCGGCGCGGACTCGGCCGTCCTCGACGTGGGCCGGGCGACCCGGGTGCCGGCGACGGCGACCCGGCGGGCGCTCCTGGCCCGCGACCGGGGCTGTGTCTGGCCGGGCTGCCACCGGCCGGCGTCGTGGGGCGAGATCCACCACTCGATCCCCCGGGCCGCTTCTGCCGGGGGCGCCGACCGGGGTGCTCCCCAGCGAGGTCAGCCTGGCCCACGCGAGGATTGGTGAATAACCCCTGAGGTGGGTCGCAGCCGGGGTCGTGGCCCCCTAAGCGCCGCGGGCTCTCCGTTGGTAGGACGCCCGCATCAGGGACGTGTTCGAAGGCAGGTCAAGCTGTGCCAGCAGGTCATCAGAGCGCTGAGTACTGCTGGGGAGTAGGGTGCTGCGGCCATGGCCGTTTACCTCGTGAGCGCTGACCGATGTGGGCACATGCGGGTCCACGGGTTCCATCCCGGACCCCGACAGCCGCCATCCCGGCTTGGGGCGATTGTAGCTCTAGATGCACCCGCACAGAGCGCGTAGGAAGGCCGAAACCACGACGGCAAGGCTTCCGATCGAGCCGCTCAGTCCGTGAGCGATTCGGCGACGACCCATTCCTGGGGCCAGCCACCGAACCGCAAGGCGCAGAGGAGCGAGTCGAGCGTGCGCTCTTGGGCGTCGAGCGCCGCTGGAAGGTTGCGCGGACGGACGCCGACAGTCACGTGCCGATCCGTGCGTGGCATGAGACAGCGGAACATGACGAGCTCGGCAACCTCAGCAGGGAGCGGCTCGCCGAAGATGCTAAAGCCCGTGAGCTCCAAGCGATCAACGACGGTCAGCTTCATCGGTGGCCATCATAGGCGTAACAAAGTGGGGACTAACGCGCGTTCGACCTCGCGATCGCGGCCGCTCTGCTGCGGACGGAGCGGGACCTGCCCCTTGACGACGTCGGCTACATCGGTGAGCTCGCGCTGGGCGGCGGGGTTCGGGGGGTCGGGGTCCTGCCGAGGGCGCGCCGGCTGCTCGCCTCGGGCATCCGGCGGCTGATCGCCCCTGACGAGAACGCCGCGGAAGCTTGCCCTGGTTGAGGGCACCACGGTCGTCGGGGTTGAGAGCCTCGGCATGGCGGTCGCGTACCTGGAGGGACGCCTCTCCCTGGACCCCGTGAGGGCGCCGCCCATGGGCGATGGTGCCCCGCCCACCGGCGTGGACCTCGCGGCGATCCGCGGGCAGTCCCTCGCCAGGCGGGCGCTGGAGGTCGCCGCCGCCGGCCGGCACAACCTCCTGATGCTCGGTCCGCGTAATTCGAGCACCCCAAGCCACGGAACTAGCAGGAGCACGACGTAATGACAACTGCCGGCTGGCGGCCACTCAGCCGTCGGCACCTGCCGGCGGAGCCTGACGTCTTGGTTGAGGATGTTCCCGATTACCTTGGCATCGCTCTGAAGCGGTGGCTTGGCCAATACGCAGGACTCTACTGGTGCCGACAGATCGCTTTACAGCTCCAGTTGGCTTGGGAGTGGGACGACCGCTCGGAGGCTACCCTCCTTCTTGAACCCGACGCGGTCGGACGCAGCTTTGCCGACCACGTCCTGAAGACCGACCCTCCGAAGCTCCTCGATGTCGTCGATTGCATTCTTCACAACCTGATGGCTGATGCCCGACGAAAGGCAAGCCGGGATCGAGGGGCAGCGCGTCGCGTGAGGGACATCGCCGGCGAACTTGAAGGAATCCTTGCCCAGGGTGGTTCGGCGTGGCGGGTCTCCACCGCGTGCGACAGCTTTGAGCGGCGTGTCGATGAAACCGTTCGGGACGCTGTTGACACTGCAATAAGCTCAGCAAAGAGCGCGCGACTCACAAGCGCGGCGAGGCATCTCCGGAATGTCTGGCGCTGGGCATACGGGCGGAGCCCGAACCCTGCGACGAGCTACGTGGAGGCTGTCATGGCGGTTGGGTCCGTCGCGAAGTCAGTGATCAGTCCGAAGAACAATCGCGCGACCCTCAGGACGATGATCCGTGACTTGGAGAACAAACCCTCGAAATGGGAGTTCGTTCTGTCAGACCAAGAGAGGCTGCGGGGCGTAGAACCCGTGATCGGCTTGATGACCGACTCTGGCAGGGACAGGTTCGGCACGGAGGGACCCCCACGCCAACCGTCGGTCAGGGAGAGGCGGAGGCGGCCTTGCATGGGGCAGCGGCGCTGGTCCAATGGTTCTCATCAGGACCGGTGTGGCTCGTCCCATAGAGCCGGCCATCTGAGCACGCCCGCAGTCTCATGCCACTACGTCTACCGGAAGTGCGGGCTGCGGCGTTTAGCGCGCGGTCGCGGCCGGACGTCCCACTGGCCGGGGCCGGGTCGCCCAGCACCCGGCAGCCCGACTGGCTTGGAGCAATTGGACGACGCCGGCCGCCCTGCGGATGGCGCCGGGCGTCAATTCGGAGCCTCAGTCCGCGTGTACACTCAGCCCAGAGCCCAGGCCAACGACTCGTCGATGGGAGGCACGGAGCGTGTTCGAGAAGCATCGAGCGAAGGAGATGGCCAAGGCATACCAGCAGGCCCTCGGCGAGTGGCAAGCGCAGCACGACGGCCTGGCGCAGCTTCTCCAACTCGCAGAGAGCTTCAACGGCCTGGGCTCAAATGAGATCATGCTCAAACCTGATGAGGCGATCTTCTACAAGGTGACCGGAGCTGACCTGATTGAGGGGCAACGGGGTCCGGGCCAGTGGAAGGGTCATTCCCAAGGTGCCTCGATCCCCGTCGGGAGCATACATGGCCGTTCTGTCCGCTACCGCGTCGGTGTGACTCGGGGTCACTTGGTGCAGGGTGCGCCGGCACCCACGGCCATCGATACGGGGACGGTCTTCATCACGAATCAGCGAGTGGTCTTTCAGGGTGGCCAGCAGACGCGAGAGTGCGCGTTCGCAAAACTGATCGGCTTCGAGCACTCCGATAGCGAAGGTTCTACCAGTTTCTCAGTGTCGAACCGCCAGAAGCCAACGACTATCCACTATGGCGCGGCACTTTCGGGCTCCTTCGATTTTCGCATAGATCTCGCCTTGGCGCACTTCCGGGGCACTCTGGGCAACCTCGTATCTGAGGTAAAGCAGGACTTGGCCCAGACCGACGCTGCGCGTCCGGTTCCCCCAGCGACCCTGGTGACGTAGTCGTTCCGTCATGCAGCCGGTAACGCAACGTGATGTAACAAGGGCTACGTGTGGGACTTCGTCGGCACCTTGGGAATCGGATCACAGAACGTCGCGGTTAACGCCGTCATAGTAGGCGGGGTCCGGGCCACTTTCCCCTGACGATCCCACCGCACGCGGGACCGCAGGCGGAAACGAAGCTGCAGCAAGAGTGAGGGTCAGAGGCCCACGAGTTGTACGCCTCCCGGGCGAGCTGTTTGGTTGCGCCGCTCGCGCCCCTGGTTGTCCATCACCTTGGGGGCTCTGACGCCGTGCGGATGTCTCGGCTGGCAGGCCTCCAGGGTTCAACGAAAGTGACGATCGAGCTCGTTTGCGTAACGAGTACCGAGGGTGGCGCCATGTTCGGCTATCCATGAGGAGATCCCAATACGACCGGTAGCCGGGCCGTCGGTGTCCACAAGCCCCTCGGTCATCGCCCAGAACTCATCTGCGGTCAGGAGACGGTCTCGAACCACGGTTCCGAGCAGCGAGGCCATAGCCGGCATCGCGACTTTCGGGAGATGGATGAGCCGGGCGTGGCTCTCAACGGCCTCACGAATGAGCCCCACCAGTTCCAAGAAAGTCGGGCGCTCGGGGCTCACCGCGTCGATCACCTGATTGTTCCGATCGGCTCCGGCTTCGACTGCAAGGCGAGCGAGATCGTCCACATGGATCGGACGGATCCGGTAGTCGCCTGTCCCGCCGATGGCGAAGACGGGCAGCCTACGAAGGAGCCAGGCGATGTTATTCAACAACACACCGTCTCCTCCGAACAAGATGGCGGGGCGTAGCGCGGCGTACGAGACACCCACCTCGGCGAGGATTCGCTCAACTTCTGCTTTGCCCCTGAAGTACGGATAGCGAGAAGTGATGCTCGGATGGGTGATCGAGACGTGGACGATGCGCTCGACCCCGGCCTGCCGGGCAGCATGGAACAGGGTGCGAGAGTTGGCCACCGCCGTCTGGTGATCGCTTGAGCCGTGGGGGAAGCGGATCCAATAGGTGTTGTACAGCGTGGTGGCACCGCACATGGACTTCGTGAGCCCGATGGGATCGTCGAAGTCGAGCGGTCGGACTTCGATCGACGAATCGGCTCTTCGGCGCTGTGGATGGCCGGTGAGCGTCCGCACCGTGCGTCCCGCCGCCTGGAGGTCTCGGGCAATGGCAGCACCGGAGTAACCGAATGCTCCGGTCACCACGTCGAATCCGTCGTGACCCAGGGATGCTGTCGCCTCCGCGGGCTTGACGCTCGCCACCTTGCTCATCACCGGCCCTCGTACGTCGGTGCGCCGCCGAGCGCGCCGAGGAGTGCTGTGATCTGGCGGACCTTGTCAAAGAGCGCGAGCGCTTTGGAACGGTCGGTCCACGTGATCGTATACGCCTGATCGGTGTCTGGGGTTGACGCGGTCTCCCCGCCGCGCGCAAAGGAGGGTCGCGCGAAAAGCCCACCGAGAGCATCGCGCGTCTCCGACTGGTCATTGGCGTCGATTTCGCTCGCGTCTCCAACCGAAGACCTGTCAAGCGCCCCGAACTGCTTCCTAGTGTCTATCACGGGCGAAGTTAGCGGTACTCCAGACGGGAGTGCCACATTCGCCTCCCCTGGCAGTTTCCCTTGGAGCGAGACGTTGCCATTGCTCCACCCGCTCAGGAACGTGACAGGATCGACGCCGAGACGACGAGGACGGTTGAGGAACACCGCCAAGCCCGGAGGATCGCACACGAACGATCCGTCAGCTCCAGTGGCCATCGAGCGCGGATCCGTCGTGAAGATGAAAGGATCTGTTGACGTTCTGGTACGCATCGGGGTAGCGCTCCTTGAGGCGGGCGGTGATGGCGGCGCAATGGATGACAGTCCCCGCGCCTTCAAGGGCCCCGCTCAGTGTACAACCCCGCTGTCGGCGATCAGGCAAAACCGGCCAGGAATGATCGGGTCAAAACCGGCCAGCTGAGGTAGCTCCGAAGCCCGCCACACTCCGTCGAACACGACGGAGGTGGATGTGGGGAACTACCTGAAGGTGCCTGACAGACAACGAGTTCTGGCCCTGCTGGAGCTGGGCTGGAGTTACCGCCGGATCGAGAAGGAGACCGGGATCCGGCGGGAGACGATCTCCGGGTACGACCCCAGGCGGTCGGCAAAACCGGCCAACCCGATCGCCGGCCCGGGGATGGCGCTGGCGCTGCTGGGTTTCTCGGGGAGGAAAACCGGCCAAACCCGATTGCCGGCTCGGGGTCGGGGCCGGTGAGCGCCTGCGAGCCCTTCCGGGGAGTGATCGGGGCCGGGGTGGAGCGGGGCCTGACCGCCCAGCGGATCTCGCAGGACCTCTGCGCGGAGCGCGCCTTCGTCTATGGGTAGCTCACGGTGCAGCGGTTCGTGCGGGGGATCCGGGGCCGTCGGCCCGAGGTCGTGGACGTCATGGAGCATCCGCCGGGGAAGGAGGGCCAGGTCGACTACTTCCAGAGCCGGCGCGCTCGACCGCGACAACGTCCTGACGTTGGGCTTCACCGTGGTCCTCCTCCTGATCCTGGCCGGCGGCTCGAGGGAGCGTCCAGCGACGTCTCCCACTTCGGGGGTGTGCACCCGCTCGTGCTGGTCCGTATCCTTCACGACCGCCGGCCGGGCCGGCCGCTGGTGGGCCACCGCACCGACCCCTGAGCCCCAACGCCCGCGTGCCTGCTCACACCGCCCTCGCGTCCGTCGAGCCCCGGCGCCTCGTCGGTCCACACCTGGTTGAACGGGTACCACTGGTCTGGGGCCCAGGCGATGAGGGCGTCGAGCCGATCGGCAAGCTCCTGGCTCAAGGCCTGGACGCTTCCGTTCGCGGGGATGGCGCGGTCGACGATGATCCGGTAGTGATCGCCCTCGCGGAAGCACACGCAGGGGAGGATGGGGCAGCCACTGCGGCGCGCCAGGATCGCCGGTGCGGCGCTGAAGAGGACGGGTCCCCTACGGAAGCGAACCCCGATCGTCGGCCCTCCCTCGGGGAGGTCGACGAGGAGGCCCACGAGCCGTCTCCGCCGGAGCGCCGAGAGCAGGCCCCTGGCCGCGTGCTCCGGGGTGAACACCTCCAGCCCGCGGCACTCCCGGGCCCAGACCACGGTCTGGTTGAGCACCTCGGGGTGGAATTCGCGCATCACCGTGGTGAAGGCCAGCCCGCGCGACAGCGCCATGGTCGCCGCCATGTCCCAATTGCCGAAGTGGGCCAGGCAGAGAAGGCCTGCTCCGTGCTCCCGCTGCGCTTGCTGGATGTTCTCCAGCCCGTCGATGGGGTGACGGCGCTGCACCAGGGCCGGGTCCAGGTCGTGTGCCCAGACGAGATCCATGCAGGTCCGGAAGTACTCGCGGTAGGAGGCGCGGGCTCGCTCCCTGGCTGCGGTGGCCGAGAGGCTGGGGTCGGCTCGCCGGTGGCGGGCGGCGCAGGCATCGACTCGCCCCGGGCGGGTCAGGCAGGCGATGGTGCTCGCGGCGTCAGGGAAAAGGAATCGGCGCGTCCCCAGGGTCTGGGACAGCCGGCTCAGGCCGGTCCACACAGCGCGCACCCCCAGCGGCGGAGGCGCCTGGCTCCTGATGGGATCACCGATGGCCGCCGCAACCAGCCTCGCCGGCCGGGTGGCGATCTGGTCACCGGCTCCATGACCGGTCAGCCGCTCGACATCGCCGGCTCGTGTCTCGATGGCCCGCCTCCCTCTTCACGCATACAGAGTTGGCGCCACCGAAATGATAGCCGTGGCGCACGTGGTGGATCCCGACCAGATGCTTGGCCAACGTTCGGCCAACGGGCGGGCCAGGAGGAATGGGCGCGATGATGGGACCACAGCGTCCGGTCGCTAGAGCACTCCCTGCGCGGGAGCCTTCAGACTCCTCACACACCGCGTCCCTGGACACCAGGGACGTTTCACACGGAGGTCTCAGATGCGCAACGTCGGTCTGCTCGCCACCCGAACCGTTCTCGGCGGGTATCTCGCCGTCCACGGGGCCCAGAAGCTGTTCGGTTCCTTTGGAGGCCCTGGCCTTGACGCCACTGCGGCGGGGTTCGAGGCGATGGGCATGCGGCCCGCGAAAGCCATGGCGACACTCGCCAGCGCCAGCGAGCTCGGCGGTGGAGTGCTGACGGCGACGGGGCTGGCGTACCCGCTGGGCCCGCTGGCAATCGCGGGCGCCATGAGCGTGGCCACCGCGGTGCACCGCAAGCAGGGACCGATGTCGCAGAAAAGGGGCTTCGAGTTGCCCCTCACCAATCTTGCGCTGGCGATCGGGTTGATGAGCTCGGGGCCGGGCCGTCTGGTGCTGGGTCCGCGCCTGCCGAAGTCGTTGACCCGGATCGCGGTTCTCGCTGCGGTGGGCATGGCCGCGGCCTCGCTATCACAGCTGCTACGCGCGAAGCCGCCGGCGTCTCGAGCATCACCCGGCTGACCAACGCTTGCAGCCGGAAGGTGGAGAACCTCACCGCCGCCGTCTCCCTCCACTTCATGTACTACAACTTTGGGCGACCGCATAAGACCCTGGCTAACCCGTATCCTCGGACCCCGGCGATGGCGGCTGGGGTGACCGATCACGTTTGGACCGTTGAGGAGATCGTCGGGCTGCTCGGGTAGTTCGTCAATTGGCGCCGACACCTTGCAAGGCAAGGGGCCTACCGCTGAAACGTCCGCTTGGGTTTAGCCTGTCTCTCGCACCCGTACTCGTGCCCTAGTTCGTCGGTCACGAAGATCTGGTACCCGGGCTCGCCGCCTTCGGGGCGGTAGGGAAAGGCGTGAACGACCCAGCCAACGACCGTTCCGCCGGGATCTACCTTCCCAGCGATTCGGGCGTGCGGCGTCTTCAACTTGCGCACCTCTTCTTCTACCTCGGGATCAAGGTGGAGGATCCCTCCCCACGGGCCGGAAGTCGTCAACGCCAGGCCGGTCAGGTCTTTCTGCCGATCCGAGTTGTTGCGAACCCCCACTTTGATCTCGGCGATGAGCGCCTTGTATTTGAACCAATGAAATTGCTCGCTCTCGATGGTGACTTCCAAGTCCGGGGACTCGGCTGACGGAGGCTTGGTCTTCCGGCTAGTCAAGCGCCTTCGCCGCACAACTTCGATCAGGCCAATTCCTACCAGGCAGATCACGATGCCCCCGATGAGCCCCTCCGCCAGGTGACCGCGAAGCAGGTACACCACGAGAGCTCCGAAGAGCGTCACCGTAATCTCACCGAGCGTAGCCTGGGTCCGGTCCAAAGACCAACCACGGGCGCCCCTATCCCCCATCCCCGGAAGTGTAGGCGGGTCCCCTAGCAAATTCAGCCCGAGGCCCGCAAGAGGGGGCCATCTCAAACTGACCCACTACCGGCGCCGAAGATGGCGGCGAACCGGCGGCGGGACGACGAGGCGCTCCTCATCCGGTCACCTGGGTGCTGAGGTTGTACAGCCACTGGATGAGCGCCGGCGCCGCCCCGATGGCGAAGACCCCGAGCAGAGCGCTGAGGACAGTCACCTTGGCCCGGGACATCTGGTGCGGGTTGCCGCTGTGGGAGCTGAAGGCCCAGACGGCGGCGCCGACCACCAGGCCGACCAGGCAGGCGACCAGGGCCATCCAGCGCTTCCTCGACGCCTGGAACGAGCGCAGGCGCCCCTTCGTCTGGGTGAAGACCGCCGACCAGGTTCTACGTCGCTACAAGCAGAAGCTTATTTCTGGACCGGTGCACTAGCTGATTTCGCTGGTATGAAGCTGATCCCAGTGCTCGAACCTACGCAGCCGTTCCCCGTTCGCTGAGGTTGATTCCGGCAGGCCGTCGGCAACATCGACCTACACCGTCACCGGGGGCCCCGGCGAGACTGTAGACGGCGCAGATTATGGCGGTCGCCACTATACAGCCCAGGGGAACCTCAGCCTGGACTTTAGACACAAGCCGAGCCCTGACCCTGCGCAACGACTAGCCTGAACCCCCCTGCATGGGCACGGTTGGTAGCGTTAGCGCTCTGACCCAGACCTCCGCGAGTTCAGATTCAAGTGCCGCGGCGGCGAGGCTGCCGAACAGGGCTGGGCTGAGATACCACATTTGCGCATTGATGGGCATCACATCAAGCACTGGGCTCACGGCGGCCCTACGGATCTCAATAACCTTGTCACGATCTGCCGCGCCCATCACTGGAGGGTGCATGAGGGCGGCTGGGGACTGATCCGCACCGACGACGGCGTGGTGGCCCTGCCGCCCGTGGTCCTGCCGTCGAGCGTCCTACCCCCCGGGGCTCCCGGGCTGGGCACCTCACGGGCCCGCGCCCCCGACCCGCCACCGGCGGTCTGATTGCCCGGCCGGGTTGACCTGCCTCCAAGGCTCCTCCCATTCGAGGATGATGCTGTGGACGGATGCACATGGGCGTGCGCTCCTCGCGAGCCGTGGTCGTCACGCTCAAGGCCGCGTCGAAGACGCGACGTTGCTCGGGGACCTGGGTGACCGGTGTCGCGCCGACGCCGCGCATCACAGGCGGCTGATCCCCTTCGTCCGGTGACCCGGAGGCTCTCTGAGCCCCGCATCGCCGACGTACCATGCACCCATGGACGCTCGCTGTCGCAGCGCCAGCCGGTGCCCCGCGACGTGAGCTCGCAGTCAGCCCCCAGCTGGTGGCAGGAGCGCGCCGCGACGCGCTTCCCCCAGCCCGAGCGCCCGTCGCTGGAGGGCGACCAGCAGACCGACATCGTCATCGTCGGGGCCGGCTTCACCGGCCTCTGGTCGGCGATCCGGCTCGCCGAGCTCGAGCCGAGCCGGCGCATCGTGGTCCTGGAGCGCGAGACGGTCGGGTTCGGCGCCAGCGGCCGCAACGGCGGCTTCGCCAT
>Ga0187856_1002726_pt1 | contig 12779 bp, 12 predicted proteins | sample June2016WEW_8_40_FD_132443 | JGI IMG/M metagenome (GOLD analysis project Ga0187856, IMG submission 132443) | Peatland microbial communities from SPRUCE experiment site at the Marcell Experimental Forest, Minnesota, USA - June2016WEW_8_40 | ecosystem: Environmental > Terrestrial > Soil > Wetlands...
ATGTCTTAGGAACAGCAACAACGACATTCGCACGGACGCAGCCCGTGCATTCGGTAAAATCGGAAAGCCAGCGATCAAACCCCTTCTAGCAGCATTCAAGGACGAAGATAATGAAGTCTATTACGCAGTAGTGGAAGCTTTTGCCAAAATGGGTGCAATAGCTCTTCCGCCACTTCTTGCAACTCTCAAAAGTGAAGACCCTCGCCAACGTAGCGGAGCTATCCGGGCATTAGGAGAATTGGGCGATAGTCGTGCCGTAGGCCCTCTCATTGATGAATTTGAAGATACTGTTGAAGCGGTTCGTATCGATGCTGCTGACGCACTGTCAAGAATTGGCAGGCCAGCGGTTCCCCTCCTTGTACAGCTCCTTCATAGCAAAGAGCTGTCCCTTAGAAAGTTGGCGATAAGAGGTCTATCACGCATTAAGGACCCAGGTTTAGTCGAACCGCTCATAGATGCCCCTTAATGACAGTTCTGATGATATCGGACAGAGTACTGGAAATAACTACGGGGAGCAATATTCAGGGTCTGATGAGATGTTTTAATAAAGGAGGTTCGTCGCTATGGAAGTTGTTTCTAGATGTTATTTCGTCATTATTATAACTTTGATTTATTCGATACTTCTCGCACCGAGTATTAGCTCGTGTGAAGCAAAGCAGAAACCAGACACCCATCCTTCGTCTGTGGAAGAGTCCCTTAGACATTTTCTTCAAACGCTGGATAGCGATAAGACAACGCGATATATTGCGGCATTCCGTGATCTTAATGGCGATGGAACACCAGAAGTTCTTGTCTATATGTTAGGCGATTCATGGTGTGGAAGCGGCGGTTGTAGCCTTCTTGTCCTGAAGCAGAATGGTAGTTCCTGGAGAATCATAACGGAGACAACAGTCACACAGCCTCCTATTCGTGTATTAGCGACTACTTACCATGGGTGGCACAACATCGGTGTCTGGGTGCAGGGAGGAGGTGTCCAGCCAGGTTATGAGGCAGAGCTCCGCTTCAATGGGAGGACTTATCCGAGGAATCCAACCGTTCCTCCTGCTAGGCGATTGAAAGAAAATATAACAGGAGAAGTGGTAATACCATCAAAGCAGAATGCAGTATCTCTAAATGATGATTAGCTGAAAGTTCCCCCGCTTTGGTAGGCATCAGCGAAGATCCAATCGGGCTCGCGGGGGGCATAAATCGGTTTCCTTATACCGAAAATAATCCGGTAAATTATATTGATCCGCGGGGATTATACAGTTTGAATGAATTCATGGAGGATTGGTCAGCTTTAGCTTATATCAGCGTCGCCCAAAACTACTGGAAGAATTATGGCGGACCCGTCGGATCTAGTATGTCTGCTTTAATATCGTTTTCCGGGGCAGCAATGGTTCAAGAGAGCGGAGAACAACCTAACTCTTTCCAAAAGAAAGCCGCACTTCTGGTGGCAGCGTGAGCATGCGCATTTTAGGGAGTAGCTGAGACGACTCAAGAAGTCTTTATTTTGCGGACTTGGAGGGGTATCAAAAAGGTATTGGAACCTGAAACTCCAGCGTATTTCTGGAGAAAGACACACTCAACGGCAGACCGATGGTGGTTATTTACGAAAGAAAGAAACCGAGCTACTGTTGCTTGGCTCGTGCGTGATGCAGGAAGAACATCTCAGTGCATGTTTGAGACTGTAACAGGCACGGTTATTTTGCGGTCTTCACCGACAAACGCGCACAGCCAGTCTTTTGACACACGCTAGGTTTCCGATTATACTCCTCGCTTTTCATGACAGAAAATACTCAGGTACTTTCTCGTTAACCTAAACTTGGAGTATCACCCTATTTTCTCAAATCCTTGGTATCATAAACCGGTTGTTAGGATAATTTCTCAATTATGTACTCCGGACCCTTCAATATGCAGGAAGGGGTCTAAAACCGCTCTATGCATTCTCATTGCATGATCCGATCGCGTTTGGTTCAGCGATGTGTTTGGCTTGAGAATGTTCATAAGGATGTTGAGACGAATGAGATCAGTATCCATAGAAGGGCTAGCCATAGTGAGGTCGGATTTTGAGTTGTTGCGGCATCCGACAATCGGTAGTTTGGGTTTTCGGCGACCGGTTAGCCCTGCCGTTGGTGTTTATGAAGTTTGACAACGATTGAATATTCAGCCTATATTTGGTACTAGGAATGGACTAGAGGTGATGACTATGAAAATTAAAGAAGACATTAAACCTATTTCTTATTTGAAGTCTCGGTCTGCTGATTTAATATCCCAAATCAATGAAACTCATAGGCCGGTGATAATTACTAAGAATGGTGAACCACGCGCAGTTATCCAGGATGTGGAGTCCTATGAGAAAACAATCAATTCTCTAAACTTGATAAGAATATTAGCTCATGGGGAAAAAGCCATTCAAAAAGAGGACACCCTAAAACAAAAAGACCTTTTCAAGCGAATTGATGAAAATTTAATGAAAAGAAAGACACACAGATAGACCATGATAAGATTTGTGGTTGAGTGGGCCCAGCCAGCGAACAAGGGATTAGCAAATCGGTTTCTTTGCTATAGGGTTTAGCTTGCCGGCAATAACACCGAGGCCGCAAGCGAGAGGTAAAGGAGAGCGCCGACTATCTAGAGAGCGAATAGCAACGAACAAACAGAAGAAGGCTAACCTGCATGAGCTGGGCATCGGTTTCACCGACTACTCGTTGCCGCGCAGTTTTCAGCAGCCGCAAGATTACCGATACAAACATACATTCCCACAATCGAACCGCGATGTACGAGGTACCCCCGGTAACCCACGCGAAGCAGAACGTGGCCGGCGCTCAACGTTTCGCTCCGATAATAACACCATGCCGGAATAGAGTCCACCGACAATATGTTAGTTATCGCGCATTGAAACTTGTGTGGGTTTCCGAAAGAAAGCTAGGGCAATGAATATTATGAGGCGCAGTGGCAACCAAGACTTGCAAAAAACCGCGGAGGCTATTCACTGTCGGCTCGATAAAATGGTTGTGCCTTGTGATGTCACTTTTTTATTATTTTAGGAGCTATGCCGAAGTAGCTGAACAAAGATAAAGCTAAACAGATGAGAAATACAATAGTTCTATTTTCTATTTCGAATAAAATATGAATTATAAGTGCACCGGCTACAGCAAATAAAACTGCTATGTATATCTTTTTCACTTCCTTTTTTGCTAGAAATATGGCTGCAAAAGGAATTTTGTCATCGTCTTTTTTATTATTCTTCATTATGCCCCTTCATTAAGATGACGTCGCATTTAATATTCTTTTCAATTCTATTTATGGCACGAGATGAGTCACCCCCGCCGGTACAGCCTTTGCAAACTCAAACCGGCATTATTCGGCGTCGGCGTGGACGCTTGTCTTATACGATGCATCATTTATTCTTTTTCGGGCGGTTCAATGCTGCCGATGAATGAATGGAATTCTTCTAGGTTCTTGGTTCTTTCAATTCTTTAGCCATGCTGATTATTTCTTCTTTCTTTGGACGGTAATATAGCATAGCAGCCGCTGAAATTAGAATTAAAAGATATAAATCCCACTGATTTTTCCCCAAGAAGAACAAGATTAGACCGTAAATTGCCACACTTTCTGACATAGCTAAGGCTATTATCATTGCGGTTGTATATTTTGCAAGGGCTGGGTATTGGGTATTTTGATTTGACTGTTGATAAACTTCTTTGACATTGCTTAGCCCTTTTCCCGATAAGACAAGCTTCCTAACATACTTTGACGCAATTAAAGTAATAAGCGATACAACATAAAGAATATTTCTCAATATATCAACAATATTTTTTTCCATTGGAATAGTGATTCTGTCTTCCGTGTATAGGCCGACAAATAAATAAATGAACAAAGATATCAGCATTGCTGCCCAAATAACATTTAAGGGTAGCCATCCTTTATTGATCTTTTCAATTTCTTCTTCGTCTGGAATCATTTTTTGCCTCCTTAGTAATTTATCAGTCCACTGCGAGACCACTGTTCAGCGCCGCATTCCCGCGATCCGAGCGGCGAAGCCAAATCGGATTGATTGACGTGTTATATGCCAGCTTCATTTTTTATGTGTCTTTGGATTTCGATAAACAAAGGGCAGTGTTCCGAATCAATAGGTAGTTTATTCCCATGTTCGTCTTTCCACCAAAAGTTTCCGACTGTTCCGCCAAAGATAGGAAAGACCTGTCCCTTCTCCTTCATCGTCAGCGGGAACTTATAGGACCGCTCCCTTGTTTTAACTTCTTCACTCTTGCCCTTTGCCACATTCCCAATAAGAATATTGTCGCTGATACTTACAGATGTGACTTGATCGCATCGAACTAATTCTTCTTTCAGGAAATGCACGAATGTCAGGCCACGCTCATCTGTAATAATCATGTTCCATTTAAACCTTTCTCTCGGTTTTAAACCCTAGGAAAATATAAGTACTATTCCAGTCATGGCACGTATCTTTCTGGTTATAATCAGCACAATTATATCAGACTTCACCTGCGTTTATTTCAGGAAGTTGCTGAGAAAATGGTTCTGACAGTTTGTTTCGAAACCTGCATACAATTGTTTTTTAACAAAAGTGTTGGGTAGCGGGGGAACTGAACATCGTACAGGGCTTAAACATCATATCGGTTATCGTTACTAACCTTCATACTGTGGTAAAAGCGCTTCAGTCTCGATTACAAGGAAATACATCTTTGTGAGTGTTTCGAGGCGAAAGAAACTCGCCGAGATATCACATCAGTGGCCTGAACCCGGGACAGATGGCCGGAATGGTCCGGAATATACACTTAGAACGAAAGTAGCCTCGACACAGGGTCAAGACGATCCGCTTGCTCTGAGGCCCAGCTCATCCATTTATCGAGCCTCGACTAACTCATGCAGAATATGCTAAAGAAACTAATGACAAGTTATGCTTCCTTTTTAGGTTCTACGACATTTTATGCTTCCCATGGCTGGGGAACGATCGGGACAAAAGCTAACTTTTGGGATGTTTTTGCGACAATATATGCTTCCATTTGATGACAGGATATGGGTAAATGGATAATAAGATCTCCTTTAACACACCTTTTATTTTTAAGTTACTGTTCAAACGCAGATTGCTTTGTTATCCGCCTCCAGCGGACTCCTCGCAACTATTTATTGTGTTATTGCGAACTTATAGGAGAAGCAATCCCTTTTTAGCCCAAGTCGAAACGCTTCAAGGCGGAACACGAATAACATGGATGGGTCTTTATTCTGGAGGCTCAAACAAACTTCCATAGGTTGAAGTCTGATTTTTGAAAGAAGATTTATTAAGAGGTAATACTGACTAAGCAATAAAGAAGCCAGATTAATTATGAGAGAAGATAAAGCGAGATATGGAATATAGTACGTTCTCAAGTATTGCTCTCTTTACAAGAAGTGCCTATTTTTAACATACCTGATTCTCATTGTCAATAGGTAATTTGGGTTTGCCCCCTGTCACTTTCAATTCGGGTGAATAGTTCATTGCGAGAGCGTTAAAAAGTCGGGGGTCAAGCTGCCTGAGTTTGGAACTTTGGGTACCACCGTCTGAACACATCCTTAAGTTCCTGATTAAGCACTTTGGTTCGAGTTTGTAGCAATAGGTGGGCTCCACGGGGCGTCCATTGCATCTGCTGTTTTTTGACAAACCGCCTGCTGACGACCTGATTGATCGTTGATTCAACGAAAGCGGTCGAGATCGTCTCTCCGTTCCGGTATCGCTCTCCATAATTCGGAATATATTCCTGATTATTGCGAATATAGGTGTTAAACTCTGCAATCCGCTCCCCAAGTTTTTTCACTGTTGATGAAGAAGGCTGGATTAAATCCATATCCAGAATGAGGATTTCCAGACGCTCCAGGGCTTCATCAACATTGCCGTGCCATAAAAAATGCTTGATGCTCTCCAATCGACGGGAGAAAGCAGTGCCACGTTCGAGCTGTTCGGATATAAGGGTCTTTGTTTGTTGTTGAAGAAACGTGAGCCTCATGGTGATATGAAACCAATCGATGAAATGTTCGCTGAACGGTTGAAGGTATTCCTGTAGCTGTCGGACATCTTCTGCGCCGTCTGACAGAAATTCCACCGCTTGATTTTCCTGCATCCCCTGCGATTTCAATACTTCCCAGATTCTACGACGAGGTTTTTCATCGTAGGTTTGTACAAATCCAAAACATTTCTCCGGGGGTGGTTCGTTACTGTCACGACGAAAGGCAACCTCGCTTTTGCCCGCTATTACTTCAAAGCATCCCTGCTTGTGGGTCGCCCGGACATACCCGCCATCAATGCCCACGGTCATCGGCCCATCCGGAATGCTAGCCGGTTCCCCATTTTCCGAAACAGAGGCAAACAAATGAGGTTTTTCTTCGCCCAACTCTTCTTCCATAACGCCTCGCCAAGAGCGAAATTACCTTGGAAATTAACAGATGAGACCGTGAGAATGATCGGACAAGCAGACTGAAGAGACTATTGAGTATCCGGCAGATCACCGGAATATCCAAAATCGGCAGTAGTTTGCCATATTAGCTATCTTAACGGACGTTATAGCATGTCGACACATGACTATGAAATATACATTTATTATTGAGATTAAGTGCATTGTTTAACATGATATAGACGTTAAGGTAGACAGGAGGTGGAATCATGAAAGTTCTAGGATACATCAGGGTTTCAACAGAGCGGCAGGATATTAATAACCAGAGGATGGAGATCCTTGAGTATGGCCGAAAGCACGATCTCAAGATCAAGGACTTTATTGAGATCGAGATCTCTTCACGTAAGGACAAGAAACAACGCCGGATCGAGGAGCTGCTTGAGAAGCTGAGTGCCGGCGACATCCTGATTGTCTCTGAACTTTCCAGACTGGGTCGGTCCACAGCTGAAGTCATCGATATAGTCAACGAGCTTATAAGGTTGGGAGTATCTCTGATCGCTATCAAGCAGAACCTCCAGATCAAGGACGGCAAAAAAATGGGCATGCAGACAAAAGTAATAGTCACCATGTTCAGCTTGTTTGCCGAGCTTGAGCGGGATATTATCTCCGAGAGGACTCGCCAGGCGCTTCAGGCCAAGAAAGCTGGCGGTAAGAAACTGGGGAAACCCAAGGGGACTATTCAGGCATCCCGTTTAGATGAAAAACAAGACGCTATCCGCGAGTTTTTGAAGCATCGAGTCCCTAAGAGTGCCATCGCCAAGATGCTCGGGACCTCTCGGACAAACTTGGTCAACTATATAAAGACCCGAAACCTGGGAAACGGAAAGCAGGTCGCGTGAGCAATGAACATGAGTAGCAATTTGGTGCATTTAAAAAGTGAGTAAATTCGTGCGAAAGAAGGGAAGTTGCGGCTGCAAACGCATAGGTTCCACAGCTACTTCATCCAGAATTTGACGTCTCAACAAAAATTGAGTACTCACAGAACTCCTCGCAAGCCTCGCATTTTCGTTACCAAATATTTCGTCCCGTAACTTTGCAGCTCAGTCGCGCCCGTACAGAGCGCCCGTTGCAGTGAAGGGATAAGGATCCTATTTTTACCTGTGTGAAATGCCGGGAGAAACCTTGTGCGACAGCCGCCTCAAGGGAAGTGATCCGCCATTTTCAGCGTCCTGCGGCAAGTTCACCGACAAAGTGGCACCGGCATGTTTTTGACAGGGCAACAGTTTCTGGTTGAACCCCAACGTTCTCTCGATGACGGCATTTCGCCGTGTTCATCCAGAACACCACACAGGTAGCTTGTTGTTTCTATAGGCGGATTTCTGGCGAAACCAAACGCTGGATGAAACCGGACCATGTGTCAGTTTTAAGGGTAATAAACGCTGCAGGGACGCAGTTTGATGATTTCTTAAGTTTAGGCAGACGGTGCAGAGATCCCCATAGTAGCCAAAGAAGATTGCTACTTTAGAGGCCGCACCGCAAAGAGACGCCTCTGATGTGGTCATGCCGCCGAGAATTGCTGTTTAAGCTTTTCTAAGAGCACTTTTAAGGAATCGTAAAAGATGTGAGACTTATAGAGTAATCACTTGTCTGCCCTGCCGACGCCACTCCGGTGTAAAGATAATACGTGCCAGATCGCAAATTGCTTAAAGAGATATCCCTGCAGAGGAATTCATATATCGGCCCTTCAGTGTTTTCTCGCCACTTTACAAGGCCCGCTGAAACGGGCTGAACACTATTGTCTGGCTTTATAACTAAGATATCGGATTCATATGAGGGAGCAAAAATAGCGAGATATATATCAACGGGACTCAAGAACTCTTGCATATACACTTGAAGAGAGAGGACACCGTTGCTCGCGTAAACTCCAAACGGCTTAACGACTGAGGTATCGGTTCCGCCGCTCGGCAACGTGGACGGAATATAAGTAACAAACTCTTGGCTATTCGGGACGGGTAAGGGGTTGTTGACGCACATCTCTGTAATAGTCGCATTTGCTTCCGTTACCGTTTCAGCACTTGGCTGCATCGACAAGGAAATTGGCACCTCACTTGCAGTTTCAGTTGTCACCGTTACACTGGCAGCGCCTACCGTCATGTTCGATTGTTCCATCATCGGACAGCTTGCGATATCACCATCACTGTCGAGCTTATACAGCCATATATAACCACTTCCATTATTCCCCGCTACGATGTAGCCATTATCCGAGGTTTCTTGCGCAGACAAAGAAAAATCATTGTCATCACCGTACTTCTTCATCCATTGAACATTTCCAAATGGATCAAATTTCGCTGTCCACGACGAATAATGACCGGTTTGCCAGGGAAAGGGCCCAGAAATAAGAGGCGTAAAATAAAAGGAATTACCCTCAGCTATATATCCAGCATCAGAAGTCTGTCGAACAGAATTGACTAAATCATTGTCTCCGGAGCTATAGCTTTTCTGCCATTCGACATCACCAAGCGTATTAAGTTTTAAGAGCCATGCGTTACTGCTGTTCGCATTGTCAGGTGAAGTTGATCCTCCCACTATGTAGCCTCCCTCTAGGGTCGGCTGAATGGAGTTAGCGGTCTTCCTGTTTGCGTCATCGTAGATCTTCTGCCATAGCAACTGGCCGTCTGAATCGAACCTTACAATCCACGGGCGGTTGTAGGTAGGGAAAGGGAACGCAGAGATGTTTCCCATGGCGACATAACCGCCATCAGACGTTTGCTGGATATCGGCGATTTCGTAACTGTCGACGCCACCATAAGCCTTTTGCCACGTAATGTTCCCTTCACCGTCAAACTTCAGGATACAGGCATTCATCGCACTTGCAGTTGGCGTTGTAAAGAATGCAGATGCGGAACAACCAACAATATAGCCACCGTCCACGGTCTGCTGAACGGAGCTTGTCCCGATATTGATATTTGCGCTGTCATAGGTTTTTTGCCACTGAAAATTGCCGCTTGAATCAAGTTTTGATATCCACATGGTGCCCGCACTCTGGATTGGATCAAAAAGAAGAGTCCTATCAGAACCTACCGCGACGTAACCGCCATCAAAGGTCTGCTGAATAGCGATTGCGCTATCGCTGTGTAGACCACGAACGGTCTTTTCCCATTGCACATTTCCATCGCCATCAAGCTTAATCAGCCACGCATCAGAATCAATTCTCTGAGGAAACTGGGCATCACCTGAGGCAATGTATCCTCCGTCTGAGGTTTGTCTGATAGAATAAATCTTTGTGAGGTCTTCGGTGCCGTACGTGAAGTCTTCGATGCTGTATGTCTTTGCCCACGATAATGCGAAAGCTGTCTGTGTGAAAACAACGATACTAAGAAGCAGAATGACAACCGCGCCAAAGAAAAGTCTTCTGATCATTTTTCCCCTCCGTGTGTTGAATGTCTCAATTCGCGCCCTCAGTTAGCTTAAACCAGATCTGTCCATCAGTCGTGGGCACATATTCAAAGTCGGCCCAGTAAAGGTTATTGTTGTAATCGATCGATGGTACATGGAGAATATAATTCGTATCAAATGATAGAACAGAAGCCTTACAATCCTGGTAATCATTTGGACTTGTTACGAATCCAGCGCCTGTAACTTTAAAAGCGATGCCATTTGTCGGTCCCTGTTCATATTGCAAATCAGCCTCAAGATAAGTGCCCTGATAGACTATTATGGGTAAATGCATGCTGAACGAAGGAGACAAAGTCGCTGTACAACTAGTGGCCACAGGATCTGATTGAAGAATTGTGCCGAAAGCCCCTACGGCTACGAATGTCCCATTGCCAAAGGCCACTCTATAAAGATGAGCACTATTCCTTGAATTTCTTGAGGTCCAGGTTATACCATCAGTAGTTGTCAGAATAGCACTCTCTCCCGCAACCCATTCACCTTGGCCAGTCCCACCGACGGCAACAAAAATTCCATTGTGGAAGACCACTCCTCCCAGATCAACGGCAGTCCCCAAAGTTCTTGAGGTCCAGGTTACACCATCAGTTGACGTCAAGACTGCTCCAGCGGGACCGACAGCTATGAATATCCCGTTGCCGTAAGCCACCCCAACAAGACCTTGAGTATTCCCCGAATCTCTTGAGATCCAGGTCACACCGTCAGTAGATGTCAGAATCAGCCCATAATATCCGACCGCAACAAAGACGCCATTGCCAAAAGTCACAGCATTAAGATCGCTTCTCCAATCGTTGGTTACTCCTGAATATGTTGAAGTCCAGGTTATACCGTCAGTAGATGTAAGAATTGCCCCTAAATTACCGCCGGCAACGAAAATACCATTGCCATAGGTAACACCATAAAAACTATCATATCCGCACCCACAATTTCTTGAGGTCCAGGTTATACCGTCAGAAGATGTTAATATTTCGCCATCCGAACCGACAGCGACGAAGGTACCGTTGCCATAAGTCACCGCCTCGACCCAGCCTGAAGTTCTTGACGTCCAAGTTATACCGTCAGAAGATGTAAGAACCCGGTTAGCAATACTGACAGCTACGAATAACCCGTTGCCGTATGTCACATCAATAAGATCATTAGCCGACACTGAAGTTCTTGAAGTCCAGATCACACCATCAGATGACGTCAGAACCGTGCCAGCGGGCCCGACAGCTACAAATATTCCGTTGCCGTAAGTCACTCCATAAAGATCAGTCGTCCTTGAAGCTGCTGATGTCCATGTAACTCCATCAGCAGATATCAGAATAATATTGGCTTCAGCAACCCATTCGCCATTGCCAGTGTTACCAACTACCACAAATTTCCCATTACCGTAAGTCACACCAGTCACGGGTTCGACAAAGTCTGAAGATCTTGAGGTCCAACTTACGCCGTCAGTCGATGTCATAATTATCCCGCTAGGTGACACGGCCTCAAAGCCTGGAGAAAAACCGACAGCTATGAATGTCCCGCTGCCGTAAGTCACTCCAGTGAAAGGACCGCCAGTATTATTCCCTGAAGATCCGAAAGTCCAAGTCAAACCATCAATAGATGTAAGAATTACTCCAGTGCCCATGACGGGGTAAGTGTTGTAAAGAGTTCCCCCGACGGCTACAAATACTCCGTTGCCGTAAGTCACTCCTGAAAGACCAGCCGTTGTTCCTGAAGTTCTTGAAGTCCATACAATACCGTCAGATGACGCGAGAATTGTGCCGTTCTCACCGACAACTACAAATACTCCATTGTTGTAAGTCACCCCTGAAAGAGCAGCTGTTGTCCCTGAAATTCTTAGAGCCCAGGCTACACCGTCAGATGATGTGAGAATTGTGCCGCCCTTACCGACAACTACAAATGTTCCATTGCCGCAGGCAGCTCCTAAAAGGTTATTGTTATTACCCTCAGGCAAAGGGTTTCTCCAATGCCAGTTGTCGAGAGTGTCTGCACTCGAATTGCCTGAGAGAAGAAATAACGCGGCAATAAAGATAAGAATGGGGATGCAGTGAAATGTTTTTTGTGACTTCATATTCCCCCTCCTTATAGCTATCTTATCAAGAAGTAAGCAACAAAACAACCAGGCCCACCGGCGTATGGGTAGCGGCATGTTTTAAGGGACAATACGAAGCAGGAGAGGACCTACCCAACGGTCTGCATCAGCAAAGACGTTGGTATTGCAGCTTGCTTATTGAGAATGTTTTTTTGTCAATGCAGTCGCTACTTTTCATTCATTTGGATGCACTATGGGATGCACCACCGCGCATCAGCAAATTTCTTGCATGTTATAAATGGTACTTCTCCTTGCGATAGATTTGACGAGTGAAGATCATTTTTGGAAAGTCACGCCCGCCTTCAAAGCCACCGCATTAGTTGGAGGGGAAAAAGGTATCCAATCCGTCTTAAAGAAGGAGGTCTCTTGCCTAGCGCAAACTTTCGTCATAAACGTGCGATGTACCCCTCATCAGCTGCAGCGGAAACGATCATCAATTTCCAAAAAAAAGTAGCACCAGTGGCAAATTCCTGACAGTTTCGAGTACAGGAAGGACCTGATAGCGTCGCGGTCGACCGCGTCAGTTGCGTCAGTTCGCGTGTTATACCCTATACGTGCGCCACGAGGCTGCACGAAAGATGAGGGCAGGCCCCTCGGAGTCGGCTTGCAGGAGCAGGCTCCAAACCACCTTAAGCTGCATCTGTTAAGAGCAGGTGTGGTTAGCGTTAAGGAAAAGGCACTGGTAAAAGTGTCAGGTGTGAATCAGCAGAGATGAACGCAAGTGAACCACTGATGAGGTGTCGAAAGTGATCAGTGACGTCGAAACTGGCGGCGTATGGGGTGCCAGAATAAGCCCAGAGGAAACCTGTTTACTGACTGGGCGGCGTCCGGCATAAAGGTGGCATGACTCTGATTCAGGCTTTCGTGGGGAA
>Ga0187856_1002732_pt1 | contig 12758 bp, 10 predicted proteins | sample June2016WEW_8_40_FD_132443 | JGI IMG/M metagenome (GOLD analysis project Ga0187856, IMG submission 132443) | Peatland microbial communities from SPRUCE experiment site at the Marcell Experimental Forest, Minnesota, USA - June2016WEW_8_40 | ecosystem: Environmental > Terrestrial > Soil > Wetlands...
CCGGGACCCCTGAAGACTCGCCGAACTACCAGATGAGCGAGCACTGGTGGGGCATGCTGATCGATATTCCCAAGTGCATCGGCTGCGGCAACTGCGTGCGCGCCTGCCAGACAGAGAATGACGTGCCCGATGGGTTCTTCCGCACCTGGGTGGAGCGTTACCACCGGTCGGACTATCATCTCGAGGCCCCAGAGGTGATCTCGCCCGATGGCGGCAAAGAAGGATTTCCGGTGGTGCAGGCAGGCGAAGAAGGAAAATTCTTTTTTGTTCCCAAGATGTGCAACCACTGCTCGGATTCACCCTGCACGCAGGTGTGTCCTGTGGGCGCGACGTTTATCACTCCGGACGGAGTGGTGCTGATCGACCAGAAGTACTGCCTGGGCTGCGCGTATTGCGTGCAGGCTTGCCCATACGGGTGCCGCTACATTCATCCCACGAAAAAAGTCGCGGACAAGTGCACTCTGTGCTATCACCGGATCACCAAAGGGCTGACGACGGCTTGCTGCGAGGCGTGCCCGACGGGAGCGCGGCAATTGGCGGACCTGAAGAACCCCGATGACCCGATTCACGAGTTTCTGAAGACCCACACGGTGCAAGTGCTAAAGCCGCAGATGGCCACCGGAGCGAAGGCATTTTACAACGGGCTGGATGGGTCGGTGAGATAAGGCAGGGACCAAGGGAACAAGGGAACGAGGGAACAGGGACCAGAGACTGGGTGAGGATGGGCGAGGCATTATGAGCGGTGTTGAAGGCTATATGTATCCCAACGAGGTGACGCTGTACTGGAGCGTGCTGATTGTCCTGTACCCCTTCATCACGGGGCTGGTGGCGGGCGCGTTCATTCTGGCGTCGCTGGAGCGCGTGTTTAGCGTGGATGCGGTGAAGCCGACGTACAGGCTGGCGCTGCTGACGGCCCTGGCCTTTCTGCTGGTTGCGCCGCTGCCTCTAGTTTTGCACCTGGGCCATCCGTTTCGCTCCCCGGAGATGTACTTTACCCCCCACGACACCTCGGCGATGGCGATGTTCGGGTATGTATACATGTGGTACCTGATGGCTGTGCTGGTCTTTGAGATTTGGCTCGACTACCGGCGCGAGATCGTGCTCCTCTCGCAGACAAGCAAAGGTCTGCTGCGTTTGATCTATAAGGTGATGACGCTGGGGTCGAGCAATATCAGCGCGCGCGCGCTGCATATCGACGATAAGGTCGGCTGGATCGTCACGCTGGTCGGCATTCCCTCGGCCTTCCTGCTGCACGGGTATGTCGGCTTCATCTTCGGCTCGCTCAAGGCCAATCCCTGGTGGTCGTCGCCGCTCATGCCGGTAATCTTCATCTTCTCGGCCATGGTGTCGGGGATTGCCGCCGTGATGCTGCTCTACATGGCGACGACCAAGCTGCGCGGGCAGAAGATCGACATGCGCTGCGTGGACACGGTGGCGATGTACATGTTCTATATCTTCATCATCGACTTCAGCCTGGAGATGCTGGACCTGGTGCACCGCGTCTACGAGGCCGACGAATCGTTCCGCAGCCTGAATTTTCTGGTCCACACAAAGCTTTACTTTTCGCAGATCGTAGTCCAGATCTGCCTGGGCACGATCGTGCCGCTGGTTCTTCTGTTCCTTACGCAGGTAGTGAAGCTCAAGGAGATGGCGCGAAAGCGCATTTATATCCTCTCCGGCTCCCTGGCTTTGATCGGAGTCCTCGCCATGCGCTGGAACGTGGTGATCGGCGGCCAGCTTTTCTCAAAGAGCTTTCTTGGGTACACGAGCTACAAGATGGCGCTCGTGACACGCGAGGGATTGCTGGCGGCTATTGGCTTGACCATCCTGCCGCTGCTCTTCCTGTGGGCGTTGGTCAAGCTGCTGCCTCCGTGGCTGGATAAGAGCTTGCACGAAGCCGCGACGGGTGATTGAAAACAGCATCGTCAGAGAAAGATCGGGGGAGCCATGAACGATCTTCCCGACGAAATCGCGCGGCTTGAGAAACGCCTGCAAACGCTAGAGCAGCGCGTGCACGCGCTGGAGCATCCGCTCGAAGCACGCTGGCCGCATCCCTCGCCTGAACCGGAAGCTGAGCCGGCTGCGCTCACTGCTGCGACCGCGCCACTTGCGCCAGCTGGAAGCATCTTCTCTGTGCTGGGCAGGGCGATGCTGGGCATCGCCGGCGCGTATGTGCTGCGCGCGGCTGAGGAGTCCAGCTCGCTTCCCCGGCTGGCCGTCGCTGCCGCCGGCATCGCTTACGCCTTCGCGTGGCTGGTGTGGGCGGCACGGATGCGCAGGGGACCGCGCTTCACCGGCGCCATCTACGCCGGAACTTCGGCACTCATCCTGGCTCCGATGGTTTGGGAGCTTACCTTGCGCTTCCATGTGATTTCACCGGCGATGGCTGCCGGCGTGGTTTGCGGCTTCGCAGTTGTCGCAGTTGGCCTGACGTGGGGACGAGAGCTGAAACCGGTTCTGCGAGCCGGCTGCGTGGCGGCGGCCGGGCTGGCGCTGGCACTGGCCGTTGCCTCACATACGCTGATGCCCTTCGTCGCTGTGCTGATCATTATGGCGGCAATCTGCGAGTTTGTTCCGCGGATGGAGAGCGTGCCGGAGGTTCGCGCGCTGGTGGCGCTGGCTGCCGATGCGGCGATCTGGATCCTGATCTATATCTACTTTGCGCCGCAATCCGCGGGCGAAGAATATCCGCCGCTGGAAAGAGCGACATTGCTCGCACCCGGCGTGGCGATCTTCCTGCTGTTTGCTTCGAGCGTGAGTTGGCAGACGCTGGCACGCGGGCGACGAATCTCTCTCTTTGCGACGCTCCAGACGACGATTGCATTTCTGCTGGCTGCGGTGAGCGTGGCGGACTTCGGGCTACAAGGCAGCGTCGTGATTCTCGGGGCGGTTTGCCTGGGCCTGTCTGGCGCGGTCTATGCGGCGGTCTTTACGGTCTTTGATCGCGCCAAGGAACCGCGCAACGCTGCGGTCTTTGCTGCGTGGGGTGCGGCGCTGCTTCTGGCCGGGAGCTTTTTGTGCCTGCCGCCGCTAGCCACAATTGCGCTGCTGGGCGGGGCCGCAATCGCGGCGACGCTTGTGGGAAGCCGAAGGAACCGGCTGGCCTTCGAATTCTACGGGATGGTATTCCTGCTGGCTGGAGCCGCGGAATCAGGATTGCCGAGCTTTCTTGTCAGCGCATTCGTGGGGACTCCGCAAGGCGCGCCGGCGGCAGGCGTTTGGTTGATCGCGTGTTCCGCGATCCTCTGCTATGCGGCCGCGCAGCCGCGCGAAGGCGAGTCCTGGCTACCGCAAACACTTCATCTTGGCTTTGCCGCGCTGGCGGCCGCCGCCGTGGCTGCGCTGCTGGTGGATGGGCTCACGGGTCTGGCCGCGCTCCGCATTCAGCCCGGCGCGCATCACCTGGCATTCATACGAACGTTGACGCTGTGCGCTGCAGCGCTCGTTCTGGTGTTTAGCGGAGCGCATTGGCGGCGAATGGAGTTGACGCGGCTGGGTTACGCGGCAATGGCTCTGGTCGCAATCAAGCTCGTAACTGAAGACCTGCGTCACGGCCACCTGGCCTACATTGCCGCGTCAATCTTTCTCGTGGCTCTCACGCTGATTGCGGCGCCGCGCATGGCGCGAGCCAGGCCGACGGCGCTCGGCAAATAGCAAACGCGACTTGAATGCTTTCTCTGCGTCCACCGCGGTGCGCTGCGGCGGACGCGGAAAGGATCGGCTCGGCGCGAGTCAGCGGACAATCTCCGGGCTGTAGATGTCGGGGCGGTAACGCGGCGGCTGGTTGGTCGGATACGGCTTTACGGTGCGGCTCTCCTCGCCACGGAGCTTCATCTTGCTCAGGTGCACGTCGTAGCCGGTGCCGGGGAGCAGCGATTCGAGCACGAAGGTCTCCGTGCCACTGCTCTTGAGCTCGCGATAGCGATAGATGCCGACTTCGCCTTCGCTGTTCTCAGTGCCGCCTGAGGGCGCATCGAGAAAATGCTGCGCGTCGGCCACGGTGGGCGCGGGATGATCTTCACCTTCCGTCAAGCTCTCGGCCGCATAGGAGCGGACCAGCTTGGTCCAATAACGGGAGAGCAAATCGGTGTTGGCGAAGAGGTCGGCCCAAATGATCTCGCCACGGACGACCACAACTACGCCGACGGCATGCTCTTCGCGCAGTTGGGCGAGGACCTGCTCGCGGGCGTTCATCACGGGAGCGGCGGCCTCATCGACTTTCGCGCTGACACCCGAGTCCTGCATGGCCTTGGCGTAGCTGCTTGTGCCGAGAGAGCGGCGAAACATGCCTCCGGGGGCCGATCCACCGGAACCCACCGGCGGCGCTGCCGCCACCTCCATTTGCGAGATGGCGCCGTTCACCGAGTTCCATACCTGCTGCTGGTCCTGCTCGACCATGGCGCGCTCGCGTACTTCGGGCTGGACCATGAACCTCTTCGCAGCCGACTTGCCGGCGGCGCCAAAAGTAGCCGAGCTCTCGGTCCAGCGGCCCGGCTCGATGCAGAAGACTCCAAGGTCGATGGGATCGGCGTCAGCGGGAACAATGCGGTCTTTGGCGACGATGCGGTCCTGTTTGCCGCCGGTGACGATTTCTCCCGCAAGCAGCAATAGCGGGCGCTTGGAGTGGTTGACGAGAACCAGGGTGTTCACTTCGTCGCCGCGATAGGTCTCGTCGCGAGCCGGTGGATTCGCGGATCCGCGGGGCCGCACAAGCCCTCGGGCACGGCCGGCTTCAGTGACTTCGACTTCGCCGCTCTTCAAACCTTCGTCGAGGGTGATGAACGGGGTCTCTCCCGTTGATTTCTCGTCGGCGCGGACAACCGGGAACAGCAGAAGATTGCCGCTCTCGATGGGTGCGAGCACGCGGTAGGGACCGCCTTCGCCCTGCGCCGGGCCGCCGGCTGCCTTAACGCCGTTCCATTGCAAAATCGCCGCGAGCGCGATGAGCAGCGCCGCTGCCAACCCAAATCTGCCCCAATGCTTCATGAGTCTCCTCCGCCGGTCTATGGTTCGCCGCACCGGCCTTCAAAGGTAGAACGCCGGGCTGGCGGAACCTTGCAGGAATTTTTTGCGGGCACAGGCGGGGTGCGGGCATACTGCTCGGAGGCCAAAGAGCGGATCAAAACGTCCAAGACCTTAGGCGAATCGCGAGGCAGCAAGAATGGCGTCAGCGGAATCCGTGGCGGGCGCGGCAGAGACGGAACTCCCTGCAATGCAGGGAGCGATGGACGGGCACCTGCTCGACGAGCTTTGGCGCGCGAGCGATGCGGCCGGATGGGGCCTGGAGCGCGACGAATTCGACCGGATTCTGCTTGAGGCAGGATCGGCGTGGAACTTTGGCCTGGCGGAAGGCGCTGCACCGACACAGCGACAGCAGGCGGCCTTCTTTCGCGGGCTGTGCCTCGGCGATCTGGCGCTCGCGCGGGCATGTGCCGCCGGGAACGAGCGGGCGTGGGAGCACTTCATCACCAAGTATCGGCAGCCGCTGATCCGGGCGGCCATTGCGATTACTGGCAGCGAGACGCTGGGGCGCGATTTGGCCGATCAGCTTTACGCTGAGCTCTATGGACTCAGCACCCACGAAGGCGAGCGGCGCTGTCCGCTGCTCTCGTATCGTGGGAAAGGATCGTTGATGGGCTGGCTGAGGACCACGCTGGCCCAGCGGCACGTGGATCACTATCGCCGTAGCCGGCGCGAGGAGCCGCTGGAAGAGATGGATGCGCCGGCGGCAGATCTTGCGCGAGAGACGCCCGCGGTCGAGCTTTCGCAGTTGGAACGGGCCATCGAAGAGGCGCTGCGCCGGCGGGATGCGGAGGAGCGATATCTGCTGGCGGCTTATTATCTTGACGGGCAGACGCTGCTCCAGATTGCGCGCGTGCTTGGGGTTCACGATGCCACGGTAAGCCGCAAGCTCAAGCGCGCGACCGAGGACACGCGGAAGCAGGTGCTCAGGAATCTCGAGCGCGGCGGGCTGAGCAGGCGCGCGGCGGAAGAGGCGCTAGGCGCCGATCCACGCGATCTGAATGTGAACCTGAAAAAACTTCTGCAAAATTCGCAGACGGAAGCGTTCAAAGAACAGGCTGCGCCATGAGCGTGAAGAACCAACACGAGATTCATCCCAACACGGAGATGCTGAGCGCGTTTGCCGGGCGGGCACTGGGCGAGCGGGAGCGCGGCGAGGTACTCGAACATCTGGCGGTGTGCGGCCGCTGCCGGCAGGTGGTAGCGCTGGCGAGCGAGGCGGCGGTTGCGGAGGCCGCGGGTGCGGAGGCTGCGGCACGGCGGCGCGCGCCTGTCCGGCCGCGCGTTTGGTTCAGAAGCTGGGGGCTTGCATTGGCTCCCGCGGCGGCGATCGCGGCTTCGGCTGTGATTGCGATTTATGTGCACGAGCGGGATGTGGAGCGGAACGCGAATGTGGCCAGAGTTGAGCGGCAGCAAGCGACCGAGAAAGCGCCGTCGCCTCCGCAGGCCACTCCGCAGCCGCAAGTGCAGGCTGCGCCTCCGGCTAGCCCTGCCGAAAAACCGGTGCCAACGGAGCGGCCGGGCGCAGCGCGGCGCACGGCTGTTGCTGAGCCGGATGAGACGGCTGCTGCGCCGCCACCAGATGCAGGAAATGGCCTGTTCTCCTCGCGCGAGGAGCCGGCGTCTCCCGCCGCTGAAGCACAGGGGCCGGATGTCCGAACCCAAGGAATGACGGGCGCGGCGTTCGCACCGTCGGGAACATCGCCGGACGAAAAAAAGGAATCCAAAGTTGCGTTGTATGACGCGAAGCGGAAGAAAGAGGCCGAGGCGGAGATGGAGGCGAGGGACAAGCATTTGTTCGCCGCCAAGGCAACAACGCCGGCCGGCCTGCACGGCTCGGAAAGTGGCGCTTTGGGGAGCGGCGCCGCGGGAAGCAGCGAGCAGGTCATGGTTACTGACCAACAGCTTGAGACGCAGCCTGCTCCTCCGGTAAGTGCCGGATCGCTCATGAAGTTCAGGTCCGGCGCATTCTCGGGCATGCGGGCTCCGAATCCGGTTCACCTTCCCAGCGGGCTTCCTGCGGTTTCGATCGCGCATGAGGGCCCGCGAATGCTGGCTATCGACAACGCAGCCACGCTGTTTGCAAGCGAGGATTCGGGCTCGACATGGGAGCCGGTGATGAAGCAGTGGACCGGGCGCGCCGTGTTGGTGCGCAAAAACGCAGCGCCGAAACTCGAAGAAGCCGCGCCGCTGGCCGGCAAATCCGAAGATGCGGGAGAAACGTCCGGCTCGGGCGCAGTGTCCCAGCCCGAAACAGTCTTTGAACTCGTTAATGACCAAGGTCAGGTGTGGTGGAGCGGGGACGGAAAAATCTGGGCTGCAAGATGAGTTCGAGCCACGCGCTTCGACCCGAAGCGATCGAATTCCCCTGTTGAAAACATGTCATTCTGCCGAAAAGCACTTACAGGAACGTAGATGACCGCCGGGGCGCGCCGGACAGCGCTTGAGCGGTTCCACAACCCACGTGCCCTCTCAGGCGACGTTGCAGGGTGGCTTTTTCTTCATGAAAAAGCCACTTGGCAGTTGCGGCTCCGGGTGTAGCAGTTGTGGAACCGCTGTTCGCGTCAGCGCAGGCGCGGCTTTTGGGTCTTGCGAGAGGGTTTGCGGAATTGGGGAGGGCTGGTGGGGACAAACGGGTTGGACCAGCGAAGCGCGGGCACCACAACAGTGCCCTGGGCGTATCTGCGCCTTCCACCGTTTCCGCAGGTAGCCGTCAGGGTGCTGCAACTGGCTAGCAACGAGAACGTGCAACTGCACCAATTGTGCGATCTGATCTCCACTGACCCTGCGTTCGCCAGCGAAGTTCTCACGGTATCCAATTCGCTGCTGTACGCTCCGCGCTATCCCTCGACGACGATTCTGCAGGCTGTGGCAGTGCTGGGAGCAAACACGCTGCAGGGAATGTGCGTGACGGTGGGCGTGAGGGCGTATCTGGGCAAGGCGATGAGCTACCCGGCCATGCGCAACCTGTGGCGGCATAACCTGGCATGCGCCATTATCGCGGGACGAATCGCGGAGTCAGGTTCGCTCGACAAGGAAATCGCATACACCGCGGGCATCCTGCACGACATCGGGCGCATAGCGCTGGCGGTGATTCAGCCCAAGGCGTACGCGGCGCTGCTGGAGAAGCATCGCGGCGCTCCGGTCTCGATGCTGGAGGCAGAGCGTGAGTTGTTCGGCTGGGATCACTGCGAGATTGGACGGCAGCTTATCGGCGATTGGAAGCTGCCGGAAAACTTCGAAGCCGTGGTGGCCGATCATCATTTAGAGCGGCGCACGGACGGCGCGTGGGATCTGGGCGAATTGGTGAAGGTAAGCTGCGCCATGGCTTCGGCAATCGGCTTCACTGCATTCCCAGGATGCGTAACGGCGAACTACACCGGACTGCTCGATGAGCTTCCGGAGCGGGAACGAACACTGTTTCATCCCGACGCGGAGACGCTGAAAAACGACGTAGCCAGGAGCATTCACTCGATCGAGTCGGTTTGAGCTTGACGTTTCACCTTGCAACGATTGCGCCGGGACGCATCAGGCCCGCGTCCCGGCGCGCTTTTTGCTGAAATCAGCTCACGTTCTATGCCCGCATCAGCTTGCGCTGCAACTGCTCCAGGGTTTGGCCCTTGGTTTCGGGGTAGAACAGCGCGACCACGATGAACTGAACGACAGTAGCCGCCGCGAAGAACACGAACGGCGTGGCCGTGCTCATCCTGTTCACCACCACCGGGAACATTTGCGCAATCAGCGCGTTCATAAACCAGTGGCTGGCGCTGCCAACGCCCTGCCCCTTGGCACGCACCGCAGTTGGAAAAATCTCGCCAATGTAGACCCAGATCACGGCGCCCTGCGAAACGCTGAAGAAGGCGATGAAGGCGACCAGAAGCCAAAGCAAGTCGCCGCGATGGGATTCGGTGGCGAACACCCAGGCAACGCCTGCCAGGCAACTTGCGCAGCCTGCTGCCCCGATCAACAGCAATGTTTTGCGACCCAGCTTGTCAATTAGGGCCATTCCGACGATGGTGAACAGAAAGTTGGTTGTACCGATGGCGATCGCCTGCTGGTCGCTCGATATCTGACTGAAGCCGGCCGCCGCGAAAATGCTGTTCAGGTAATACAGAATTGCATTGATGCCGGCAAGCTGGTTGAATGCGCCGATTGTAATGGCGAGGAACAACGGATAGCGGTATTTCCATTGGAAGACCCGCTCGTGAGCCGTCGCGTGTTCCTGCTCCAGCGCCGCCTGGATGTCCGCCAGTTCCGCCTCCGGGTCTGGATCGCCCATCATCTTCAGAACGGCTAGAGCTTCATCGATCCGATTGCGCGAGACGGACCAGCGGGGGCTGCGAGGAATTCCAAAGAGCAGCGCGAGGAAAATCAATGCCGGCGCCGTTGCAACGCCCACCTGCCAGCGCCATTCCGCGGCGCCCAGGTGCATGGTGCGAATGACGTAATTGGAAATGTAGGCCGCCATGATGCCAAATACGACGTTGAACTGGAAGGCCGCCACGAGCCGGCCGCGCCATCTGGCCGGAGCAAGCTCTGCAATGTACACGGGACCCAGCACCGAGGACGCGCCGATGCCCAGCCCGCCGACGAAGCGAAACGTCATAAAGGATGCCCAGTTCCATGACAGCCCGCAACCCAGCGCCGAGGCGACGTAGAGCAACGCGGTAATGCGCAGCGTCTCGCGACTGCCGAGCCTTTGCCCTACCTGCCCAGCGCCCAGCGCGCCGATCACCGTGCCCACCAGCCCGATGGCTACCGTGTGCCCCACGTCTCGCGGGGCTAATCCGTACAGGCGGCCAAGCGCGCCGATCACGCCGGAGATCACGACCGTATCGAAACCGAAGAGGAGGCCGGCCAAAGCCCCCGAGAGCGTGGCCCGAAACAAATTGGAGTTGAGTTGCATTATCCCTCGTGTATCGAGTTCCAAACCATGCTACAGATGGACGGCGAGGAGCGGCAAACAGAAATGCAGCGAAGGAAACAACGCTGACAGATGATTGTCTCTCTCGAAACGACGCAGAGAGCGGTGAATCTCAATCAGCCCTTCGCGGGCGCTTCCCGGGGCAAGACGGCGAGAACGCGGCAACGGTGCTTATCGGCTGCGCTCCATGCCATCGGCATTTCGCTTTCCATGCATGCGCAGTCGCCGGTCTCGAGAACATTGTGCATGCCGCCCGCATCCAACCGCAGCCGCCCTTCAAGCACGTAGACGACTGCGCCGGTCTCTTGAAAGGCGTTGATGGCGGCGCCAGTGCCGCCGGGCGGAAACTCAACCACTTGCGCGATAAGGCGAAATCCTTTGCCTTCGGCGTTCAATGGCGTCACTCTCATGGAGTCCATGCCGCGCCCGTCGCCCTGCAGGTGCGCCTTGCGCGTGATGGAGAGCGTGTGACGCGCGGGCTCCGAGAAAAAGTAACTCATGCTTACGCCGTATACGCGAACGATGGTGGCGAGCGTGGGCAGCGTAGGAACCATGCGGTCGGTTTCGAGCTTGGACAGCAGCGCGGTGGAAAGCCCCGTCTCGGCGGCGAGGCGGGAAAGCGTAAGCCGCTTGCCGGTGCGCAGGGAGCGCAGTTTGAGGCCGATGCAATAGGGTTCCAGAGACCATTGGGCGTACGAAACAGTCTTGGACATGGAAGACTCCAAAATAATGTAATGGAAGCTGAGAAACAGTCTACGTCAAACGGAAAAGAAGCGTGCCACGTGGGATTGATCTTTAATGATTCCTTTGGCGCAACCGGCTGCAACCATGTGCCGCTACCGGCCGAGCCCCACACGTCAAAGCGGAGTCATTTCGTGCCTTGCGGAAGCTCACGCGCACAATTTATACCTTCACGAAGATCCGCTTGCGATAAAGCGCCCAGACCGGGAGAAAGCAGACGGCTGCGTAGGAAACGGAGTAGGCGAAGGCTCTCCAGCCCGAATTGCCGATGGGCGCGAAGACGCACGCATAGACAAAGCTGAGCACGTCTGTTCGCCGTCCGCCCACAGAGAAGCGAAGCAGCTCGAGGGCCGTGCCCAGCAGCTCGCTGATCATGTAGGCCACAATGGCATTTGAGCCGAAGACGAGCCAAGGCCAGGCCAGCGCCTTGCTCCATCCGGACTTGCACCAGCCTCGCTGCTCCACGATCCCGTAGACTAGCGCAAAAAGGAGCAGCGACCACCCAGCAGCGACCAAAACATAGGAACTGGTCCACATCTTCTTATTGAGCGGCAACCAAATCGACCAGAAATAACCCGTGGCAAGGCAGACCGCGGCGCCCGCTGCCAGGCCAAGTGTCTTCGTCCTTGCCGCACGGTTGCCGTTGAGCCAAAGCGCAGCCAGCAGACCAAGAAGCGCGGTTCCGACCGCCGGAATGTCGCTGAGTAGGCCCTCAGGATCGCGCGAATTGTAGAGCGGCGCATCCTCATAAAGGTGGCCGGGCATCAGGTGCCGGTCGACCCACGCGACGATGTTCTGGTCTTTATCGAGTAGAGGAATGTCACGTCCCGGCACGCCTGCACCCGGCACGCGAATCCAGACCACCATGACACAGTAGCCGATGAGCACGCAGGCGAGGAGCGCAACTTTGGTCCATACGCGCCGATCCCACAAATAATAAAGGCTCACGATCAGGTAGCAGATAGCGATGCGCTGCAATACGCCGTAGATGCGGAGGTGGCCGAGATGGAACCACGGAAAGCCGTTGACGACAATGCCGAGCAAAAACAAGACGGCCGCGCGCCGCAGCGAGCGCCACGCCAGATTGGCGCGCGAGTCTCCGCGCCTGAGCCGCGCTTGGGTAGAGAAGACGATGGACACGCCCACCACAAAGAGAAAGGTGGGAAAAACCAGGTCCGTGGCAGTGAATCCATTCCAATCGGCATGGCGCATCTCAGTCCATGCGCCGCCCCCGCCGGTGTTGTTCACCATGATCATGAAGGCGATGGTGAGGCCGCGCAGGATATCGAGCGAAAAGAGACGCCGAGGCGCCGAATCAAGCGCGGGACCGGTCATGGCGCTAGGGCTCTCCTTCAATCGTGAATGCACCTAGGCTACGCGACCGAGCCCATTTGCGCCAAGCAGGAAGTGAGTGCTGCGTGGATCGAATGGACCCGGCAGCCCCGACGCGGCTCACTGATCGAGCCTGCGCGTGCGGACGAGTTAGGATTGATGCGCGCGAGTGCCCACGGTTCTTGGCGCAGCACCTCAAATATGAGCGTGGTGGTATGCGTAATGCCTCCGCCAGTGCCGGTGATCGTGATCGGATAAGTGTCAGTCTTGGCGGACTGGGATACGGTCAGCGTGAACTTCGACGTGCCCGAGCCGGGCGCGGCGATGGGATTCGGACTGAAGCTGCCGGTCACACCCGAAGGGAGGCCCGTCGCGCTCAGCGAGATTGCCAAGCTAAATCCGCCAGAGACAGCGGTCGTCACAGTGGCGTACCCGCTCTGCCCACGGCTGAGAGACCCTGAAGTGGGCGAAACAGAGATGGTGAAGTTTGGCGTCACCGAGCCGACACTCAGTACGGTGCCCGCGGCGGGGGTGTAGACAGACCTACCCGGGATCTTGGCGCTGGCATGCAACTGCGCCGAGCTCAGCGCCGGTTACTGGAGATGGTCGCCGCGCTACTGGAACTCGGCGTAGGTGTAGTCGTTCGAGAGGAAGGTCGTGCCGTTGACGACTGTCCACAGCCGCACGTAGATCGTGGCTCCGGTGGTGGGCAGAGTCACAGTGGCGCTGGTGCCGGACA
>Ga0187856_1002736_pt1 | contig 12744 bp, 11 predicted proteins | sample June2016WEW_8_40_FD_132443 | JGI IMG/M metagenome (GOLD analysis project Ga0187856, IMG submission 132443) | Peatland microbial communities from SPRUCE experiment site at the Marcell Experimental Forest, Minnesota, USA - June2016WEW_8_40 | ecosystem: Environmental > Terrestrial > Soil > Wetlands...
AAGTCCGCTTATCAATGCGCCAATTGCAGAACGACCCGGAGAAAATCCGATCGTTCTACCAAAAGCCATCCCTCAAATATGCCGCGTGATGGTGAACTTACTTATGGTCTGATTAATAACGGCAACCAGCAAGGGCTTTCCTCTTTAACTGTGCTACTTGATGACTCCATTCTAGATGCCAACCGTGCCTTCAATGCTGCCGTCAAACAAGCCCGGTACAATCTCATTCAATCAAATACCTTTTCCGTAGCGGGCGGTCCCACTGGACCATATCATCTAAGAATAAATTGCAAACGGCACGCGCTGATTTTCGAAGTAAATGACAGAGGTGGCGGTATAATCATTGCGCCTTCTATGCGACTCACCAACTCGTTCCGAAAAACATTGCAAGATTATGTAACTATCTGCGAAAAGCAATATCAAGCGCTTCTCACCGGAACGGACCAGATTTGGTGGGCCATCGACACACAAAGGACGATGATCCACGACGCCGCCGCGACTTTGGTGCGTCAGCGGCTAAGCCGGAAGAGGATTAGAATGGATATTGAAACTGCCCGTGACATTGTTGAAGTGATCGCGTATCTTCAGAACGAACTCATTCAATAAGGCCGTGCTCTCGAAAGGACTGGCCAAGCAAATGATAGGCTCTGGCCACAAGGGCCCAACGCTCGCGACTTGTGGAAAGTGACGTTTGTATTTCCGATAGACTCTTTTCCAAACCAATCTTAAGCGCTTGTTTTTCATCTATTTTAGCGGAGCCATCATTTTGGAGCGAGTCAAAAATAATTCGTATAGTTCTCTCTACCAACTCTAGCACGAGGTGTAGCTCATGTTCGTAGGTCCGCTCGCGTGAAAAATATGTGCAGTACGCCGACATGAAATCTTGGATTTTCAAAGCAACGTCCTCGGGAGTTCTCGTGAATATGGACCTGTCCGACACAATGTTGTCTGCGTAGACGCGAGCCTCCTCGTATTCCGCGCGACGCCGTTCGCGCCCTTCGCTACGAATGCGATAAATTTTCGTCATGGTCAATTTAATCTCTTTGACCATAGCATCGATGTCATCCGTCTTGTTCAACGAGTTTTCCGCCACTGCGATATGGTCATGTAGCTGACCTAGGAGTCGAATAAACAACTTGTGGGATCTGTCCAACTCACGGAATTTTTTATTTATGAGTGCGCTAAGAGATCGCAGATGTTTTTTTCTCCCTTCTCCGATGAGACTCAAAATTTGAGCAAGAAGCTTTAATATTCCAGGAGTGGCGACCGTTGGTATATTGGGCATGCGGCCCCTCGTCAGCGAGGGTAGGGTGGGCTAAGGCGCAAAACGCCGAGCCCACGCCTTGATCCTCGGCGATGTATTCCGTGTGGGCTTCGCTACCGCTCAGCCTACCCTACGCTTGCTGCTCCTTGAAATAGCGCGTGGTTTTCAAGCAAGCCCGCCAGATCCAGGAAACCCTCTCGCGTTATCGACGCTCGATGCATCGTGCGCGGCTCCAGGCAGAATCGCAAGCGGCTTAGATTTGACGAAGCGCCGCAGCCGTCGCGTCCCCGATAGAGCGACATTTTGCTTGACAATCGTCCTCATTGCCGTTACAAGCCGCGAATCTCGCTCGCCTAAAGGACGCCGGCCGGCGACCCCGGCTGACGGAGCGAGAGCGGTTCCCGCGGGCGGGGGCTCGTCACCTCCGCTCTCGGGCGGCTTCGGGAAAACGCCCGGCCGGCATGATGACCGGTCTGCGACTTAGTCGCTGGACTGGGACAGGCGGGGGCGGGTAACGCCCGCTTCTTAGCCAAGTCCCAGGAAGCGCGTTCTGGAGCTGAGCTGTGGCGTTCGGTCGCTGCAGCAAGCGCCGTGGTGGAACGCCGACAGGCGAGCGCGCGACGCTTCGCGCGAGCCGCGCCCGTAAGGCGCGGAGGTTTGGACTAATGCGCCTGCCGGCGTTCCGCTTCCTTTTGTTCGTTGGGCATGATCGAGCCGAAGGCCGGTCCCACCGCCGCCTTAGGCGTGACGCGATCCTGCTCCGAGGGGCGATTTTGCGAGTGGTCTTTCTTGCGCATGATCTTGTCCGAAAACCGGTAGCCACTTTTCGGGATCATGCGGGCATAACTCGGGCGCGGATGCGTCGCGAGAACGGGATTGCTTTTCACCTCTCCCCACCGAACTCGGGTGTTCCCGAGTTCGGCAATATAAGTGACCGAAGTCGGAAACATCCGACTTCGGGTGCGGGGAGAGGGAGTCGCAAGCGACGCGGGAACAGAAATAAGGAGAGCGCTGTGAGAAGAAAGGTTTCTGCGGCGAACTGGAAATAGCCGCGGCGGATGACGTTCACGCAATGGCGGCGCGCGCTTTACAGGCGAAAGCGCTGGATCATCGCGCAGGCGCAGTGCGAGCTGCTCGGCTATTGGCTTAACTGCAAACATAGCCGCTGTCAGCGCAAGCGAAGGTGCCTCTTTCCGCATCCATGCTATTGGGAGCGCAAACAGCAAATGTCGGACGCAGAACGCGCGCGAGCACAGGCGTTATGCGCGCCGCTGCGCGAGCTGATGAGCATCGGGTCGAGCAAGGGGTCGGAAGGGCTTTGGTTGTTTTGAATGACTGTAGCCCGTGTGAGCGGAGCGACACGCGGGAACGATGGTGCGGCTCGAACGCCGCTCCCGGATATCGCTGGCGCTCATCCGGGCTACGCTTGCTTAGGAATTCTTCACGGACGACGAAATTCTCTTAGCGGTGCGCTCGGCTATCCTTTTAATGCTATCCGCTAAATTTTCGCCGGCATTCTGTTTCTTTACAATGACGGCGAGCACGAGAATATTGCCCCCTGCCAGGATCGGGCTTAGACCGATGACGACCGGGATTTCGGTGCCATCCTTGTGCACGCCTCTCAAGGAAAGCGCCTCGCCGTGCTCCCCCTCACCGCCCATTGAGCGGCTACGCGGGGCGGTAAAGAAATGCTTTACGTGTTCAGCGTGCTTTTCTCGCACGTCGGCCGGTATCAGGATGGCAACCGAGCTATCGAATAGTTCTAAGCGCGAGTAGCCGAACATTTCTTCGACTCGACGGTTCGCCAGTTGAATGATGCCGGACCTGTCAACCAAAAGTATAGCGTCCGGCAATTCTTCCATCACATTGAGCGATAACGCGAGACGCGAGAAACGAAATGCCAGGAGTTCCTTCTCCGAAATCATTTTGGGATGCTCCCGAGTCGGTCCAATCAACGCAGCGCAAATGGCTTGCTTTTACGTCGGCGACAAACCGTGATTGTTCATGTGCTGGCGTCAAACGCAACGGTGTCGTCAGCGCCATCTTAACGGTAACGCTTAATCCTAGGGCAATACATCGAGGTCGAGAGCGGCAAGCACGATCACAAGCAAATGCCGATCATATGTGATGGTCGGATTAGCGACTGTCAAGACTCCAACAAAACGCAAGGCGTGCGAGCTGACGAGCATCGGGTCGAGCAAGGGGTCGGAAGGGCTCTGGTTGTTTTGAGCGCTGCGGCGGTGGTGCTGGCGTCGCTCACGGAATCCTTCCGCTCATTCCCGCGCAAGCGGGAATCCAGAAGGTGCATGAAAAGAGCTGGGTCCCCGCTTTCGCGGGGACGAGCGGAATGTCAATCACCCGCCGGTCACGCTCATATGCCGCGCCAGCGCCGGGCGCTGGTGGCGGCGGTCGATAATGAAGTCATGACCCTTTGGTTTGCGCGCGATCGCCTGGTCGATGGCGGCGAACAGGAGATCGTTGCCTTCGGAGGCGCGCAACGGCTTGCGCAGGTCGGCAGCGTCTTCCTGGCCGAGGCACATATAGAGCGTGCCGGTGCAGGTGACGCGGACGCGATTGCACGATTCGCAGAAATTGTGGGTGAGCGGCGTGATGAAGCCGAGCCGTCCGCCGGTCTCGGCGACGCGCGCAAAGCGGGCAGGGCCGCCGGTGCGATAATCGATCTCCTCGAGCCTGAAGCGCTCGGCGAGACGCGCGCGCACCACCGACAACGGCAGATATTGGTCGAGACGGCCCTCGCCGATCTCGCCGAGCGGCATCACCTCGATCAGCGTCAGATCCATGCCGCGGCCGTGCGCCCACTCGATCAATTGCGGGAACTCGTCCTCGTTCACGCCCTTGAGCGCCACGGTATTGATCTTGATCTTCAGGCCGGCGGCCTGCGCGGCGTCGATCCCGGCGAGCACTTGCGGCAACGAGCCCCAGCGCGTGATGGCGCGGAATTTCTCCGCGTCGAGCGTGTCGAGCGAGACGTTGATGCGCCGCACGCCACGCGCCGCGATCTCGTGCGCATATTTGGCGAGCTGCGATCCGTTGGTGGTCAGCGTCAGCTCGTCGAGGTGCCCGTTGTCCAGGTGGCGCGAAAGGGAGGAGAACAGCGTCATGATGCCGCGGCGCACGAGCGGCTCGCCGCCGGTGAGGCGAAGCTTGCGCACGCCGCGCGCGACGAAGGCCGAGCACAGCCGGTCCAGCTCTTCGAGGGTGAGGAGATCGGCCTTCGGCAGGAAGGTCATGTTTTCCGACATGCAATAGACACAGCGGAAATCGCAGCGGTCGGTGACCGAGACGCGCAGATAGGTAATGCCGCGGCCGAACGGGTCGACCAACGCAGAACGCCCGGGCGCGTCATCAAGCGCGCCCTCAAGGTCGAGAGCTTGCACTCGTTCCACTTCCACGCTGTCCATCGGCAGGCGTTTCCGTGATCAAGGCTCCATATGAGCCAATTGGGCAGCCAAGTACTTATAGCCTATGTAATCAGCCTTTGTGCCCGATAAAGTCCTGATCGTCCATAGCTTTCTTTCCAGTCCGCAGGCCGAGGATAGCTGCCGGCAGTTGCGCGAACGAACTGATGATGCGGTCCGGCCGTAATGTTGCAATGGGGACGTCGGTATAACCGAAATCGACGGCGACGACCGGCACGTTCGCGGCACGGGCGGTGCGGATGTCGGTCGCGGAATCCCCGACCATGATCGCGCGTACCGGTTCGCCGCCGGCGCGGATGACGGTCCGGCGAAAAATCTCCGGATCGGGTTTTTGCATGCCGAACGTGTCCTGGCCGCAGATCACGGCGAAGCGCTGGGCGAGTTGGAGCGTATCCAGGAGGCGCTTCGACAGCCATTCGAGCTTGTTGGTGCACACCGCCAGCCGATGACCCGCTTCCGCCAAGCGGTCGAGCGCCGCTTCGAGCTGCGGGAACGGACGCGAGCGGTCGGCGATGTGTTCGGCGTAGTGCGCGACGAATGCGGTGTAGAGCCGGTCGACATCCGCGGTCGAGCAACTGCGCCCTTCGAGGGCCAGCGCCCGCTCGATCATGCCCTTCGCGCCGCCTCCGATCAGCGGCCGGGCGGTGTGGTAGGGAACCTGCGGCAGGCCCTGTTGCGCGAGGATGTGGTTGACCGTGGCGATGAGGTCGGGGGCCGTGTCGATCAGCGTGCCGTCGAGATCGAAGACGATGGTGAGCATGGGCTTCGGCCTAGCCTCCGAATGCCGGCGACGCAAGCATCGGCGCGCTTTTCCTCCGTCATGCCCGCACTTGTTGTCGCGGGCATCCACGTCTATTGATCTGCGAGGGCCCGAGAGGGCAAATGAACCCTCATGGACGTCGAAACACAAAAACGCGCCGCCGCCGCCCGGGCGCTGGAATTCGTGCGGCCGGGCATGCGGCTTGGGCTCGGCACCGGTTCGACCGCCGGCCACTTTATCGATTTGCTTGGCGAGTGCGTGCGGGCGGGTCTCGATATCGTGGCCGTCCCGACGTCCGAGGCGACGCGCGCGCATGCGGCTCGGCTCGGCATCGCGCTCACCACCCTCGACGATATACCCGAACTCGACCTGACCGTCGACGGCGCCGACGAGATCGCGCCGGATTTGACCCTGATCAAGGGCGGGGGCGGGGCCTTGCTGCGCGAGAAGGTGGTGGCCGCGGCTTCGGCGCAGATGATCGTGATCGCCGACGAGTCAAAATGGGTCGCCATGCTCGGCCGCTACCCATTGCCGATCGAGATCGCGCCCTTCGGCGCCACGGCGATCCACCGCGCCGTTGAAGCCGCTGCCGCCGACGCGGGCTGTCCGGGACCGGCGCTGCTCCGCAAAGCGCAGAACGGCCATGCTTTCGTGACCGACGGCGGGCACTGGCTCTTGGACGCCCAATTGCAACGCATCGCCGACCCGGCGGCGCTGGCGGCGCGGCTCTGCACGGTTCCCGGCGTGATGGAACACGGTCTGTTCATCGGCATCGCCCGGACTGCTATTCTTGCCGGTCCGGCCGGGGTGCGCCTGGTCGAGCGGCCCTGATCTCGCGTTCAAAGGGAGCACGATCAGCATGTCCGATTATGACGTCGATCTCTTCGTCATTGGCGGGGGCTCTGGGGGCGTGCGCGCCGCGCGCCTCGCCGCGGGGTATGGCGCGCGGGTGATGCTGGCGGAGGAATATCGGGTGGGCGGCACCTGCGTCATCCGCGGTTGCGTGCCGAAGAAGCTCCTCGTCTACGCGTCGCGCTTCCGCGGCGAATTCGAGGACGCCGCCGGCTATGGCTGGACCGTTTCCCATTCGTCGTTCGACTGGCCGACCCTGATCGCCAACAAAGACCGCGAGATCGCGCGCTTGGAGGCCGCCTACACCGCGACGCTCGAGAGAGCCGGCGTTGCGATCGTCAAAAGCCGCGCCGTGCTTGCCGACGCCCATACGGTGCAATTGGCGAACGGCGATCGGGTGCGGGCGGCCTACATCCTGATCTCCACCGGTGGCGCGCCGAGCTATGGCGATCCTATTCCCGGAATAGAGCACGCCATCTCTTCGAACGAGGCGTTCCATTTGCCGCAACTGCCGCCGCAGGTGGTGATCCAGGGCGGCGGTTACGTGGCGGTCGAGTTCGCCGGCATCTTTGCCGGCCTCGGCGCGCACGTGACGCTGGTCTATCGCGGCGAGAACATTTTGCGCGGCTTCGACGACGACGTGCGGCAGCATCTGCGCATGGACATGGAAAAGCACGGCATCAGGGTCTTCACCGGCTGCAAGGTCGCGGCGATCGAGCAAGCCGGCTCCCGCTTCTCGGCGCATCTGTCGAGCGGCAATCGGCTCACCGCCGACTGCGTCATGTTCGCCACGGGCCGCAAGCCCAATGTGAGCAAGATCGGTCTCGAAGAGACGGGCGTCGCGATCGCCGAAAATGGCGGCGTCGCCGTCGACGAATACTCGCGCACGACGGTTTCCAACATCTACGCCATCGGCGACGTGACCAACCGCGTCAATCTCACTCCGGTCGCCATCCGCGAAGGCGCCGCCTTCGCCGATACGGTCTTCGGCGGCAAGCCCACGGCCGTCGATCACAGCAACGTGCCGACCGCGGTGTTCTCCGATCCCGAAGTCGGAGCCGTCGGCCTCACCGAAGCGCAGGCTCGCGCCCGGCTGGCGCAGACCGATGTCTACCGGGTCATGTTCAAGCCGCTCAAGGCGACCTTGTCGGGCCGCGACACGACGGTGCTGATCAAGCTCGTGGTCGACGGCATGACCGATCGCGTGGTCGGCTGCCATATCGTCGGGGAGGGCGCCGCCGAGATAATTCAGCTCGTCGCCATTACCGTGAAAATGAGGGCCACCAAGGCCGATTTCGACGCCGCTCTGGCGCTGCATCCGACCACCGCCGAAGAGCTGGTCACGATGCGGCAGAAGAGCGCCAGCTACGCCCGCGCCGCAGCGGAATAGGCGGCTTTGTCTGGCTGTCGCGGCTGCGCAGCGCCGTGTATAAGACCGCCGGAACATGGAGACAGCGTAATGTCCAGGCGGACGAATTCGGCCAAGTGGAGCCCGGCTTCCTGGCGCGCGAAACCGATCGTGCAGATGCCCGAATACCCCGACGCCAAGGCGCTCGCCGACGTCGAGGCGCAGCTTGCGAGTTTTCCGCCGCTGGTTTTTGCCGGCGAGGCGCGCAATCTCAAGCGGGCCTTGGCGCAGGTCGCGTCGGGCGAAGCGTTTCTGCTGCAGGGCGGCGATTGCGCCGAGAGTTTTGCCGAGCACGGCGCCAACAATATCCGCGATTTTTTTCGCCTGTTTTTGCAGATGGCGGTGGTGCTGACCTATGCGGCGGCCTCGCCGGTGGTGAAGGTCGGCCGCATCGCCGGCGAATTCGCCAAGCCGCGCTCTTCGCCGACGGAGCAACGCGGCGGCGTCGAGCTGCCGGTCTATCGCGGCGACATCATCAACGGCACCGATTTTACGCCAGAGGCGCGCACGCCCGATCCGCAGCGGCAGCTCCAGGCCTATCGGCAATCGGCGGCGACGCTCAACCTGTTGCGCGCCTTCGCCACCGGCGGCTACGCCAACCTCTCCAATGCGCATCAATGGATGCTGTCCTTCGTCAAGGACAGCCCGCAATCGAAGCGCTATCAGGATCTCGCCAACCACATCACCGAGGCGCTCGGCTTCATGCGCGCCTGCGGCGTCGATCCCGAGCGCCATACCGAGCTGCGGACGACCGACTTCTTCACCAGCCACGAGGCACTGCTGCTCGGCTACGAGCAGGCCTTTGCGCGCATCGATTCCACGACGGGCGACTGGTATTGCACCAGCGGCCACATGCTGTGGGTCGGCGACCGCACCCGGCAGGCGGATCACGCCCATGTCGAGTTCTGCCGCGGCATCAAGAATCCGCTCGGATTGAAAACCGGACCGACGCAGAAGCCGGATGAGCTGCTAAAGCTCATCGACATCCTCGATCCGGACAACGAGCCGGGCCGCCTCACCTTGATCTGCCGGATGGGCGCGGACAAGATCGCCAAACACCTGCCGCCGCTCGTTCGCGCCGTCAAACGCGAGGGCCGCAACGTGGTGTGGTCGTGCGACCCGATGCACGGCAACACCATCACCTCGGTGACCGGCTACAAGACGCGCCCCTTCGATCAGATCCTCAAGGAGGTACGGACGTTCTTTGAAGTGCATGCCGGCGAAGGCACCTATGCCGGCGGCGTGCATCTGGAAATGACCGGCCAGAACGTCACCGAGTGCACCGGCGGCGCGCGCGCGATCACCGACGAGGACCTCAATGATCGCTACCACACCGTGTGCGATCCGCGGCTGAATGCCGAGCAGTCGCTCGACCTCGCATTTCTCCTCGCCGATCTCCTCAAGGCCAAGCGCCAAGGCAAAGTGAAGCCGCTGCCGGCGGTGGCGGGATTGTAACGGCGGGAGCACGGCACGCCGCTATGAACGGTCGCGCTTGCCAAAGCAGCGTGGTATGATGGTGGACATGATAGCGAAATTGCTCAAGGACGTGTTGGACCAAGCCGAAACTTGGCCGCAACAGGATCAGGAGGAACTGGCCGAGTACGCGCGCGAAATCCAGGCGCGGCGCACCGGCATATACATCATGAGCGATCAGGAGCGCGCCGCAGTGCGTAGGGGATTGGCGCAAGCCGATCGGGGAGAGTTTGTAGCCGACGACGTCGTGGCAGAAGCAGACAAACGCCACGATCTATGAGGGTTCAGTACACCCCGGAGGCGTTCGCGGATCGCGAAGGAATTTTCGCGTACCTGCAGGAACGCTCGCCGAGCGGCGCCCGCAATGTGATGGCGAGCATCCGCGACGCCGTGAAGTTGCTGCGCGAGCAGCCATACAGCGGATATAAGACGGACGATCCCGATGTGCGTGTGAAGTTCGTTATCCGCTATCCGTACAAAATTTTCTATCGCGTGCGCGGCGACATTGTCGAGATCGCGCACATCCGACACACATCGCGGCGGCCGTGGGCAGGGGAGCAATAAGACAACCTCGTAGGATGGGTGGAACGCAGCGAAACCCATCATCTTTCTGAGCATCCCGATGCCACCGAGGCGATGGGTTTCACTCCGTTCAACCCGTCCTACGAACTCTTGCGGTTGCCCTTTTGACGCATCTATTTTCTCTGAAAAAAACGTGTCTCAATGTGCAAGTAAACCTTCCGACACGCAGTCCGCTTCTACTCTTTCTTGAAGAAGACGGAGTTGGCCAGCGTTCGATAATATTCGTCGGGCGCATTAAATACACTCTCCGGCGGAGGAACGTTTAGGTCCGCCTCAGCCTGCCATGTGTGGATCAGGGCGAGAAAAACTCGCAGGACGATGGCGTTTAGCTCAAACACACGGTCAATGAAGCGGCGAGCCCCTTCGATCCCCTGCTCATCCTCCAGCGTCCAAACAGTCTCGATATGATGAATTGGCGTGTTTCTCTTTTCCAAGAATTCAGCTAGCGCCGCGTCAAAGTTGTCATCCAGATCAACCCGTGTTCTTAATTTGGTGAGAATTGTCCCAGCGTCCGTTTTCTGTTGTCGGTCCGTTCGCGCTCAAGTTTTTCCAGCGTCAAAAGATCGCCAGATTGCAACGGAAATTCCAGACAAAATTGTATTGCCAGCTCAGTGGATTGAATTAGTAGCAAGGCCACGCCAATTCGGGTTAGAACGTCCCGCTGTCTGTCTGAAAGCTCTGCCATATGCTTTAGCGTAGGCGGTTCGCGGGGACGAGCGGATGAGGTTAATCAGAACTCAATTTTACGAAGCGCTTAGCGTGATCGAGATCAGCCCGCCGCGGTAAAGGAATACGCAAACAATTCGATTCAATATTTCCGCGTCAAAAACAACAAAAGCAACAGACGCGGGGCGTGCAATGTCGGTACGGAATCATTTACTGCGTTCGATCGCGATCGTGTGGCTTTCCGCGACGCCAGTCTTCGCGGCCGATCAACCGGTCCTGCCATGGCTGTCGCCGCTCACGGAAAACGCCGCGCCGCCGACCGCATTCGCGGACGAGTTCAGTATGCTGCCCCGTTCGCATTCCGTCGGGCCCACGAATTTCATGGACTGGCGCGGCTTCTACGTCGGCGGTCAGTTCGGCTACAGCGACGCGAGCGCTGATTTCAGCAGCTCGACGCAAGCGCCAATCGCCTACAGTCTGCGTGAAACGACGTTGGAGAATGAGATCGCTCCTTCCAATTGGCCCGTGCTGGGCACGGCGACTCACGGCGCGGCCGGCTTTGGAGGCTTTGTCGGCTACAGCACCGAATACATGACCCAATACGCGAAAATTGTGCTGGGATTGGAGGCCAACTATGATCAAGCCTCGCTTTCCGTCATGGCACCGAATTCGCCGATCTCGCGCATCACGCCGGCGGACAGTCAAGGTAACAACTATCTCGTCAACATTACCGGCGGCGGTACGGTGACGAATCTCGACTTTGGCACGCTACGGGCGAGGGCCGGCTGGGCCCTTGGCAATTTCCTGCCCTACGCATTTGCCGGCGTTGCGATCGGGCGGGCCAATGTCAACATCACGGAAACCACCTCGGGAGAGCAGAATCCGCCCGCCTTCGGCACTTGTAGCTCCAGCAGCACTCCGCCATGTTACCCCTTCTCGCTTACCGGTACCGCCGGAAAGGACTCGGAGTGGATGTACGGTTTAACAATTGGTGCTGGTTTGGATGTTGCGCTGACGCGCAATATTTTTTTGCGGGCCGAATACGAATATCTCCAGTTCCAACCGGTAGCGAGCACGATCGTGCAGATCAATACTGTCCGCGCCGGTGCCGGTATCAAGTTCTGAGCAAATCGCGGGCACGCCCAGCCGTCCGACTGGAAAACCGATATTTACGGCGTATTCATCCAGGAGCAGCCGCAAGCTCGGCCCCTATCCGATCGGCCGCCTGAACTGACCGTTCTTATCCGGTCGAAGGCCACAACCAACCGGACAGCTTGACCGCCGCCAGCATGCCGATGAGCTGCGCCAAGATGAAGGCCGGCGCGGCGGAGGGTTCGATGCCGGCGAAGGTGCATGGTGTGACTGCGCCCGCGGGACGTGCCGCAATCTGATTTGTGATGGATAGCGATGGTCATCTCGGACCTCCGGCGGCGACGTTCAAGGTCTTTTGCCGCTTTACCGCGGCGCCCGCTTCGTACCAACCCCGGCTGCTGTTCACGATCTTGACGACAGAGAGCATGACAGGGACCTCGATCAGCACGCCGACGACAGTGGCAAGCGCGGCTCCCGAGTTGAATCCGAAGAGGCTGATTGCCGCAGCAACCGCAAGCTCGAAGAAATTGCTCGCCCCGATCAAAGCCGAGGGGCCGGCCACGCAATGCGCCTCACCGGTAGCTCGGTTGAGGAGATAGGCCAGCCCCGAATTGAAATAAACCTGAATTAGGATAGGTACCGCCAGAATTGCGATGATCAAGGGCTGCGCCAGGATCTGCTCACCCTGGAAGCCGAACAGAAGCACGAGCGTCGAGAGCAATGCCACGAGCGAGATCGGCTGCAGGGTGGACAGGAGTTGCGACAGCGAGCCACTTCCACCGCTCGCGATGATGCTCCGCCGAACGATCTGCGCAATGATGACCGGCACGACAATGTAGAGAGCGACCGACAGGAGCAGTGTCTCCCATGGCACAGTGATCGCCGACAAGCCGAGGAGAAGCCCTACGATCGGCGCGAAGGCGAACACCATGATCACGTCGTTGAGCGCGACCTGGCTGAGCGTGAAATGTGGCTCGCCATCAGCGAGATTACTCCAGACGAACACCATTGCCGTGCAAGGCGCCGCCGCGAGCAGGATGAGGCCCGCGATATAGCTATTGATCTGGTCCGCCGGAAGGTAAGGTCTGAACAACCAGCCGATGAAGAGCCAACCCAAGAACGCCATGGAGAACGGCTTTATAGCCCAGTTGATGAAGAGCGTAACGCCGATACCGCGCCAATGCTCCTTGACGCGCGACAAAGCCGC
>Ga0187856_1002741_pt1 | contig 12725 bp, 17 predicted proteins | sample June2016WEW_8_40_FD_132443 | JGI IMG/M metagenome (GOLD analysis project Ga0187856, IMG submission 132443) | Peatland microbial communities from SPRUCE experiment site at the Marcell Experimental Forest, Minnesota, USA - June2016WEW_8_40 | ecosystem: Environmental > Terrestrial > Soil > Wetlands...
ATGGTGGGTAGGATTCCGAGGGGTCAACACCCTACCCTTTGGCAGGATTTCACCTTCTGCGACCTTGCGATGATCGGAAAAACCCAAAAGGGAAGGGCCGAACTGAACACGGCGGTAATGCACGCGTTCAGAAAGAAGGTGAAGAGGAAATATCCGGCTCTCTGGCTGGTCTACAGGAAAGAATGGGAACCGAGAAAGAGCGGCATGCTGATCGGTGAAGAGTTACCTCACAACCATTGTCTCATCGGGGGTATAGAAGAATACGGCCACCCATTCACGGTAGCTGCGGAACTGGCCTTGATGTGGGTAGATTGTACTCATATCGTGGATAAGGAAACTTATAGACAAGCCCTTGAGGTAGCCTTACACCGGAAAAGCTACAGACTTATAGAAAATCTTACCGCTGCCCTTAAGTATGTAACGAAATATACCGGGAAGCTCTCTGAAGTTCACCTTGAGGACGCTGGCCGGGCCTGGGGAAGGATAGGCGACGTTCCTCAAGCCGAGCCGATCATAGAGCAGATGACGGACTCCGAAGACGCGTGGTTTCGTCGCCTCGCACGGCGGTCGCTTCGGAGGGGGAAAAAGATCACTTCCAGGGCGCGGAGGTTCAAGAAGACTATAGCCGATCAAGGCCGGGATACGTTCATATACCTGAGCATAGAGAGTCAAAAGCGCATAATAGCACTATCAAGGGTTCTTGCGCGAAAATAAAAGTGGTTCATCGGGCTCTTGCGTTACTCCCCGTATTCAAGATAGAGATTTTCTTTTAAGGGCAAAATTTCAGGTGGTAATGGTAAGAGATGTGGCGGGTCAACGAAAGAAAGGCAGCGTGAAAGTAGTCTGCCCCCTTTTTGTTTGAGATCCTTCTGCCCGGTTTCGCTGGTTTGGCTCCAACAAGGCTCGTCGAGCCAACCTTCCTCAACTGCACTTCGCTGTAAGTTCGCGGTACTGTTCTGAATGGAAAAACTCTTGCAGGGTCTGAACGGCAGGGTGTTCCTGCCTGTGGAGACATAATCTAATCATCGTTGTGTTGTTTGACTGTTCTAATCTGAGACCATAGTACCATTCCGTACACGTACTTCGGACATGACAGTCGCCGCAAAGGGACCTCAGCAAGTTCTTTCTGATACCCTTAACTCTAAATTTGAATCCATCTTCCGAAATTACGTCATAGGAGTACCCGGACGCCCCGTCTGTAATATTGATGCCTTGAAAGACAGCTCGGATCGACGAAAGCGTTTCGACAATTTTTTGAATTGATAATGAGTTTGGACTTAGATCGTCGAGAATTCTCAATTCCACGGCCTGCGCTTTGCAAAAGCTCATAATGTCAAAAATATCGGAATCATGCTGGATGACAGTGTTGATTTTTACCTTCAATCCCAGCGCCTGAGCTGCCTTCAAATTCTTAAGCTGCCGAAGCAAAGCCTTGGTGCCCCATTCGAAGTCTTTAGTAAAGCGCTGCAAAGCACCAAGTCTAATTGGACTTAGGGTGTGGATACTAAAATTGATACTTTCTAGCCCGCTCGATTTAAGTTTTTTCAACATCGAGGAAGGGAATTGCCCGTTCGATGTCATCTTAACGATGAAACCCATTGATTTCAGTCTTTTTATGAGTTGGGTACATTGCGGATAAGCTGTTGGCTCGCCTCCTGTCAGATGCGCCTGGGTTAGATTCATAACTCTACGTAGCTTGTCTAATGCATCAATGAGACCGCTATCCAATACCATGTCTTGTGTTCTTGCACTTCCTTCATGATGGCAAAATTCGCACTGAAAAGGGCATTTATTGGTAACTTTAATCCTAATGGTGTCGTCCGGTGAATAAGTGACCTTGTCAGGTTGTAAAGGAATATCTTCAATCATTATGGTAACCCCAAAAGGCTTCTCGCGCTTAAGCTGTCTGTGATTAAAGTATTGGCCATTCCATAGGAAAGGGCAGTTTCTAAAGCCGGGACCTTGTGCGTCCCTCCAGCGACTAATACGATTTGTTTGTTTTTGTCTCTTGATAGGCTCTTGAGTGTTTGTACAGAAACCGTAAGGAAATCATGACCAACCTGATCTCCATCACTCGTGAACCAATTGTAGTTGATCCCTCCAACAACTCCCTTATTTTTCAGCGTGGTGATACTTACTCCGAGTTTCGCCATCTCATCATCAAAGTCCCCAGTTGGAATGAGTGCACCCAAACCGATAAACGCTATATCAAGATCGTCCATTTCTTTAGCGAGCCACCTGACTTCGTCGACCTCCTTGATAAGGTTGGGTATAAACTCTAAGGCTACGGTCCTATTACTGGGAAGGGGGGGAACATTAATGATAAACGCCTTTGACAGAGGTCGCGATTTCAAGTAAAGAAGAGTGGCAAGGAAAGTGCTGTCTATATGGCTAACCTCTGGGCCGCGACCGATGAGGGCAGTAGGAAATATTCTTAAGGTTCTGGGCTTATAAGACAAGGCGTCGATTATACTATGAATCGTGCTTCCTCCTCCTATACCAACTCGTGGGTTGTCACAGCTAATTATCAACTCTTCGAACAACTTTGAACCGACTTTTCCCATCCTCTCTTTTAAAGTGGAATACTCATAGGAATAAGAAACTATATGTACGTCACGTAATAGTTCGAATTTTGTTAATAGCTTTGATTTGAGCCTGGAAGCATTCATATTCACTCGATATTGCTTACCTTATGCAATATCACACTTACGAGTTCGTCCAATGAAAGGTTTACAGCGTCAATTCGGACCATTTCTTTAAATTTGGCAAATTCGCTTTCCACTCTTGTTAAGAACCCGTCTGCATCGTATTTCCCTTGCGCAACATCTTCGAGTGTGCGATTCTCCCGTCGAGCTATCCTTCTAACCCTTTCCTCGTAAGGAACAGTGAGATAGAAAACTATATCCGGCTTTAGGATATCAAGACCGCTCAGGTCGAGACGAGGTAGGCGGGGGTTAAGGGCGTAATGGTAGGATAGGGTAGAGTGTAAATACCGGTCACACACTACGCTTGTTGTGTTTATGATAGCTTTAATCTCGCTTGATGCATACAGAATACTCGACAGATAAAAGAAAAATCTCGTGCCAGCATCTGCTGCCGAGTCAATAACTCCTCTTATACTATCAAAGAGATAAGGTGGCGTCTTGTACTGCTGGCACTTTATCTGTTCGCTGATTCGTTGGCAAACCGCAGTTTTGCCACTTCCGTCTAGACCTTCTACGACAATGAAAGGTTTCCTAACTACCATGAGGACCTAGCTCCTCAGATCAGAGTATCTCTTCGATTACGAGAGTTCGTGGTTTCGGAAATTGAACATCAAAGTCATCGTTGACCCGCCTGCCAATCAGTAGTTTTCCTAAAGGTGTTATCGGAGTTAACGTAACGATTGTGGAACCTTGGTCTTGTAGCTTGTATCCGCTCGCTGTCGGCAATATGAAATAATACTCCAACGCTGAGGAGTCGAGGGATGATACGACTACTATGCTGCCCAAGCGAACATCGGGTGTTGAATTGCTAAACATAAATGTTTGAAGGCGTCGAAGACTGAGTTCTTTCTCATTCAGCGCCTTTGCCAGTCCATCGGCCACCCAGGCCGATTCGATCCCCATTGTGTCATACCTGCTTTGCATCCTGCCTGGGGCATCGGCTGACTCTCGCTTGGCGCGTGCAAACGACTTCTTTTGTTTCTCAATATCAGCTTGAATCAGGGAAATAAGCTGTTGCAAGAGGCTTTTTTTATCGATCATTTGAATTGAAGTATACATTACAAATCCCGGATCGGTCAACGAACTTTGTTTGTTCCCCTTAAATGAATATCTGACATCGCCATACGTGTTATTTGTCACAAGACAAGAAATCGTTCAGTTGTGAAGTTCTTGGATGGTCGCGTGGTCGTACTGCTGCTTAAAAAATATCTCCCCGCGAAAAAATATCTTGACAACCACAATCGCCCCGTTTTACAATTTAGATTGACAATTGCCAAAAGGCATAGGGTGAGGGCGGTATGCTACGGATGACCGAAGAGCTTCAATGGGTTTTGACGAAGTACCCAAGGGGCTATCACTCGGTCTCCAACGCTGACATGTACCTCATACTCGATGCCTATGAATACCAGATGGAGTCGCCTGGGGGTATCTCGGGAGCCTTTGGCGTTTCGAGAGAGACCTTGCGGGTTTGGGGAAATAAAAAAATCATTCATTATTTCGTCCGTAGGGACAGAATTTTCAGAATCCTGGAAGCCTATATCCCCCTAATCACATTTATCGATGCCCCGCTGCCAAACACTGAAAGATACAAAGAAGAAGTAGAGAACGTCAAAAAAACCTTAGAAAAAATGGAGCTGCGGCGGGAATCATACTACAGGGAACGGCTGAGAGCCGAACAAAGCGATAAAAATAAAAATATCAAAGAGACTATCTACCCCCAAAAACACTAACTTATTTTTGAGAACCTACCTGACTATTATCAATCCGCCCCCGGGCGCTTCCGACTTGCATCAACGACGGTACGCGAGAGGTAGCTTTGACAGGCCCGGACGTGTCAACTATAATCACTCAAGATCAACTAAAATCTGGGGGTGTAACCATGACCGGGCTTATCCTGTGCAACCGTTGCAGGAAGAAGATGGACGGCGTATGCAAGTGTGGCAACTACAAGTGTCTGGTGCAGGTCTACTGGAAAGGGAAATATTACGAGTTCAGACGGGACGAACAGGGGGATGTTTTCGCGTATCATAAAGCGCTTGCTACGTTGATTGAGATTAACGGACGGATAAAGAAGAGGACTTTCGACCCGGCGGATTTTCAGGCAGGGAAGATCGTCGAGCGGAAGTTCGAGAACCAGGTAGAGAAATGGCTGGAAGAAAAAACGGAGAGAGAGACCAGGAATGAGCTTTCGCCCGGAACTGTAGACGGCTGTTACAGGGGGTACGTGAAGAACTACTATCTTCCTTACTTCACGGGGAAAGACGTACGAAGTATCGGGCGCGAGGATTTCTATGAGTTCATCGATACCACGAAGGGGGTAAGCGTTAAAACCCGGAAGAACATTAGAAACGCTTTGTACAACTTCTTTGCATGGCTGAAGGAAAGAGGCGTCATTACTGAGATTCCGCCATTCCCGAAGATTACCGGAGATGATAGCGAGCCGCGAAAAGCGATCGACATTGAGACGCAAGACGAGGGCTTGGCAGGAATTCCGGAAGAAGAGCGGGAGGTTATAGAATTCTTGATGGAAACGGGGAGGAGACCCGGAGAGGTGGCCGCGTTATTGTGCGAAGACATATTCCTGACGACCACCCCGCCGACATACGCGGTGGGGAAGACGTACGTACGAGGAAACAAGATCAGACAAACGACTAAACCGAAACGTAAATTCGTTTTCGGATTATCACGTAGGGCTGCGGAAATAGCACGGAAGCATCTATCCGGCAAGACGCCAAAGCAGTTCCTGTTCATTAATCCGAACACGGGCAGGGGGTACTTGCCGAATAAATTATGGTATCTATGGAGAAAATATTCAGGGATGGGAAAGGAAGTATGCCTTTATGAAGCAACAAGGCACTCGTTCGGAAGTCAAATGATACAGAACAATGACGTGAGCGTAGTTAAGGAGTTATTGGGGCAGAGTGACGTCAGGAGCACTGAAAAATACCTGCACTTCAAAATCGCTCACTTGGCTCAGGCATTAGACGGGAGGAGACAGGTTGTAGAATTAGTGCCAAAGGGAAAAAAGGAAGTGAAAGAGAAGTGAGTCTAAGACCACATAACGCTAATGATATCAACAATATAAGTGGTGCCGAAGGCGGGAATCGAACCCGCACGGGGTGTGAGCCCCACCGGATTTTGAGTCCTATTTGCGCAAACAATTGAAGCCCTTGATATCAGGTCTGATGTCCCATAACTGGCTGATATTAGACGGGTTTGAAGTTTCCATGTAGTCCATTCTATTTCACCTAGTCCATTCTATTCTATTCTTTTTTATCACAATTTTATCACAATGCTGGATCCATGCCGTGCCCTCCCCTGCGCAACTAAAGATATCCATTCAGTTCATGGGGTTCATGGGTAATTCCTTATAGGCCCCTAATGTCAAGAGCCAGCGTCTTCCCGGTACTTCAATGTCAGAAGGACCGGGTATGTGCGGGGAGAATCCATCCCCATGAAAATTCCAAAAAATGCGTGGCGGCATTTGTCACACCCCATCATGCGGTTGTCTGGAATAGTCAGAAATAATTTACTTTTCCCTTCAGATACCGAAATATCTCTCCAAGGTTCCCGAATAGAGAGTAGTCCTCACGTTCATTCCATGGCATCTCCAGCCCAGCTCCTACAATACCTGCCTTTCTTGCTTTTACAGGGTGGACGGACTATCGTCGACAACACCCCAGCAGGTGTCGAAGAGGACGGTCTTATCATAACTGAGATGGATTTCATCGAATACAAGATTGTTAACCAGAAGCCATCGCACCGTTGCATCGAGCGTCTCCTTCACTCTGTGACTGGCAATGATGATGTGGAAGCCGATCTCCTTTAATGATGTCAGAAAGGGACCGGCATCCGGGTAAGGGGTGAACATACCCTGGTCCATGTGGATGTCCCTGATGATGCTAAAGAAGACTCTCGGAGATACATATCTCTTCCAGAGGTCGAACTCATGCCATTCCGAGGGTGGACTCAGCGCCGGGTTCACCTTGCGCATCCGCTCATAAAGCACAGAGGCAAGGTCCCAAAGAGTGTTGTCGATATCTACGATCAGTTTTCTCATGACTCATTATAAGGCAGCATATCTTACAAACTTTCGCTTCTTGTCTCGACATCTCCTATTTGACCACAGTGGTCACAATGAAACGAAGCATGTCAGGTGTACGATCTACTCGAAATAGTAGGGTGACTCTGGAGAGCCGTTGTTTTATCCAGGACCACGGCTGGAGCCCACACCTTCATCACGCATGCGGAGGTGGCGCCGAAAAGCCAACCCTACTGCCTCTCAGCGGGGCTCGCGTTGCGCCTTCTCCGGCGAAGCCCGTGAGAGTCGATCCCGCCTCGACGGGTCACCTCAGCTGTGGGTCTATGCCCTGGGAGCCGCATTCCGGTATGTAACAGGTCACGTTGCTAAACTCACAACTGTGGTGGCACGTGGGACATTCCTCCGGCGGCTGCGGCGCCTGCAAGGTGTAGCCACAGTCATTGCATTTCCAGTAAGGTGCCGATGCCGTGTCTTTTTCTTCGGTCATAGATTCCTCCCCATAGTTTGCTTGTGCCCCTCATGCGGCCCCCGCGCGCGCCGAACTTCTTCCTTGATAGAATCAGGCAACCGGCTAAGGCTAATAATCTCGGAAATGGTGGATTTTGCCTTGCCTAACACCTGTATGGGTATAACCCCGCTCTTCAGTCACCCGGCTGAGAGCCTCAGCTTCTTCTATCGGCTTGAGACCCTCACGCTGGAGGTTTTCGATTAAGGTATAATTCTGTTGTGCATGCACAGCATAACTGCTCTGCCCAGTACCGCATCCTGAGGTATTATCTGTTGCATATAAAGTATGGATGAAGCAGGCGCATGTCAACTTAAACGCTGAATATTTGAAAGACTGGTTTTTACAAGCATAGCAGCGAGCAGGGGTGACGAGTGTTTTCTGAACTCGTCTTTCTGGGTTCCGGATCATCTGTACAGACTTTCTTTTCGTAATCTGGTTAGTCATTGACTCCACCAGTGGCTGCTCGTCCTGGTTAAGTTTGCCTTCTACGACGCATTTGCAAAGGGGTAAGGTCTGTGAATAGCCAGCAAAAGATCCTGTCTGTGCAAGAGAGGATGGAAAAGTCCATTCTGTCCGCTTACATTAGTTTTGATGACACTGGCAAAGATCTCCTCATCGCTAAACGCAAGCCACGCGAGAATTCTCCTGGTCGATGATGAAAAATATCTTCTTGATCTTGTCCGGGAGATCCTCGAAGAAGCTGGCTACGAAGTCACGGCACAGACGAGTAGCGTTACCGCATTTCACCTGTTTTCCGCAGCCCCCTCAACATTTGACCTCGTTATAGCGGACGAAAGAATGCCCGAGTTGGCCGGCACAGACCTCTCGGAACAGATACTGGAGATCCGGCCGGATATTCCCATCATACTCTACACTGATTACCCGAACGCAGTGAAAAGGGCGCAAACTATCGGCGTAAGGAGCATCGTCAGCAAATCCATTAGCATGAATCAACTCATCACCGACGTCCGCCGTCTCCTCGAACGCTGAGCTCTGCCCCAATCCGCAATCAAAGCTGTTTCGATTCAGGCTTCAAACCTTGTTCTGATTTCTTTAGATGGCTACATTGTCAAGGTTTGCGGGAAAAAGACGTAGCTCGCGCCCCACGGTGATATGTCGCTATTTACCCGTTGAGGTTTCTCATGGCATATTCTGGTTTTTACTTCTACTCCCGTTTTTTTTCGATGACACCTTAATGGCGACTATCTCTCTGCAGTAGTCGCACAAACCCTGCTCATCCAGAAGGTCCTCGAAGGTCGGCTTTTTGCAATGGGTACACGCCTTTTGCCAGGGCTTGGCCGCAATATCCGTGGCTCGCATATTTCTCCTTCCTCGGCTGTTGTCTTGAGAGGATGAGATTCTATGCTTTCCGGCTATCCCCGTCAAGCCGTCTCTTCTTTTACCGACATGATGGTATCTTGTCATATTAGAACACATGTTCTATGCTACCACTCATGGGTTCCCCCTACGATCCAGAACCGATAGAGGTTATCGCCCCTGAGGGCACGCCAAAGGCCGTGAAGTTCAGAAAGAGACTCTTACAGGTAAGAGAGGTTCTTAATATCTGGCGGATAGACGATGAATGGTGGCGGAAACCGATCTCCAGGCTCTACTACTTTTTAGAGTTCACCAGTGGGTCGAGGTTCACCGTTTTTCAGGATCTGATCACAGGCCGGTGGTACCGCCAGAACTGGGTGTAGACTACGATCACGCCTGGAGCAGGAATTCCCCTATTCTCATAGACGGACTTGCTCTTCCCCTTGAGACGACTTTCAAAAAAAGGTCTGCCCGGATAAATCGGCTTTGGTACCGAGACAGAAGACGCGACTTTTCGAAGAAGCGCTATCCCTTGCTTAGGGGTTTCGCTGAATGGCTGCGGGGACTCTTGTCCTTGCTGCGGTGGCCGTTTTCCGGAAAACTGTCTATTTTATCTTCATGACATTTACTGCGTTCGGGCCTTTCGGTCCGGTGGCAACGTCGAATTCAACCCTTTCACCTTCTAACAGAGTCTTGAAACCTTCGCCCTTAATTCCAGAGTGATGGACAAAAATGTCCCCGCCTTCATCCTGGGTAATGAACCCGAAGCCCTTCGCATCGTTAAACCATTTTACCGTTCCTTGCGCCATGTTCAGACACTCCTTTTTCAGTTTTGGCGCACCCTCGACAGGAAACAATAGCCCCCATGCCCTTGTTCTGATGAAGGAGGTACACTTCTCCAGTGTTTATCTCATCAAAGCCGCTGGAAAGTCAATAATATCCTTGCATCTTCACGAGCTATACAGATAGAATTTAATTCCCCCTGATGAAGGCGACGGATTGAAGATATTCCGGAATGCCTGTAATCATGCATTAGAGCATAGGCAGGCCGTGGAGGACGTTCCTTATGAACAAGGCGGATATAGTCAAGCAGCTTTCAGAACAGAGCAACCTTAACCATAAACTGGCGAAGATAGTGGTAGATACCATCATCGACACGATAAGAAAGGCGATCATCAGCGGTGAGAGGGTTGAGATAAGGGGTTTCGGAAATTTCTCGCTCAGGTCCTACAAGCCCTACAAGGGAAGAAATCCGAGGAACGGCGAAATAGTCGAGGTGCCGGCAAAAAGGCTTCCTTATTTCAGGGTCGGAAAGGAACTAAAGGAAACAATCCGGGGAAATCACTGAGCTCGTCCCTACATGAAAGATTGGGCCGCTTTCTTCCTTGGTTCCTCAGCTTTGTTCTTCTTGTTGCACGGCTCCATTTGCAATGGTAATTTATGGGTAGAGGCTGCGGCACTCCCGCCGCCGCAACGGAAATAGTTTAACTTTTCCGAATGCGTCTGCCCTGTAGCTTTACCCATGTTATATTATAAATAGGTATATCTGTTTCTTGCCTGGGACTCGCCTGCGAACGCCTTCACCAGATTCTTTTCCGTCTGCGATCCTTTTAAGGTTGCCATCGTGTTCCTCCCTATTCTTCTCTTACGGCCTAAGGAGAAGTTTTCCTCCAAAAACCATTATGCGCGTCTCCAAGACTCTCGTTGTCTTACGGCTGCATCTCCATAGTCTTCCAGCCTTGCCGAGCATTCCGGGTATTGCCGACAAGGGTGATCTCGCAGCGCCTGTCCATGGTCTGGCGTAGTCCAGTTAATCGGGATGGGGCCAGAGGTCATTGCGCTCATCCACGAGATAGCAAAAATAGTCCCACTCGACCTCCCGGTGAGATACAGGACATCGCAGCCTGATTTTATGGTCGCCCAAGGCCAACACTTCCCAATCTCCATGGCGAGGCCCGCTTTCGATGAATATCTTTTGACCAACCTCGAACGGATAGGGTCTGAAAATGAGGACCTTTTGGCGTTTGTCCTCTCCGTTTGAATAAGCTTCATCTTTCTTCGACATAAAGGGTATCCTCTTCTAATCGCATCTTTCCATGACCCATTCCCTTCCTCGCACACCAGAGTGTCAGTGCTAAGATTACGCCACCTCTGTTTTGGCACCTCGCTGTTTCACCACGGTGATTGCCATGTGCTTTCTACCTTCCTCGACCGTGAGGTTATTGCTTCCTGTTGGACGTGTTAGTTTCAACCCATGCAGCAAATGCATCCATATATTTCGTGGTGAAGCCCTTGATTGAATCATTGGCAAGATTACCGCTCTCATCGAAGAGGTTCGCGGCATTCCCGATGTAAGCCTCGGGCTGCTGCATGGTGGGAACATTAAGGAACACAAGCGATTGACGCAGGTGGTGGTTTGCACCAAATCCGCCTATCGCGCCGGGCGAGACACTAATCACGGCGCCCGGTTTTCCATCCCACACGCTTTTTCCATAGGGACGGGAACCCACATCGATAGTGTTCTTAAGCACGCCGGGAACTGATCGATTATACTCGGGCGTGACAAACAAGACGCCGTCAAACTTTATTAAGCGTTCCCGAAACTCGGTCCAGGCTGCCGGCGGATTGTCGTCGAGATCTTGATCATAGAGTGGAAGTCCGCCAATTTCAATTATTTCGAGCTTCAGCGATTCAGGTGCAAGCGCTGCGAGCGCCTTTGCCATTTTCCGATTGAAGGATTCCTTGCGAAGACTTCCCACAATAACGGCGATTTTGTATCTGCTCATGACGATCTCCTTTGAGGATCATAGATGGAAAGTTTTCCCGCTTTCCGCAGCGCAAGGCCCCCAAGGTGGCCTTCGTTCTCCCGGAGCTTGTCTACTCCGTCTCCAGTCCTTTCTTGCTGATCGACTTTGACGATAGATCTCACTCCTTCGGTTCACAGGGTATTTTGCAGATTCCCAGACATTCATTACTAAACCTGTGACAAGTACCAAGGCAATAATCGGTATCTTTTTCATCTCATTTTCTGGTAATCGGATTCCACGTTTGCAGCCTCATTGGCTCAGTCCAATCCAACGTCTCTCCGATCCTGCGATCCAGGAAACATTTCCTGGGTGGCACTGAAAGCGACGACTTCCCGGGCTAGCCCGCCTTTTCGAACTCCGTTTTCGAGGCACCGCAGATGGGGCACACCCATGAGTCCGGCAGGTCCTCGAAGGCTGTGCCGGCTGCGATTCCCACATCCGGAGCACCTTCCGCAGGGTCATAGACATACCCGCAGATAGTGCACTTGTAGCTCGCCATGCTTTTTCCCTCCATTTTCGATGGTTTTTCGTCCTCGGCAGGGCCCGCATAGGTCGGCGCCGTCTTCGGGGATTTTCCGCCCTTCACGCGATGATAATGTTCGTAGGTCATGGGCCTGCCGTCACTGACTACGTCCGCGTCGACCACGCGGCCCAGGAAAATTGTGTGGGTTCCTGCATCCATACTGGTCACAAGCTCACAGTCCATATAGCTGGTCGCGTGATCGAGCACGATAGGAGATCGGGTCTGCCCGAACTTGTAGTTGATCCCCTCAAGTTTTTCGCTGTCCCTTCCCGATTTAAACCCGAAGCGGCCGATAAACTGCATGGGGGTCTCTTCGTCGAGTATAGAGACGCCGAAAGCCCTGCTTTTGGATATGAGCTCGTGGGTAAGATTCTGCTTGTTGATGCAGACCGACACCGTTGCCGGCTCCGACGTAACCTGGCAGACCGTATTTGCGATCTGTCCGTTGAGCTTTCCGCCCTCTTGAGCGGAGATGATGTAGACCCCGTAACTGCACTGTTGAAGAGCTGTCCTGTTCATTCGGTATCCTCCCTGGTCTATTATATTGAAGGAGATGAGGGCCGTTGGCCTTCAATGCTCCTTGGCGCCTATCTTCTTGAAGGACGCCGCCCTTGTTGCCCTCGCTTTTCGCTGCGGCGATCATTCTCGGGTACATGCTCGTGCACCTCGCCGCTCAGAGCCTGGAAGGCCTCATGCCATGGCCCTTCTCATTGCCATATCGAAGAGCACCCTTTCTCTGGCCTTCTCGAGCCCCAAGGCCTTCCTCTTTTTGTCGATGTGGGCGATCATGAGGGAAGCCGCCTTTACCGGGTCGGCCTCGAAA
>Ga0187856_1002746_pt1 | contig 12718 bp, 9 predicted proteins | sample June2016WEW_8_40_FD_132443 | JGI IMG/M metagenome (GOLD analysis project Ga0187856, IMG submission 132443) | Peatland microbial communities from SPRUCE experiment site at the Marcell Experimental Forest, Minnesota, USA - June2016WEW_8_40 | ecosystem: Environmental > Terrestrial > Soil > Wetlands...
GCCATTTGAGCGGCAGGCCGATGAACTGAAATTCGCCCTGGCCGAGCAACGCTTCGAGATTGCACAGGCTCTCCATGTGCGTGATGTCGAGTTCGAGGCAGGCCTTGTGCACCAACGAGTTGATCTTGCCCATCGGTCCCGGCCGCATCGAATCGATGCCGAAATGCACGATGCCTTGTTGCGCCAGCCATTCGGTCGCGGCGACGTTGACCCCGGGATTATCCGTCGCATAGGCCGGCGTCGGGAACGTGCGCGCGTGATGGCCGGTGCAAAGCAGCACGGTGCCCTTTTTCGGGATCGGCACGCCCGCCTTCGTCACCGCAGCCTCGAGATCGGCCGGCGTGATCTCCGCGCGCGGCGCGATGTGGCGCAGGTCGATGCAGATGCCTTGGACGATGCAGTTCTCCAGCGGGTATTTGTCGATCGGCGTGCCGCTCATGCCGAAGTGGCGCGGCGCGTCGATGTGCGTGCCGCCGTGGTCTGGCATGGAGAAGAACATCACCGCGTTGCCCTGTACGTAGCCGGAATCGACGAATGCTTCTTCATGCGACTTCCACACGCCGTAGATGATAGGCGGCTGTCCCGGATAGCTCGGCGTGCGATGATAGAGTTCTCGGCTCAGATCGACGATCCTCATTGTGCTCTCTTCCCTTGTCCAGTCCTGCAAAAACATGTTCCGAGCCGGATGGGCGATGTCATCGGCCTGACCTGTCCCGGCCAGAGCCATCCTGTATGGCCCGCCACACGCGCTCCGGCGTCAGAGGTAGGTCCCTGATCACGACACCGGTCGCCTGGGTTAAAGCCGCAGCAAGTGCCGGGGCGGTGCAGAGCAAAGCGCCTTCGCTGACCCCCTTTGATCCGTAAGGTCCTGGGCCGTCCGCGTTCTCAACACTCAGCGCCTGCAGCGCTAGCGGGACATCCTTGGTAGTCGGAATGCGGTAGTCCAGGGCACCGAGATTGCTGATACGTCCTTCGCCATCGAGAATGATATGTTCCATCAACGTGTGACCGAGCCCCATGATAGCCGCGCCCTCATCCTGCGCCTCCACCTGTAGTGGGTTCAGCGCCTTCCCGACATCGCCGACGGTGACGTGCTTGTGAATGAGAATCTCGCCGGTATCGGTGTCCACCTCGACTTCAAACGCGGTGCAGTTGAACTCGTAAAAGGCCGGCGTCCCACCCAGCGGATGGTCGGGCGCGGCCGGTTTTCGCATCCGGCCATTGCCGATCAGTTCGCCGTTCCAGGGCCCGAGCTTGCCTGCAATGAATTCGGCAATCGACAATGCGCGGTCCGGAAGGTTCACCACGCCGCTCGCTACGCTCACTTCGGCCTTGGCGTACCCAAGCAGGTCGGCGGCCATCTCGCGCAATTGCTCGTGGATGTCCTCGCAAGCACGAACGATGGCAGTGCCCATGAACACCGTCGACCGGCTCGCCGATGTTTGCAGGTCGAAGGGTACTACGGAAGTATCCCCCATCACCACCGACACTTTTTCCAGTGGTGCGCCGAGCGCGTCCGCCGCGAGCTGAGCGAAAATCGTCCTTGCCCCCTGGCCCATGTCGGATGTTCCGGCATAGATGATGACGCTGCCGTCGGCGAGCAGCCGTATGGTGGAGTTTGAAAGACCCGTGGTGGCGCCGGACTTGATGCCCACGGCAATCCCGCGACCACGCCCAGGAGCAAGCGGGGTGTTCCAGCCCACCGCTTCCGCCGCACGGCGCACCGTTTCCGGCCAGTTGCCATCTGCGGGCGTGTCCCCGCGCACGACCTCATCCCCTTTCCTTGCAAGATTGCGCATTCGGATGTTCAACCCGTCCAAGCCGAGTTCCCGAGCCGCTGCGTCCATCTGCGACTCCACTGCCCAAGCGATTTGCGGCGCGCCGAAGCCGCGAAAGGCGCAACTAGGCGTAGTGTGCGATAGCACCGCCCGGGCGTGGATTCTGGCGTTGGCTGTCCGGTAAGGGCCACAGCCCAAATAGTTCGCCTTGGTCATGACCCGTTCCGCGATGTCGGCATAGGCACCGACCAGAAAGTCGGATTTGATGTCCTGAAAGAGTATTTCCCCGGATCGGGTGAAACCGGTGCGTACGTGTATCTCCGCGGCAGTGCGCCGAACGGCCTGGAATGTCTCCTCCAGGCTGAGCACCAGCCGGCAAGGGCGGCCAGTGCGAAGCGCCAGGTATGTCACTAGAGGCTCAAGCTTGGGGTTTTGCTTCCCGCCGAAACCACCGCCCGGATCTGGAGCAAATACGCGCACCTGGGTCAACGGCAGGTCGAAGAGCTCCGCCATGATCCTCTGCAGCAGGAACGGATGCTGGACCGGACTCCATATTTTCAGACCGTCTTTCTCGACCAACGCCATGAAACCGTGGGGCTCGATCGCAAAATGCGTAACCATCGGGAATGAATAAGAATTCTCGACAACGATGTCGGCCTTCGCGGAGTCGACGTCGCCCCAGCCATATCTCCGCTCCTTGAGGACATTGGTGGCGGCCAGCGGATCGCCGGCACGGAGCGCCGGGTCTTGCACGAGTGGCGCATCCGGCGCGAGCGCGCCCGTCACGGAGAAAGCCGCGGGCAATGCCTCGTATTCGACGCGCACCAAGGACACCGCCAGTTCGGCCGTCTCCTTCGACTCTGCCGCCACGGCCGCCACGGGCTCACCGTGGTATTTGGTCTCACTAACTGCGAGGACTGGCCGGTCCTTGTAGACCGGGCCGAAACGCGGAACCGGCGTTGGTAAATCGTCCGCCGTAATGATGTCGACGACACCGGGCAGAGTGCGAGCCTCGGTGGTGTCGATGGAGACGATGCGTGCTCGGGCCGCGTCAAGGGTGACAAGTTTGACGTGAAGCATGCCCTGAAGCGGGATGTCCGCAAGGAATTTTTGGATTCCACTCACGCGTTCGCGGCCGCCGAGACGCCGCACATTGGCGCCGACGCAGGTTTCGACGTTTTGTCCGTAGCGCCTGGGCGCGTGGTCTGGCCGATGCGGACCACATCCCGCATCGTCGCCGGCAAACTTCTTCGCGCGGGTATCCTTGCCGGTTCCACCCGCTGTCGCCACTGCGCGGACGGCTTCGACTATCCGATTGTACCCGCCGCAACGGCAAAGGTTACCCGACAAACCTTCGCGAATCTTCTCATCGTCTGGTTGCAGGTCCTGGTCGAGTAGCGCTTGGGCGGACATCAGCATACCGGGGATGCAGAACCCGCACTGCACCGCACCGTGGTCGATGAAGGCCTCTTGCAGTGGGTTGAGTTCCCCGGCGCCGAGCCCTTCGATCGTGACCACCTCGGCGTCGTCGGCCTCGACGGCAAGCATTAGGCAGGAGTTGACGGTGCGGCCGTTGACGGACACCGTGCAGGCGCCGCACTCGCCCACGCCACAGCACTCTTTCGGACCGTACAGGTGCAAGGTGTCGCGCAGCAGGTCCAACAAGGTGGTGTTGGAGCCGATATCCAACGAGTGGCGTCGGCCGTTGACGGTAATTTCGATTGGGTTCGTGTCACCCATGTTTCTTTCCATCGGCAAGTCTTTCGGCAGCTCGGCGTTGGGCTCGCTTTGCCAATACCCTCAGCATCGCCAGACGGTATTGCGCACTCGCACGCACGTCCGTGATAGGAGAGGCCTTCGAGATCAAAGCGTCCAGCGCGATTGCTTTAGCCTCGGCTGCGGCAAATGGATCGGCTAGGGCGCCACCAGCGTCTCGCAGCAGCAGGGGGCGCGGCGACACGGCGCCGAATGCGAAAGTCGTCACTCCGGCATTGTCGATGCCGCAGCAGAGGTTCACGGTGGCCAAGTCGACGCCGCGCCGCCGTGTAATTCGGGCGAAGGCAGCGCCGAAGGGCTGATTTGGAAACGGGATGCTCACGGCCGTGGCGAGCTCGCCGGCAGCAAGGGCGGTGCGTCGGTTGCCCTGAATGAAGTCGACGATAGGTAACCGCCGCTCGCCACCGGGGCCGAGCACTTTTACAAAAGCGCCGTATACTGCGAGCACGGGAACGGTGTCCGCGGCCGGGGAGGCGTTGCAGACGTTACCGACCAAGGTGGCGCGGTTACGAATTTGGATGGATCCCACCACGCCTGCGGCCTCCGCAAGCGCCGGGAAGTGGAAACGCACGGTCTCGTGCCTTTCGATATCGCTCAGCGCCACTGTCGCGCTGATCGTGAGCCAACCATCTGCTTCGGTGATGATCGGTGGCAGGTCGCTTGTACGTTTCACGTCGATGATTACGCGCGGGGCTATCTTCCCGTCGCGCAGACCGACGATGAGGTCGGTGCCGCCCGCGAGCAACACGGCGGCGGCGCCATGCTCCTCCAGGAAGCCGATCACTTCCTGAAGGCTAGTCGGTCTCACCCAGCGAAACGGCCGCACGTTCTTTTCCGTGGCTCAGTCGGTTTGCGCCAAACCCGCGCCGAAGTAGTAGGTTCCAGCGTTGGTAAATTCCAAAGCGCCGGCGGCACCGAGTTCGCGGCCATGCCACTACGCTTGGTTCCACCGGCCGTTGCGCTCGTAGGTTACGCACCTCATCTGCGGACCTTTTAGATGGCGGTAATCGGCCGGGACTGCAGGAGGAAGAGGTCGCCGATCTGGTCGAATGCCCACTCGATGTCCTGCGGGCACCCGTGCATTTCCTCCAACTTCCGCCCCAGAGCCGCCAGTAGCTTCAACTCAGTCTCGTCTAGAACCTGCTTGCCAACGATGTGGCTGCGCTTGATCATACCCTTACGATCCAATGAATAGTGGTCGGGAGTATGCTCACCATCGACCACATTCTCGCCGAGGCCGAACGCGGCCTCAACGACCATTCGGTCTTTGCGGCCGTGCACCGGGTCAACGGTAAAGAGGACCCCGGACTTCTTCGAGTCGATCATCTGTTGGACGACGACAGCCATAGCAATGTCCTCCAAGGAGCCCTTTTCGGCGCGATAGAAGACGGCGCGGTCGGTGAAGAAAGACAACCAGCACTCCACGATTTTTTCGAGCACGGCGGGAAGCCCATCGACGTTGAGATAGGTCTCCTGCTGGCCGGCGTAGCTCGCTCCCTCGGAGTCTTCCGCGCATGCCGAGGAACGCACCGCGACTAGGCCATTGAGCACGGCGTAGTGCTCGGCAACGATCGTCGCCGGTGGCCTTGCCGCTGCGACGATCTCCCGAGCGCCGGTCATGTCGCGGGCGCGGCAGCAAGTTCGTAGCCGCTCCTGGTCAACCGCGGCGGTAAACGCGGCAGAGGTGACCACGAAACCTGGAGGAACCGGCAGTCCCTCCTGCATCATGGTCGCCATGCTTCCGCCCTTCCCACCGCTGAGGCTCACAGTACGACACTGCGGGTCGCCGAAGGATAGCACAAAGGACGAGCCGGTCATTTCACGCCGTCTTAATCAGATGTGGAGGGGAGACTCCTCCGTCGCCTTTTGCGCCGCCTGTTTCGCGGACGTGGAGAGAACATCCACCTGTCCCGTCGAGCCATTCACGCGAACCCGGTCGCCCGTTGTGATGCGCAGCGTCGCATCCGATGTGCCGACCACGGCCGGAATGCCGAACTCACGGGAAACAACCGCGGGGTGGGAGGCCATACCCCCGGCATCGGTCACAAGACCCCCGATCCGGGTGAACAAGACCACCCAGGCTGGACTCGTCGTACGGCAAACGGCGATCTCTCCCTTCTGAACTTTGTCGAAATCATCGGGAGTAAGCAGCACTCTGGCGATTCCTTCGACCACCCCGCTCGATGCGGGCAGCCCATTGATGACGCCGGCGCTCGTCGGGGGCTTGCGGTGGAATTTCTCCGGGAATCCCCAGTTCGTCAGATAGGGGAAGGCCAGCGCTTCATCGGTAGCGGTCCCCACCCAATCGCGCGGACGCAGCTTATAGGCGTCCTCGCGCTGGTCACGGCGATCGGACACCAGTTCCGGCACATCCCCAGGGAAGCTGCCCGCCATGACAGCACGCAGTTCGTTGTAGTGCAGATACATCACGTCCTCGGGGTCGAGCAGCACTCCTTGCGCAACCAATTTCGTCCCGATTGCGATTAGGACGACGCGAACGCGCGCATTGGTCCCTTGGTCGATGTAGAAGTGATGATCAGGCGTGAGCGGATTCATCTTCAGGCTCAGCGCGAGGGCGCGGGCCAACTTGTCACGACCTTCTCCGGCGGGAACCCCTTCCATGACCTGCGCCTTAGCGGCCTCGAGATCGCAACCCACCCTCTCGAGATCAGTGCGGAAGTCGTAGTCCGTCTCGAGGTAACCGCGAATGGCTTCGATCGCCGGCACTGGGTTCTCTTTCCACGTCTTGAAGGAGAATTCATGTGCCCACATGGACTTATAGCCGAAAACGTTCAGATAGGGATCGAGCTGATTGGCAATGAAAGAGCGCCCAGCTTTGCTCTCCTTCAAGGCGGCGAGCACGTCCTTCGCCGTGGGCTTCCTGAACGCCTTGGCGACATCTCCGCCCTCACCCTTGACGAACTCTTTCAGTTCCCACAGCCCCTTGATCGAGTCCCAGTTGCGGTCCTCGGTCGACGCTTGCAGACGTCCCATGAGTTCCCCGCGGTCGCCTTCGCCCTTCACCTCGGCGACCGCTTGGTTGAGAGCCATGGTCGCGGAGAATTGGGAGAAATTGAGCAGCCAGTGAATTTTCCAGTGGCGGTCGTGAATGTCGATGACATCCTCGAGCAGAATCGCGAGTTCGAGCAGGCTCGCGCCATCGTAATCATAGGTGTCGAAACGAACGAAGTTGTGCTCCATTTCCGGACGGAAACGCTCGCGCCACCAATCTAGAAAGTGGTCGGCGTAGTAAGGAAGCGTCCAGCCGAGATAGGCGCCGATTTGCGTCGAATACGCCGCATCAACCGGCGTCCGACCCATGTAGCGAGCCCCGTATTCCGAAGCCACGGCACGGACGTCCGGCTTCGCCGGAATCGCGGCACTGTAAATATAACCGTTGATGACCTTGACCAACCAATCCGATGCGAACGGAGTACCAAACCGGCGGAACATGTAGTCGCAACTCAACCACCAACCGCCAATGTCAGCATACAGCGGCGACACAGGGTTTGGGATGTGCAAGTCGTCGTAGACCCAGAACAGCTCCTTTTGCCCCTCGTCCCACTCAATCGGAAATTCTTTGTCGCCAAAGAAAGTGGCAATCATGATTTGACTCCCCACGACGGTCCTTCCCGGGCGTCTTTTCATTGAACGGTCACTTATCGATAATCGAGTTGGGGGTGTCAATAATGACGACCCGGCAGATGCGCGGATATGATTCTTGGGAAGGACACGACGAGTCGGAACGTAAAAATGCCGGCAGGTTCGCGACCGCGGTGTGAACCTTCAGCCCGCGCGGTCGAGGCGGCGGTTGAGCAGCAGGAAAACGACGAGGATGCAGCCGAACACAATCTGGCGTCCCGCCTCGCCGATCTGCATCGTGGTCAAGAGGCTGGTCAAGACCGTGATCAGAATGGCCGCGGCGGCGACACCGATATAGGATCCCCTGCCGCCGGCAAGCGACATGCCGCCGATCACTGCGACCACAATGCTCGACAACACGTAAGCGTCGCCCAAGCCGAGAAAGGCCGCGCCGACGTAACCGATGAGGCAAAACCCGCTGAGCGCCGCGACGAGCCCGCTGATCGCATAGACCGATATCTTCACCAGCGGAACATTGGTGCCGGAGAGCAGCGCCACCTGGGCGTTTGCGCCGGTGCCGAAAATCTTGCGGCCCCAGGCGGTGGCAGAGAGAAACCACACCGCAGCCAGCCCGATGGCGATCCATAAGAGGAAGATGTTGGGCACGCCTAAGGTGGTGCGGCCGGCGAGCTGCGCCAGAAAAGGGCTCGCGGCGATTGCCGGCTGCGCGATCGATTCGAAAATGATCAGCCCGCCGTTGACGATGCTGGCGATCGCCAGCGTCATCACCAGGGGCGGCACGCCGAACAGCGCCACGCCCAGCCCGTTGATTGTGCCGACGGCGGCGCCGGCCAGTCCCATGAGGATGGCGACCGGCAGGACGGCGCTATCCTGGCCCTGAATAAGCGCGGCGCCGACGATGCCGCCGAGCGAGCCGTTGGCGCCGACCGAGAGATCGATACCTTCACCGCCGGCGATGAGGACGAAAGTTTGGCACAGCGCGAACAGGCCGAGGAACGCGCTGATCTTGAGCTGCGTACTGACTTGCGTGAAACTGAGGAACCCGGGCGTAACGAAATTTCCCAGGACCATCAATACAACGCTAAGAGCCAGCAACAGTCCGCCGGTGCGCAGGAATGTGATCACGCGGTTTTCCTCCGGCCGACGATGAAGGTGAAGCTCAAGGCCATGCAGATCACGATGCCTTTGAAGAACTCCTGATAGATGCTGGGGATGCCGGCGAAGTAGATGACATTGGCGACGAGCCCCAGCGCGATTGCGCCGAACGCCGCACCCCAGACCGAGCCGCGGCCGCCGGCGAGCGAAATGCCGCCGATCACCACGGCCGCCACCGAGGTCAAGGTGTAAGGAAGACCCAGCCGGGAATCGCCGGAGAGGGTCTGTGCCGAGATGGCGAGGGAGCCAAGGTAGACGAAGCACCACGCGATGCAGTAGCCGCAAAACTTGACCCAGCGGACGGCAATGCCGGCATGGAAGGCGGCCACGGAGTTGCCTCCGACCGCCAGCAATTGCCGCCCCAGTGGATAGCGTTGCAGCGCCGACCAGAGACCGAGGGCGACAAGGATGAGGATCAGCGCGATCGGAACACCCCAGACGCTGCCGGCGTAGAAGTCGCCGAATGCCGGGTCGACGCTGCCGCCCGGCTGCGGCCGGAAGATCAGCGCCACACCGAACCAGATCGCGCTGGTGGCGAATGTGACGATGAGCGACGGCAGCCGCAGATAGGCGACGAGCACGCCGTTCGTCGCTCCGGCCAGCAGGGCGATCGCGAAGGTCGCGGCGAGGGTCGGCCACAGGCCCCAACCCGCGAGCTCCGGCAGTGTCGCCAATGCGCAATTGAGCATCGACACACCGGTCCCGACGGACAGATCGAGTTCGCCGCTCAACACGATGATGGCCTGCGCGGCGCTGACCAGCACGGTCGGGGCAAAGGTGGCGATATTGCTGGACAAAGACCCGCGCGTCAGGAGACCGGGCTGGAGCGCGACATTGATCGCGAAGACGACGATCAGCATTCCCAGGCTCGGCAGCAGGCCGGCGTGGCGAAGGGCCCTCATGCCGCGCGCCCGAAGGAGGCAGCGAGCAGGTTATATTCGGTCATCGTCTCGCCCGCGAACTCACCGACGATGCGCCCGTCGTAGACGACCAGCACGCGGTCGCACAGGCTGAGCAACTCCTGGAAGTCGGACGCGTAGAGCAGCACGCCGGCGCCGTCGGCGGCAAGACGCTCGACCGCGGCATAGATCTCGCCCTTGGCACGGACGTCGACCCCTTTCGCGGGGTCGCTCAGCAGCAGGACCTTGGTCGCGAGCGGCAGCCATTTGCCGATCACCACCTTCTGCTGGTTGCCGCCGCTCAGCGCGCCGACCGCTTGCGTCGGTCCGCTGGCCTTGATCCCCAGCCACCTGATGATCTCAAGGGCGCTGCGGCGGATCTCGGCGAAAGGCAGGGTCCACGGCCGGCGACGAACGCAGGCTGACGGGTAGTCGAGATTCTCTTCTATCGACTGACCAATGAAGAGACCCTGCCGATGGCGGTCGCCGGGCACCAGGCACACGCCGTGGCGGATCATGTCGCGTGGCCGCCGCGGCCGCAGCTCGCCACCCTCGACCCGGACCCGGCCGGCCGCAATACGGCGCCCCCCGGCAAGCGCCTCGAGAATCTCTTCCTGACCTTGGCCCTGTAGACCGGCAAGCCCGACTATTTCACCGCACCGTAGCGCGAGCGTCGCCCCTTCGTGCCGCGGAGTGACGGCGAGCCCGGCCGCCTCCAGTACGACCGGGCCGATGTCGCGTACCAGCCGCTCGTGCGCCGCGATTTCGGTTTCGCCCGTCATCAGCGACAGCAGCCGGTCGTGATCGAGCTTGGCGCCGATGGACCAACTGCCGACGGTCTGCCCATTGCGGAGCACCACCAAATCGTCGCAGATCTCCTCCACTTCGGGCAGACGGTGCGAGATGAATACCGTTGCCACCCCTTCGCCGGCCAGTTTCCGGATTTCCTGGAACAGACGCTCGACTTCGGTATGCGCCAGGCTGGCGGTCGGTTCGTCGAGGATGAGAACGCGCGGCTTTCGCAGCAGGGCGCGCGCGATCTCGACGAGTTGCTGCTCCGCGCTCGAAAGCTCGCCGGCAAGGCGATCGACATCGAAATCCGGGGAAAGCCGCGCCAACGCTTCCGCCGCTGCCGTGCGGCTGCCCTCCCGGTCGATGAGGCCGAACCGGCCGCGCCGTTCGGCTCCGAGAAACAGATTCTCCCAGACCGGCAGGTCCGGCACCAGGCTGGCGTGCTGATGGGCAATGACGATGCCGCGATCGCGCGCTGCCCGCGGTGAAGGATGAGAAACCGGGCGGCCGTCGAAGGACATCTCGCCTTCGTCGGGCCTGATCTCGCCGGCGAGGATGGCGGAGAGGACCGATTTGCCCGCACCGTTCGCGCCGAGCAGGCCGCCGACGCGACCGGCGGACAATGATATTTCCGCACCGTTCAGCGCCACCACGCCGCCGAACCGCTTTACCATGCCCCGCGCGGTCAGGATCGACACTGCCGCTCTTTCGTCACCATGCGGCCGTCGAGGCGCGCATGTCGTGCGCCTCGACGGCCATCTTCTCTATTGGAACAAAGCGTCAAGCTGATCCTCGCTCAGCCACGTGGCGAGGAAGTAGCCATTCGGCTTATCCTTCATCTTGGCCAGCGTCGCGTCGAGATCCGCCGAATCAACGAAGGTGGTGATCGGATAATAGTAGGTATTGTCCTTCAGCGGCTTAAGCGTCCGCCCTGCGGCGATGCGCACCGCAATGCCGAGGGCGGTACGGCTGATGTCGGGCGGGTTGACCTGAGCGAATATCTTGAGGTCCGGCTGCTTGAGAAGAACCGTTTTCCACTCCTCCAGGAACGCCTTCTGCGTCTCGCCGGTCATGGTGGGGATGGGACGGCCCGCGTTCTCGAATGCCCGCATCACGCCAAGCGCCATCGAATCCTCGACGAAGACGCCGTCGATCTGCGGCTGCGAGGCGAGCACCGTCGACATAGCGGCCTGGGCCTTGGCCTGATCCCATAAGCCATATCCCTGCCAGACAATGTCCAGACCGGGATTCTTGGCGAATGTATCCAGCGCGGCCTTGCGCCGGGCTTCAGCCGCCGGGTGGCCGGGGATGCCGTCCACGACGACGATCTTGCCCTTGCCGTTGAGTGCCTTCGCCAGCCATTCGGCATAGCGCATGCCCCAGGCATAGTGATCGACCGTCACATTGACAGCATAGGGGCTGGTCACCGCCTGGTCGAAGGAGACGACGGGAATGTTGGCCTTGTGCGCCTCGGCGAAAACGCCGTTGAGCGCGGTCGCCGAATTGGCGTTCACCATGATGACCGAAACATGCTGCTGGATCATGTTACGGATATCTTGGATCTGCTGATTGGTGTCGGCGCCGGCCTGCTGCACGATAAGCTGGCCGGCCATTCCCTTCGACTTGTAGAAGTCGAACTGTTCGTTGGCGCCGGCAACCATTTGATTGCGCCATTCCGTGCCGAAATAGCCGTTGGACAGGCCGACGACGATTTTCGAGCCGTCCTCGGCGTAGGCGGACGTGGACCACAGGGCCAGCGCCGCGACGCCGGCAGCAAAGAGCTTATTCATAGCCTATTTCCTCCGCTCGTTTAATTGTAAGGTCAGGATGCGGTCTGCCGTCGAACATCGAGAAGAGCGAGCCTCGCCAACTCGATCAAGGGAGGACGGGACCCGCATGCGCCTCCTTCCCTATCTCTGTTGTCGTCTGCCGATATGGTGAAATCGCTGGCAGTTCACTTGATTAATAACTTGCGCTTCTGGGGCAGCACAAGGGGGGCGGCGCAAGTTTCAGACGGCATGATAATGCGCCGCGCACGATGGCATTCGGCCTTGCGGGTCGAAAGCAACGGATCTGGGGTCGATCATGCCGCTGCCGAGCTCCCTCTCGCCAGGAGCGCTCGCAGAATCTTCTCGGGAGAGAGCGGCAGGCTGTCGACGCGGACGCCGACTGCGTCGAAGATTGCATTGGCAATGGCGGGAATGGGGGCATTCGCGCACATCTCACCGAGGCCCTTGGCGCCGTAGGGACCATCCGGCGCCGGCCGTTCGATAATGCGGATCTCGGTCTTGGGCAGGTCGCCGAGGCCAAGCATAAGATACTCGTTGAAATCCCTAGCGCCATGGTCGCGCGCGGGATAGTAGGGCTCCGTGGTCTCGTAGAGCGCGTGGCTCATGCCCATCCAGGTGCCGCCGACGAGCTGCTGCTCGACCATCTTTGGATTCAAGGCCCGGCCGACCTCATAGACGCTCTTGAGCGACAGAACATCGACTTCGCCGGTCTCGGTGTCGACCTCGACTTCCGCGATCGTGCAGGCGTGGGCATAGCAGGTCGACGGCTTCATCGCTCCATCCGTCGGCGAGGGATAGGAGCGTGGTATGAAAAACATCCCGCGCCCGGAGATGGATCGGCCCTGTTGGAAGTGCGCGGCCAAGGCGACGTCGGTCACCGAGACCGATTTGCTCGGCACGCCGACGATATGGATGCTCCCCGCGC
>Ga0187856_1002748_pt1 | contig 12713 bp, 8 predicted proteins | sample June2016WEW_8_40_FD_132443 | JGI IMG/M metagenome (GOLD analysis project Ga0187856, IMG submission 132443) | Peatland microbial communities from SPRUCE experiment site at the Marcell Experimental Forest, Minnesota, USA - June2016WEW_8_40 | ecosystem: Environmental > Terrestrial > Soil > Wetlands...
GCGCGCCAAACGGCGAGTCCCAGATCAAACTGGCGCCGACCGAAGCGCGGATGGCGCGCGAATTGGCGATTTGTTGTGATGGCGACAACGATGCGAGGCTTGAAGCGCTGGATGCGTTGGTAGTCCAGAGGCTCCCCGCGTCGGAGAACAGAGCGACCTTCAATTGTGCGTCCGCCGAAACCAGCGGCATCGGTGCTTGCAGCTCGGCGGACGTTGTCCAATAGATATTGCCGCCGACGTTGTCCTGGGTCGTCCCTGGAGTGATGTCGCGCGGGCCAAAACCATTGGGCGCAAACCCGCGCACGAGTTGCGGGCCGCCGAAGAAACCGTCGAGCAGCGGCAATTGCCGACCGCCCCACGGCGTCACGTAGCCGCCCTGGGCCCGCGCCAAGCCGACCACGTCGCCCACGATCTCATGGTAGTAGCGAACGTCATCGGTGGTGCGGGCGAATTTGGCGGCGCCGCCAAGGCCGGCCAATTCATTGTTGAACTGGGCGCGAATTCCATTGGTCGGATTCTTCGGATTGTCGAGCGTAGAGTAGGTGACGCCGGTGCCGATGGAAGACACCCACATCGGGCCGGCCTGCGCCGCCTGTTGAATGGGAAGCGAGGCTGTTCCTACCGCCGGATCGAGCGAGAGGCCTTGATTGTAGATCGCGTAGTTCCACTGCATGCCGAGCTGGTCGCTCAACGGCGTGCCGAGCGAAATCTTGGCGCCGTAAATCGTGCTGTCATAGGATTGATAGGAGCTGGCGAAGGTCTCCTTGCCAAACAGATCGACGCCAAGCGCAAGCCGCGGCCCGAGCGCATAGGGGTCGGTGAAGGCAAGATCGAAGCCTCTGGCATATTGTCCGTAGGTCACCGACGCCTTGACGATGTCGCCGGTGCCCAGGAAATTCCTGTCGCCGACAGAGATTGTCGCCTCCGCGCCATCGGCGGAGGAGTAGCCGCCCATGATCGAAAAATTTCCGGTCTTGTCTTCGTCGACCGCGACGTCGATAACGACGCGGTCGGGCGCCGAGCCCGGTTGTGTGCCGATCTTTACGGTCTTGAAATAGCCGAGCTGCTTGAGGCGGCGCTCGCCGCGGTCGATGAGCGCGCGATTGTAAGCATCGCCCTCGACGAAGTCGAATTCGCGGCGGATCACGTCGTCACGCGTGTTTGTGTTACCGTGAATGTCGATACGTTCCACGTACAGGCGTTTGCCGTCCTCGACAGTGTAAACAAGATTGATCACCCCCACCCTACCCTCCCCCGCACGCGGGGGAGGGTAGGGTGGGGGTACGCGTTCGCTGTGCGGGAGAGCAGTGGCGAAAGGCGCGCCGTTCCTGGCCAGCCCGACGGTGATTTCCTCGACGGTCTTGTTCACGGCATCGGCGTCGTAGATTTCGCCGGGTTGCGTGCGCAGGTAGGACCGCAGCGCCGTCGCATCGACGGATTTCAAGCTTGTTTCGATATCCACGCGCCCGAGGCGATATTGCCGGCCTTCCTCGATCATGAACGTGACCACGATTCCCTTCTTGTCAGCCTCGTAGGTCGCAGCCGCGCGAACGCGCACATCGGCGTATCCGTGCGCGAGGTAGAAGCGGCGGATGAGATCGAGGTCGCCCTCGATGCGGTCGGCGTCGTAGATGTCGTTGTCGATGAGAAAGCTCAAGAAATTCGTCTCGCGCGTTTTGATCACGCCCTTGAGCTTGTCCTGCCGGTAGGCGTCGTTGCCGACGAACAGAACCTCTTTGACCGCGAGCTTGTCGCCTTCCTTGATCTCGAAGACGAGATTGACGCGTTCGTGCCTGGCATCGATCGTTTTTGGCTCGACCCGCACGTCGAAATAGCCGCGCTGGCGATAAAGCTCGATGATGCGCTCGACATCGCCGTGGACGATGGCGCGCGAGAGCGGCCCGCGCTCTTTCGATTGCACGGCCTTCTTGAGGTCGTCGTCCTTGATCTTCTTGTTGCCCTCAAACGCCAGGCGGGCGATCGTCGGATTTTCGACGACATTTACCAGGACGTGATCGCCAGCTTGCGAAATTTTCACGTCCTGGAAAAGGCCGGTGGTATAAAGGCTCTTCAGCGCCGCATCGAGCGCGACGGCATCGAGCCGTCCATCGGCGCCGGCGCGAAAATGCGAGCGGATCATCTGTGCATCGACGTGCCGGTTGCCGGCGACCGCGATGATGGAATCCGTCGGCGTCGCCGATTGTGCGCGCTGGCACGCCGCGATGGCGAGAAATCCGAAAAAACCAACGGAGAAAATGGCGGCTGTCAGGCGGCCAAGCATCAGGCAGCTCCGTGACCGAACGGCCAGGCCCGATTACAATCGGTCGCCGCGGCGCAAGCGTGACGGATTGTGTCGAAATGTGAGGAATTATTGGGGCGCGAAGCTACGGCCGGATTCGCGACTTCTCAGGGATCACGCGGGACTGAGCGCCTTCTCGATCCGGTCCTCGCCGCACAAGAGTTCCGTTCTCGACACAATGGTTGACGCGCGCCTGGGTGCGGCCGGCGGCGTATTTCGATTACTTCACGACCAAGACCGGGCAGGGCGCCAGGTGAACGAGCCGGTCGGCTCGGCTGCCGAGCATGCGTTCATAGAACTGTGAATGGCCGGTCGATCCGATCACCAGCAAGTCGGCCTTCAGTTCGACTGCAAGCCCGACGATGTCGCGCACCGCATGCCCGGCGAGGACGTGTGTGCGGATGTTGACGTGCTGTTCCTCGGCCATCGCCCGTGCCCGTTGCAGGACCTTGTGAAAACGCCGTGCCGCGGTCCCGGTCTCTTGTCTTATTTCTTCGACGAATTCCGGCATGTAGTCGATTTCCTCGACCGAGACCATGTGGAGCTCGGACTTGTTCGCCTTGGCGAGCGAGATCGCCACTGCCAGCGCACGAGATGCGCGCTCCGATCCGTCATTGGCGCACAGAATTCTGCTGAACATCGATCCCTCCGAACTCAATCGGCTTTTCCCGCAGCTTCCCGTAGCGGCATCATGGCAGCGGGCTCCTTCGTGGCTTGTTCCGGCTCATCGGGGAGCAGATGGCGCGGCAGATAAAAGGCGTTCGCGATCAGCGTGGGAATTACCGCGCTGGCGATCACGCCGGCGACGAGGATCGAATACTGCGACTGATTGATGATACCATGGGAGAGCCCGAACAGAGACGAAATCGTGCCGAAGGTCAGCCCCGTGGACATCAAGAGCGTCGTATACATCGCTTCCGGATTGGGCGTTTTGTAGATGCGGGTCACCGGGTAGACGCCAACGAACTTGCTCACCATTTTGGCCAGCAGCATGAAGATGAAGGCGAAGGGCGCGGCGATCAGGGCAGGGATGGAGACGAATGCGCCGGCGCGGATGAAATAGAACGGCGTGAGCAGGCCGAAAGTCAGCGCCCTTAACCGGCGGACGAGCGCGTGGTCCCTGCCGACTGTGCCGGCGAGCATCATGCCGATGATGTAAGCGGGAAGCACCGCCTCGCTGTCGGCCCAGCCAGCCAACGCTCCCAAGCCCAGGAGGCAAAACAGCAGGAATTTTATCTCCATTTCGGAAGGTCGATTGCCGAACATGCGGAAGAATCTCGGCGTCATCCAGGGCAGGGCGGCGAATACGACGATGGCGACGACGGCGAAGATCACCGTATGCAACGTGAACGGTGCGAAAATGAAACCGAGCGCAAGCACGGTGCCGAGGTCGTTGATGAAGCAGGCTGCGAGCACGGTCTTGCCATATTCGGTCCTGTTCAACCCATATTCGATCATGACCGCGTACACCACGGCGACCGAGGTGGTGGACAAGGCGACGCCGGCGAGCCAGCTCGGCAGCACCGGCCAGCCGAGAACGAAGTAGGCCGCCGCCGCGCAGCCGAAAAAGGGAAAGAAGAAGCCGACGAGTCCGAGCGCGGTTGCCTCCTTCCATTTCTTTTTGAAAACCACCGGATCGAGCTCCGCCCCGGCAAGAAACGTCAGTACGATCGCGCCGAACCCGGCAAGGAATTTGACCCACTGCTCGTCGATGCCGAGCGCGGTGGCGCCAAACGCAGTGCCGATGACCAGTTGCGCCAGCGTTCCGATGACGATTTCCGTGAGTGCGGTGGAGACGCGCAACCAGGCCGAAAGCAGGCTCGCAATCAGTGCAAGACCCAACCAAAGCGTTACCAGTGCCCAAACAGCGGTCATCCGCAAGCCTCCTGCGCAATCGTTTAGGCCACTCGAAGCAGCGCGCATGTGCGCCTGCATTCGATCGGCCACATAGAACAGACCTGGAGGCAGTGGGAGTACAAAAGCGGACTCCTACCGACGCCAAGCGCCCGGCAGGAGTCATCAGCCTTATCGGCGGTTACGGGGGGACCCCATCCCCTGCAGTAATGCCATTCTAACCGGGAATCCGGCGCTGACAAGCCGGAATTCTTTTCCGGCAAGCGCGCCGTCAGCTCGCCCGGCGCTCGTGCGAGGCAGCGTCGTCGGGCTCTTTTGGCTTCTTGGTTCGGCTGGATTTATGATCTTCGGCAATGAAAGACTGATTCGCGATGCGACGCGAAAACGTGGGTTCACCCGCCGTGATGGACGGTCCGCCGCAAGCTTCGCGAAGCTTGCGCATGCAGGAGCTCGACCGGTCGTTGGAGCAAGATCCGGACGCGGTCGAAGCCCGTTTCGAACGCGCCGGTCTGTTCCGGGAGCAAGGCCTATTCGAAGAGGCAAAGCGCGACTATCTCGAATTGCTGCGGCGCAAGCCGACCGATTTCGGCGCGCTGAACGACTTCGGGACGCTGGTCCTCAAAGCCGGATATAAGGACGCCGCGCGCTCGCTGTTCAGCGCGGCCGTGCGGCATCATCCGAACAATCCTATGGGGCAGGTCAATCTCGCAAATCTGCTGTTTTTGCTCGGCGAACAAGAGCAGGCCCGTCTCCACTTCGAAGCCGCCTTGCGGGTCGATCCCGATCATATTCATGCCCACCGCGGAATGGCCAATCTCCTGGCCGAGATCGGCGACGAAGCAGGCGCCCGCCGGCATCGCGACAAGGGTTTCAAGAACCAGTTCCTGACACTATTGCCTTATCGCGGAGAAGAGCCGCCCGTGCCGGTCCTGCTGCTGGTTTCCGCAGTCGGCGGCAACATACCCACGGCTTCGATTCTCGATGATCGCTATTTCCAGACTACCGTCCTGGTGACGGAGTATGATGACCGAAAGGTGCCGCTGCCGCCCCACGATCTGGTCTTCAACAGCATCGGCGATGCGGATTTATGCCGGGAAGGCCTCCAAGCGGCGTGTGCAGTGTTGGCCCGAACGGATCGGCCGGTGATCAATCATCCGCTCGCGGTGCTCAAAACCGGACGCGCTGCGAATGTCGAGCGGCTGCGCGGCCTGCCGAACGTTGTCGTTCCGCGCATGGCCACGCTCCCGCGGCATCTCCTTGCCGGTTCAGATGCCGCCGCAGCCGTCGCGAGTCATGGATTTGCTTTTCCGTTTCTGCTGCGAGCGCAGGGTTTCCACACCGGCCGTTATTTCGTCAGCGTGGAAAACCCCGAGAGCTTGGCGGCAGCGGCGGCGAAGCTGCCCGGCGACGATTTGTGGCTCATCGAGCAACTTGATGCGCGCGACGCCGACGGATTCTTTCGGAAATGTCGCGTCATGATCGTCGATCGAAAGCTCTATCCACTGCACCTCGCGATTTCCCGCAACTGGAAAGTCCATTACTTCAGGGCCGATATGGCGGGTTCAGCTCATAATCGTTCGAAGGACGCCGCGTTTCTCGAGAATATGGCGAGTGTCGTGGGGGAGCGCGGCATGGCCGCCCTTGAGCGGATCAGCGCAATGCTCGACCTGGACTACGGCGGCATCGATTTCGCGGTGAACGCGCAGGGCGACATTCTCTTCTTCGAAGCCAACGCCACGATGGTCATGATCCCGCTCGCGCCCGACGAGAAATGGGCCTATCGCCGGCCGGCCTTCGACAAGGTGTTTGCGGCCGTGCGCACGATGCTCCTTGAGAGATCGGTCGGGACACCGGCCCTCCGCGTTTGATGCACAGAATAGTTTTGTGTCTGCCTATTTTTTAGTCAGGGCGCCCACGAGGTCTATGCGTCGTTTCCTCTTGTTGTGCGCCTCTTGGAAATTCCCAAGCCATTTCAAAGCAATCGGCATGGACCATGGAGGCCGCCGCGCTGGCATGGGCTTTGCGATTGCTTAACCGCAAATCGAAGATTGCCCCATCGTCCTGATGGCCAGCCACCAGCGGCGCCGTGAGCGCTCGCGTGCATAAAGGGAGCATGCAATGAACCTCGACAACATTTCCCGTCGCCGCGTCCTGCAAGGAACGGCTGCCTTGACCCTTGGTACAGCATTGCCGCTGCGCCGGGCTTTCGCCAAAGACACGACAATAGGCTTCATCTATGTCGGCTCGCGCGACGATTATGGCTACAACCAGGCCCATGCTGCGGGCGCTGCCGCGCTCAAGAGCATGCCCGGCATCAAAGTCGTCGAGGAAGAGAAGGTCCCTGAGACCGACGCCGTCGAAAAAACCATGGAGTCCATGATCAATCTCGACGGGGCGACGCTGCTGTTCCCAACGTCGTTCGGTTACTACAACCCGCACATGATCAAGATGGCGCTGAAATATCCGGCGCTGCGCTTCGAGCATTGCGGCGGCTTGTGGACGGACAAGGATCCGAAAAACGCCGGCAGCTACTTCGGCTACATCGACGAGGCGCAGCACGTCAGCGGCATCGTGGCCGGCCATATGACGAAATCCGGCAAGCTCGGCTTCGTCGCCGCCAAGCCCATTCCGCAGGTGCTGCGCAATATCAATGCGTTCGCCCTGGGCGCCAGGCTTGCCAATCCGAAGGCCACCTTGCAGGTGATTTTCACCGGCGACTGGTCGATGCCGGTGAAGGAGGCGGAATCCACCAACAGCCTTATCGACCAGGGCGTCGACGTCGTCACCTGTCACGTCGACGGTCCAAAAACCGTAGTCGAGAACGCGGCGCGCCGCGGCGCCATGGTGTGCGGCTATCACGTCAATCAGGCGGTGCTCGCGCCGCAAGCCTATCTCACCGGCGCGGAATGGAACTGGGAAGTGCTCTATCCGCGCTTCGCGAAGATGTTCACGACCGGCGAGACCATCCCGAACTTCTACCGCGGTGGGCTGAAGGAAGCGATCGTCAAGGTCTCGCCCTATGGCAAGATGGTCGGAGAAGCCGCGCGTAAGCAAGCCGACGAGGTCAAGGCGGAGCTGACCGCCGGCACCTACGTCATCTTCAAGGGGCCGATCGCCGACAACAAGGGCAAGACCGTTATCGCGGCCGGCGTCGCGCGTGGCCAGACCGATCCCGAGCTGGAGAAGATGGATTATCTGGTCGACGGCGTCATCGGAGCGACTTCGTGAAGGCCGATGTCGGCGCGCCTGTTGCTCCATCCGGGGTGAGCCGGCTTCTTGGCTTGCCGGCTTTCGGCCGGAAAATCGGCGGCGTGGCGGAATATATCGTCATCCCCGCGCTCGCCCTGGCTGCATCCCTCGTCCTGTTCGGCATCTTTGTCGCGCTGTTCGGGAAGAATCCGCTCGACCTTTATTTCTACATGTATCAGGGCGCGTTCGGCACCTGGTTCTCCTGGCAGAACACGCTGACGCGCGCCGCTCCTCTCATCCTGACCGCATTGTGCACGGCGCTGCCGGCGCAACTCGGCATGGTAATCATCGGCGGCGAGGGCGCGCTGCTTATTGGCGCGCTCGCCGCCACCGGGGCGGCGCTGGCGCTGCAAGCCGCCCCGCCGCTCTTCGTCGACGTGGCCATGGCCTGCGCCGGCATGATCGGCGGCGGGCTGTGGATCATGTTGTCCGGGGCATTGCGCCAGTATCGCGGCGTCAATGAAACGATTTCGAGCCTGTTGCTCGTCTATATCGCGCTGGCGATTCTCAATTACCTGGTCGAAGGTCCGATGCGCGACCCGACCAGCCTCAACAAGCCGTCGACGCGGGAAATCGGCGCCGCCAACATGATCGGGACTATTCCCGGTACCGACGTGCATTGGGGCTTGGTCTTCGGCGTCATCGCCGCCGTGCTGTCCTACATCCTGATTTATCACACGGTGTTCGGCTTCGCCGCGCGCGTCGCCGGCGGCAATATCCGCGCCGCCAAGGTCGTGGGGCTGAGCGTCGGCAAGCTCATTCTCGTCACCTGCTTTCTGGCCGGCGCCGCCGCCGGGCTTGCGGGCATGATGGAGGTCGCCGCGGTGCAGGGCCGCACCAACGCCAATCTGGCGGCGGGCTACGGCTTCGCCGGAATCCTGGTGGCCTTCCTGGCGCGGCAAAATCCCTTGGCTGTCATCCCGGTGGCGATCCTGCTCGGCGGCATCGGCGCCAGCGGCGGCTTGCTGCAACGGCGGCTAGGACTGCCGGACGCCTCGGTCCTGGTGCTGGAGGGCACGATCTTCGTCATCGTGCTCGCGAGCGACTCGCTTTACGGCCGCATCGGCTTCTTGAAGGAAAAGGCGTCCTGACCGTGGCCGACCCGGGAAACATCGGATTGTGGACGGTGCCGCTCGCGGTGCTTGGCGGCGCCATCCGCGTCTCTACGCCGTTCCTTTTCGTCAGTCTCGGCGAGTGCATCACCGAGCGCAGCGGCCGCATCAATCTCGGCCTCGAAGGCACGCTCGTCATGGGCGCAATGAGCGGCTACGGCGTCTCCTACATCACCGGCTCGCCGTGGCTCGGCGTGCTCGCCGCCGGCGCGGCGGGTGCGGCGCTCGGCGCTTTGCACGCCGGGATTTGCGGGCTGCCGCGCGTCAACGACATCGCCGTGGGCATCGCCTTGATGCTGTTCGGCGTCGGGCTGGCGTTTTATCTCGGCAAGCCGCTGATCGAGCCGACGGCGCCGCGATTGCCTTCGATCGACTTCGGCTGGTGGAGCGACATTCCGCAGGTCCGCTCCGCGTTGCGGATCAATGTCTTGTTTCTCATCGGCGTCGCGCTGGCGCCGGTCCTGGTCTGGGCGCTGCGAACCACGCGGTGGGGCTTGATCATACGAACGGCGGGCGAGAGCGCGGACGCCGCGCGCGCCATGGGCTATTCGGTCAACCTCATTCGCCTGCGCGCCACCATGTTCGGCGGCTTCCTCGGCGGCGTCGGCGGCTCGTTCCTGTCGCTGTTCTATCCCGGCAGCTGGAACGAGGGCTTGTCCAGCGGACAAGGCATCACCGCGGTGGCGCTCGTCATCTTCGCGCGCTGGAACCCGATGCTGTGCCTGGGGGCGTCGCTGTTGTTCGGCGGCGCCGCCGCGCTCGGGCCGGCACTGCAGTCAGTCGGCGTGACCCATGCCTATCATCTGTTCAATGCTGCGCCGTACATTCTGACCTTGCTCATCATGATCGCGACCTGCTCACCGAAGCGCACGCTGATCGGTGCGCCCGCGGAGCTGTCGATTACGAGGTGAGCTCATGCCCGGACTGGCGCGCAAGGAGAGCGAGATGGCGGAGCGTTACGTGACCGCCGATCCCTACCTCTGGCCGTACAACGGCGATCTGCGCCCGCAAAACACCGCGCTCATCATCATCGACATGCAGACCGACTTCTGCGGTGTCGGCGGCTACGTCGACAAGATGGGCTACGATCTGTCGCTGACCCGCGCGCCGATCGAGCCGATCAAGCGCACGCTTGCCGCGGCGCGCGCGCAAAACTTCCACGTCTTCCATACCCGCGAGGGTCATCGCCCCGATCTCGCCGACCTGCCGGCGAACAAGCGCTGGCGCTCGCGGCAGCTCGGCGCCGGCATCGGCGATCCCGGACCTTGCGGCCGCATCCTGGTGCGCGGCGAGCCGGGCTGGGAAATCATCCCCGAGCTAGCGCCGCGCGCGGGTGAGCCGATCATCGACAAGCCGGGCAAGGGCTCGTTCTGCGCCACCGATCTCGAGCTGCTGTTGCGGCTAAGCGGCATCGACAACATCGTGCTCACCGGCATCACCACCGACGTGTGCGTGCACACAACCATGCGCGAGGCCAACGATCGTGGCTTCGAATGTCTGCTCTTGGAGGATTGCTGCGGCGCCACCGACAAGAGCAACCACGACCACGCGCTTAAGATGATCAAAATGCAGGGCGGTGTGTTCGGCGCGGTGTCGGATTCGGCAAAATTCATCGAGGTTATTTCGTGAGAGATCCGACCGCCCCCGAAACATTCGGCGTCGAAGCCATCAACATGACCAAGCGCTTCGGCGAGTTTGTCGCGCTCGATCAGGTTTCGTTGAAGGTGAGGGCCGGTAGCTTCCACGCGCTGCTGGGCGAGAACGGCGCCGGCAAGTCGACGCTGGTCAAGTGCATCATGGGCTATTACCAGCCCGACGGCGGCGAAGTCATCGTCGGTAGCCACCAGGAGATCATCGGCAATCCGCGCGCCGCCCATGCGCTCGGCCTCGGCATGGTCTATCAGCACTTCACCCTGGTCCCGGCGATGACGGTGGCGGAGAATTTCGTGCTGGCGCGCGACGAGTTGCCGGCGGTGGTCGATTGGACGCGCGAGCGCAAGGCGCTGGAAGAGTTTTTGTCGCGCATGCCGTTCCGCGTGCCGCTCGGCGCCAAGGTTTCCGCGATTTCCGCCGGCGAGCGGCAGAAGTGCGAAATTCTCAAGCAGCTTTATCTCCAGCGGCGCTTTCTCATCCTCGACGAGCCGACCTCGGTCCTCACCCCCGGCGAGGCCGACGAAGTGCTCGGCATGCTGCGCGACATGGTGGCGAGGGGCGTTCTCACAATTCTGATGATTACCCACAAATTTCGCGAGGTCATGGCTTTTGCCGACGAAGTGACCATCCTGCGGCGTGGCAAATTGGCAGGGAAGGGAGAAGTCAAGGACCTTAGCCCCGACACCATGGCACGCGCCATGATCGGCGCCGAGGAGCTGACGGTGCAGCCCGCGCGCACCGGCGAGTTCGGTGCGCCGCGGCTCGACATCGAGAAGTTGAATGCGCTCGACGACGGCGGCCAGCCGGCGGTGCGCGACGTGTCGCTGTCGATCCGCGGCGGCGAAATCGTCGGCGTCGCCGGGGTGTCCGGCAACGGCCAGCGCCAGCTCATCGAAGTCCTCGCCGGCCAGCGCGAGGCCGAGAGCGGCTATATCTATCTGCAGGGCGAGCGCTATCACGCCACCCGCGAGGAGATGCGCCATAACCATCTGTCGGTTCTTCCCGAGGAGCCGCTGAAGAACGCCTGCGTCGCGCGCATGAGCGTCGCCGACAATCTCGCCTTCCGCGAATTCGACCGCCCGCCGTTCGCGTCCGGCGGCTGGTGGCTCAATCGGGCCAAATTCCATGAACAGGCGATGCGCAAGATCGGGCTCTACAAGATCAAGACCCGCTCCGACGATACCGCGATCGGCGAGCTGTCCGGCGGCAACGTGCAGCGCACCGTGCTGGCGCGCGAGCTCGCCGGCGAAGTCGACATCCTGGTCGCGGCCAACCCCTGCTTCGGTCTGGACTTCGCGGCGGTCGCGCAGATCCACGCCGAGATCATGGCCGCGCGCAACCGCGGCGCCGCGGTGCTGCTGGTCAGCGAAGATCTGGACGAACTCCTTGAACTCGCCGATCGCGTCGTGGTGATGTTCAACGGCGCCCTGGTCTACGAGGCGCGCGCAAGCGAAGCCGATCTGACCGAAATCGGCCGCCATATGGCGGGGCATTAGCGCCGTCATTGCGAGGCACAGAGCACCGGAAGGCGCGTGGTGCCGAAGACTGTATGTCCCTTCCCTGGAGCAGATTCCGGTGGTGTTGAATCGCGCCCCTCGAAGCGTCATTGCCGGGCTTGACCCGGCAATCCATGCTGCGGCTGCGCGTGCACGCACTTACCGGGAGCTCTCAATCGCGGCGCGTCAGCATGGATGCGCGGGTCAAGCCCGCGCATGACGAGCATAAAACGTGGCAGCATTAGCTGGGCGCCTTTGCCAACCCTACGTTTGCTGAAACCTCATACCAACGCTCGTTGAATATGACCCATTCACGTCGTCATGGCCGGGCTTGTCCCGGCCATCCACGTCTTTGATTCGACCCGCATTTTAAGACGTGGATGCCCGCGACATAGGCGAGCGAAGCGACGCCGTTCTTCGAACGGCTATGCGCGGGCATGACGAGTCAGAAACCAAGGCCGCTGGTATCAAACACTGAATTTATCCGGATTCATTTTGCACTGATTTTTTAGGCGTCAGTCGGCGGATGGTTGCCTATTATGAACAGGGCGCGAGGCCCATTCCGCGCGTCGTCGCGCTTGCGACGCGCGCGCTCGACCACGCTTGAAGCGATCAAAACCGTATGCGGGTCGCGATCAACTGCGGTGTAGCGTGGCCGCTTATCGAGGAACATCTGCCGCGCCGGCGGCGAAGTGGCGCGGCAGAAAATGACCCTTCCCGGACTCCGACTGTGCAGCGCAGCAGTCGGGACAAAGCGGATTTATGCGGTCGGAGAGGTTGGTTTACCTCCCAGCGACCTTCGGACGGGCGAACCGGGAATCCACTCACCTGGAGAAGCTTTAGTTTGGATGGATCGCGCGTAACGAGGCGAGCGGGAAATCGAACTCGCAAATAACGCCTGAGTGTTCGAACCGCAATCGCGCATCACCATGGAGTAGTCTGGCAAGGCTATTCTCGATAAGTCGCGTGCCAAAACTACGCCGGGTCGGTTCCTTAACAATCGGGCCGCCCTTCTCCTCCCAGATCAGCTTGAAACGCTGCGCGTCTTCA
>Ga0187856_1002749_pt1 | contig 12711 bp, 6 predicted proteins | sample June2016WEW_8_40_FD_132443 | JGI IMG/M metagenome (GOLD analysis project Ga0187856, IMG submission 132443) | Peatland microbial communities from SPRUCE experiment site at the Marcell Experimental Forest, Minnesota, USA - June2016WEW_8_40 | ecosystem: Environmental > Terrestrial > Soil > Wetlands...
CGGAAGGCGCGAAATAGCTATAGGTCTGGTCCACCGCCACGGGCGGCAGAACCTCGACAATCAGTCCCCCGCCCTCAACCCCGTCGCCGCTCATGCGAGCGGTTTAGCATTTTGGCGAGGCTTGCGCAGCGCGGCGGGCGCCCCCGTCACTCCGCGATCAATTCCAACCCGCCAGCGTAGCGGCGGGCGTTTTCGACATAGTGCTTCGCCGATTCGAGATTATGCCCGGCGGCGTCATCGCCGAGCGTGCGCAACACCTTGGCGGGCGTGCCGACGATCAGCGAATTGTCGGGAAACTCCTTGCCCTCGGTGACCAGCGCATTGGCGCCGACAAGGCAATTGCGGCCGATCCTGGCGCCGTTGAGGATGGTCGCGCCCATGCCGATCAATGTGTTGTCGCCGATCACGCAGCCATGCAAAATCACGCCGTGACCGATGGTGCAATCGGCGCCGATGTCGAGCGGATAGCCCATGTCGGTGTGCAGCACGCTGTTTTCCTGGATATTGGTGCGCGCGCCGACGGTGACCCATTCATTATCGCCGCGCAGCACGCAGCCGAACCAGACATTGGCGTCCTCGTCCAGCGCCACGCGGCCGATCAGACAGGCGTTGGGCGCGATCCAGTAGCGCCCTTGCGCCGGCAGGCGCGGCGGGATTCCGTCGATCTTGTAAAGCGGCATGCGTCAATCTCCCCGATTCGCGCAAAACCTTGCCATTTTCGCGCGAGGGCGCATAGCGGGGCAGATTCGGCAAGAATAACTCCCTTTGTATTCAATTAGTTTAAAGCACGCTGGAGCGTGGCGTCAATCCGTTGTACTCCGCCTTGTCGCGGCTTTAAGCGCGTGATTCTTGGGCGTGGGGAGGCGACTCTGGCCGGCGAGAAGATGCAAGATCGACTGCGCGACGTCTTGCAATCGGCCGCGCGAGCCGCCGAAGGTCTGGCCATTCGCGCCGGCGCGCCGCGCCGCGCTCTGCTGACGCGACGGATCGCCGCGCCGGATCGTCTGCGCATCGCGCCGCAGGACATCCGCACCGGCGACGCCACCGTCGCGGACGAGATTTACGCCGGCTATTTTTCTTTTTGCGGCAAGACCGCGAACGCGGGGGGATATTCGCCCTTCGCGCTGGAGCCGCCGTCGGCGAATTGGCGCCGCGCGCTCACCGGCTTTTCCTGGCTGCGGCATCTGCGCGCCGCCGGCGGCGCCCCGGCGCGCGACAATGCTCGGGCGCTGGTTCACGCGTTCATGGAACAGCGCGGCCAGGAGGCCGACGATCCGGCGTTCGAGCCAATGGTGACGGCGCGCCGGATGCTATGCTTTCTCGCGCATTCTCCCATGCTGCTCGACGGCGCGCCGCCGGAGTTTTACGATGGTTTCATGGCGGCGCTGGCTCAGGGCGCGAAGGCCCTCGCGCGCGCGCTCGAGGGGCCGGCGCGGGGAACGGAGCGCCTGCTTTGCGCGCTGGCGCTGCTGGAGTTTTGCCTTTGCGCCGAAGTCGGCGCCGATCTGCAATCGGAGGCGAAGAAGGCGTTCACGCGGGAACTGGAGCGCCAAATTCTGGGCGATGGCGGCCATATCGGGCGCAATCCAAAGACCGTCCTCGACCTCGCGTTGGATCTGTTGCCGTTGCGGCAACTTTACGCCGCGCGCGGCATGAAGCCGCCACAGCCGCTGCTTGGCGCCATTAACCGGATGATTCCGATGTTGCGCCTGCTCCAGCATGGCGACGGCTCGCTGGCTCTGTTCAACGGCATGTCGGCGACCGACCCCGGAGAGCTGGCGACGGTGTTCACCCATGAGGCGCGAGGCGCCGCTCCGCCGCTCGATGCGCCCGACAGCGGCTATCGCCGCATGACGGCGCCGGGCGCGCTGGCGCTCATCGACGTCGGCGCGCCGCCGCCATTGGAGTTTTCCCGCGTAGCCCACGCCGGCGCGCTCGCCTTCGAATTTTCGCTGGGGTTCGAGCGCGTCGTGGTCAATTGCGGCGCGCCGGCCACGCAGCACGAAGCGGCGCGCGAGGTCGCCCGCAACAGCGCCGCCCATTCCACGCTCGTCATCGACGACCAATCCTCCAGCCAGATCGAGCCGCTTTCCAGCAAGGCGAACCCCGGGCTCATCGTCGCGGGTCCGCGCGAGATGCGCGTGGAGCGGCGGCGTTCGCGCAGGGGCGAAGTGATCGAAGCCGCGCATGACGGCTACAAGGAACGTTTTGGGCTTATGCACGAGCGCATTCTGGCGATGACGCAAGACGGTTCGCGCTTTATCGGCCAGGATCGGCTGGTCGCGGCGGAGAGCGCGAAAAAGAAGGACGCGAACGAAAGCGCGGCGCATGAATTCTCGGCGCGCTTCCATTTACATCCGAGCGTCGGCGCGGCGCCGCAAGCCGACGGGCGCGGAATCGAACTGGCGCTGCCAAGCGGCGCGCGGCTGCTGTTCGAAGCGGGCGGCCATACGCCAAGGCTGGAGGAAAGCATTTTCTTCGCCGCGCCCGAGGGCGCCCGCAAAACGACGCAGATCGTGGTGGCCGGGCCCGCGAAGTCAGGCATGCGGCTACGCTGGACGTTTACGCGGTTGGAAGATTTCGACGACCCCGCCCCGGTTCCTGCGCCGATGGATTCGTGATAGGTCAAGCGCGCTCGCCAAAAGTCAGCCTGAAGGAACTCCATGCCCGTCGATCTGCGTCCCATCGCCCGCGCTCTGCTGTCCGTCTCCGACAAAACGGGCCTCGTCGAATTCGCGCGCGCGCTTAGTCTTCGCGGCGTCGAGTTGGTCTCGACCGGCGGCACCCGCAAGACGCTCGCGGAGGCGGGTCTCGCGGTCAAGGACATCGCCGATTTGACGCTATTTCCGGAGATGATGGACGGGCGGCTCAAGACCTTGCATCCCAAGGTGCATGGCGGGCTATTGGCCATCCGCGAAAATCCCGAGCACGAAGCCGCCATGCTGGCGCATGACATCAAGCCGATCGACCTTCTAGTAGTCAATCTCTATCCGTTCGAGGCGACGTTGGCGAAGGGCGCGCCCGACGCCGAATGTGTCGAGAACATCGACATCGGCGGACCGGCGATGATCCGCGCGGCGGCCAAGAACCACGACGACGTGGCCGTGCTGGTCGATCCCGGCGATTACGCGGATTTCCTCGCCGAACTGAACGCGAACGACGGGCGAGCGACGTTGGCGTCGCGTCGCCGCCTCGCGCAAAAGGCCTTCGCCCGCACGGCGGCTTACGACGCGGCAATTTCCAACTGGCTCGCCGCGTCGCTGGGCGAGACGACGCCTCCCTGGCGGGCGCTTGGCGGGCGACTGGCGCAACCGATGCGCTATGGCGAAAATCCGCATCAGTCCGCCGGGTTCTACCTCACTGGCGAGCAACGCCCCGGCGTCGCCACGGCGCGGCAGGTCCAGGGCAAGCAGCTCTCGTACAACAACATCAACGACACCGACGCGGCCTTCGAGTGCGTCGCGGAGTTCGATCCCGCCCGCGCCGCGGCGGTCGCGATCATCAAGCACGCCAACCCGTGCGGCGTCGCGGAAGGCGCCACGCTGGAGGAGGCCTATCTCAAGGCGCTGCGCTGCGATCCGGTTTCGGCCTTTGGCGGCATCGTCGCGCTGAACCGGAGACTCGACGCCGCGAGCGCGCGAAAAATCGTCGAGGTCTTCACCGAGGTCATCATCGCGCCGGACGCCGATGAGGAGGCCATCGCCCTGGTGGCGGCGAAGAAGAACTTGCGGTTGCTCTTGACCGGCGGCCTGCCCGATCCGCGCGCTCCCGGCCTGATGCTGCGAACCGTGGCCGGCGGCTTTCTCGCGCAGGGCCGCGACAACGCCGTCGTCGACGATATGACGCTAAAGGTGGTGACCGAACGCGCGCCGACGACACAGGAGCTGGCGGATCTGAAGTTCGCCTTTCGCGTCGCCAAGCACGTAAAATCCAACGCGATCGTCTACGTCAAGGACGGAGCGACGGTCGGCATTGGCGCCGGGCAGATGTCGCGCGTCGATTCCTCGCGCATCGCGGCGGCGAAGGCGGAGGAGGCGGCCAAGGTGCTGGGCCTTTCCGAAAGCCTCGCCAAGGGCTCGGCCGTCGCCTCGGACGCCTTCTTTCCTTTCCCCGACGGCCTGCTGGCGGCGGCGGCGGCGGGCGCCACGGCGGTGATTCAGCCCGGCGGATCGGTCAACGACAAGGACGTGATCGCGGCGGCGAACGAAGCCGGGCTCGCCATGGTGTTCACCGGCGTGCGGCATTTCCGGCATTGAGGCGACGGATTTAAGCTTCAACGCCAACTGCTTGCGGATTGCGCCGCGTCACTGCGTCTGCGAGAGCAGCTTCTGCTGATGGTCGCGCAGCAGCGCGTCGATGATCTCGTCGAGCGCTTCGCCCTCCATCACCTTGTCGAGCTTGTAGAGCGTCAAATTGATGCGGTGGTCGGTGACGCGCCCTTGCGGAAAATTATAGGTGCGGATGCGCTCGGAACGGTCGCCCGAGCCCACCTGCTGGCGCCGATCCTCCGAGCGCGCGCTGTCGAGGCGGGAGCGTTCGGCGTCGTAAAGCCGCGAGCGCAGCACGGCCATTGCCTTCGCCCTGTTGCGATGCTGCGATCGCTCCTCCTGCATCATCACGACGATGCCGGATGGGATATGGGTGATGCGGATCGCCGACTCGGTCTTGTTGACGTGCTGGCCGCCGGCGCCCTGCGAGCGCATCGTGTCGATCTGCAGATCCTTGTCGTCGATGACGAGATCGACCTCCTCGACCTGCGGCAGCACGGCGACGGTGGCGGCGGAGGTGTGGATGCGTCCCTGCGTCTCGGTCGCCGGCACGCGCTGGACGCGATGCACGCCCGACTCGAATTTGAGCCGTCCATAGACGCCGCGCCCGCCGATCTCCGCGATGATTTCCTTATAGCCGCCGAGCGCCCCCTCGCTCGCCGAGACAATCTCCACGCTCCACCCCTTGAGCGCCGCGTATTTCTGATAGGCGCGGAAAAGATCGCCCGCGAATAGCGACGCCTCGTCGCCGCCGGTTCCCGCGCGAACCTCCAGAATGACGCTCTTTTCGTCGGCGGCGTCCTTGGGCAATAAGGCGAGTTTCAGCGCCTCGCCGGCTTCTTCGAGCTGTTGTTCCGCGGCCGCGATCTCGCCCTTGGCCAAGGCGCGCATGTCGTCGTCGGTCGAAGCGTCCGCGAGCAATTCGCGCAGTTCCTCGACTTCCTTTTGCGCGGCGCGATAGGCGCCGATCGCCGCCGCCGTCTCGTCGAGCGAGGCGAGTTCGCGCGAGAGCGCGACAAAACTCTGCGAGTCCGGACCGCTGCTGAGCTTTTCGCCGATTTCCTGGTGACGACGTAAAATAAGATCGAGTCTATCTTGCGCGAACATTCTAAATCCATGCGTGGGGGCGGGTTGGCGGCGCGAAAAATGAGCGTCGCTACAAGGGAACCCCGTTCGCGGCAGCAAATTGGCGCAGGTGCTCGCGCAAGGAGTGCCGCCCCTCGTCGCTGCCCATCAGCGACGCCAGGAACAACCGCGCCTGTTCGAGATCGAGCCCGAGGATCATCGCCTTGACCGGACCGATCGAGGCCGGCGACATCGACAGCGAACGATAGCCGATCGCCAGAAGCGCAAGCGCCTCCAAAGGCCGCCCGCCCATTTCGCCGCACAGCGTCACCGGCGTGCCCGCGCGGTCGCCGGCGTCGACGATGCTTTTGAGGGCGCGCAGCACTGGCGTCGAGAGATTGTCATAGCGCTTGGAGACGCGCGTATTGTCGCGGTCGGCGGCGTAAAGATATTGCACGAGGTCGTTGGAGCCGACCGATAGAAAATCGGCGCGCTCGGCGATTTGATCCAACTCCCACAGCAAGGCCGGCACCTCCACCATGGCGCCGAGTTCGAGCTTCGTAGGCATCCCGTGGTCGTGCCGGCGGATCAACTCCATTTCCCGCAAGGTGATCGCCTTGGCGAGATCGAATTCCGCGACATTGGCGATCATCGGGAACATGACGCGCAGATCGCGCCCGGCGCTGGCCTTGAGCATGGCGCGCAGTTGCAACCGTAACAATCCCGGCCGGTCGAGGCCGATCCGGATCGCCCGCCAGCCGAGCGCCGGGTTCTCCTCGTCGATCTTGGCCATGTAGGGCAGCACCTTGTCCGAGCCGATGTCGAGCGTGCGGAAGGTGACGGGCTTGTCGGGAACCGCGTCGAGCACGGTCTTGTAGAACTGGTACTGCTCCTTCATGCGCGGGAAGCGCGGGGCCAGCATGAATTGCAATTCGGTGCGGAAGAGACCGATGGACGCGGCGCCGGTCTCGTGCACGAATGGCGCGTCGATGGTGAGGCCGGCGTTCATGTGCAGCGCGACCGCGACGCCGTCCCTGGTGACGGCGGGAACATCGCGAAGCCGCGCATACTGCTCCTGCCGGCGCGCGCGCAGCCGCGCTTTTTCAGCGTAGGCGGTGCGCACGTCGGGCTGCGGGCGCACATGCACATCGCCGGTCGAGCCGTCGATAATCACCGCGTCGTTAGGTTCGACGAGGCTGGTGATGTTGGGAACAAGCCCGACCGTGGCGACTCCGAGCGCGCGCGCGACGATCGCCACATGGCTCGCCGGCCCGCCCTCCTCGAGGATCAGCCCGCGCAGTTTCGCGCGGTCATAGTCGAGCAGCGCCGCCGGCCCCATGTTGCGGGCGACGATGATCGCGTTCTCCGGCACGCTGTCGCGGTCGGCGACATAGGTCTGGCCCGTCAACTGGTGCAGCAGGCGGTTGGCGAGATCGTCGAGATCATGCAGCCGATCACGCAGGTAAGGGTCGGTCTGGCGCTGCATTCGCGCCCTGGCGTCGTTCTGCACCCGCTCGACCGCGGCCTCGGCGGTGAGGCCGGTCATCGCCGCCTCGCGCAGCCTGCGCAGCCATCCCTGGTCATTGGCGACCATGCGGACGGATTCGAGCACCTCCCTATGCTCGCCGACGCCCATGCGGTGTCCGTGAGCGACGAGTTCGTCGATCGACATCCGCATGGCGTCTATCGCCGTGTCGAGACGCCGCAATTCCGCCTGAACGTCCTCGGCGAGAAGGTTCTTCACGACGACGCGCGGCTCGTGCAGCAACACATAGCCGAGCCCAACGCCTTCGCAGATCGCCGCGCCCTTGAGCGACAACGGACCGTTGAGCGCGAGCAGTTCGGCCGACTTGGCGATAGACTGCAATTCGCCCGAAGCGATCATTTCCGCGAGCAGCATCGCCGTGGTTTGCAGAGCCTCGACTTCCTCCTCGGAATAGGTGCGCCGCACCTTGTTCTGCACGACCAGCACGCCGACCGTATTGCCGCCGCGCAGGATCGGCACGCCGAGGAAGGAGTGATAGACCTCCTCGCCGGTCTCCGGACGATAGGAGAAAGCCGGATGCTCATGCGCCTCGGACAAGGCGAGAGGCTCGGCGCTTTGCGCGATCAGGCCGACGAGGCCCTCGCCGGACTGCATGGTGGTTAGATGAACGGCCTCGCGGTTCAGGCCCTCCGTGGCGTAAAGTTCAAGCCGCTGGTCGGCGCGCAGGACATAGACCGAACACACCTCCGCCACCATATTGGCGGCGATCTGCATCACGATCTTGTCGAGCCGCGCCTGCGCGTTCACCGGCTCCGCGCTGATTTCGCGCAGCCGGCGCAGCAACAGGCGTGGTCCGCCGTGAACGCTCCGCATCGGGTCTATTCCTGTTCCACCGCCGCCTGGAGAACCCCGCCGACGCTTATCCACTATCACTATCATATCCCGGCGCGATCGCTCGCCACCCGTCCCTGGCCAGCGTATATTGCCGCCCTCCGCCCTCCGCAAGGGAGCGGAGTCGACGGAATCGCCTCGCAAGGACCATACCGGCTGGACGCGCGGAGCGCTAATCGGCTTGCGAGACGGCGCCGAAGGCTCTACCAGTCTCGGCGCGGCCAGTCTCGGCGCGGATCGTCTCGATGTGGCCAAGTCTCGATGTGGCCAAGTCTCGACGCGGTTAAGTCTCGGTGCGGTTAAGTCTCGGCGCGGCCGACAGGCCGTCGGAATCATCGCAAGGAAGCCCGCGAGCCTAATGGCCGGGGCCCTTCGTGCTCAAGAAGTGACTTCGTGGGTTTCAACAAATATCTGATCTCGTTGCTGCTGCTCGTCGTCTTCGCCCCCTCGGCCTGGGCGGTGGACAGCGTGCGCGTGCCGCACGACGCTCCGGCGATCGACCTCACCAACGCCGTCGAGAAACACGCGGCGGAAGGCGACCGGCTGCAGGTTTCGACCGCGCCGGGCTCGGACGGGATCACCCGCCGCATCGAGGTCGAGGCCAAGGAGCCGGGCACGCATCCAAGCTGGATCGTGTTCGCGCTCACCAACGACACCGACGAGCAAATCGAAAGATTGATCGTCGCGCCGCATTTTCGCATGCAGGATTCGGGGCTGATCTGGCCGGATCTCGGCGCCACCCGCATTTCCACCATCACCGCGAGCCAGGGCTTTCCGCCCGAGCGCGAGGAGAGTTCCGACGCCGACGTGTTCCGCCTCACCCTCGACCCCGGCACGACCGTCACATATGTCGCGGAGCTGCGCACGGCCCACCTGCCGCAGCTCTATCTGTGGGAGCCGGACGCCTATAAAGAAAAAATCACCAGCCTGACCCTTTACAAGGGCATAGTGATCGGCATTTCCGGCCTGCTGGCGCTATTCCTGACCATTGTGTTCGTCGTCAAAGGCGCCGTCATCTTCCCGGCGGCGGCCGCGCTGGCTTGGTCGGTGCTCGCCTATGTCTGTATCGATTTCGGCTTCTGGGACAAGATCTTCGGTTCCGACCCGGCCACCGACAGAATTTGGCGCGCCGGCTCCGAGACCGTGCTTTCGGCGACCCTGGTGGTGTTTCTTTTCGCCTATCTCAACCTCAACCGCTGGCATGTGCGCGCCTGGCACATCGCGGTCGTCTGGCTGCTGATCCTGGCCGACCTCGCGGGCCTCGCGGTGTTCGACGCGCCGGTCGCGGCGGGCGTCGCGCGCATATCGCTCGGCACGGTGGCGATCGTCGGCTTCGTTCTGATCCTCTATCTCGCCTCGCACGGGTTCGAGCGGGCGATCATGCTAATACCGACATGGTTCCTGCTCGTGCTTTGGGTCTGCGCGGCGGGCTTCACGGTGTTCGGCTGGCTGACCAACGACCTTGTTTCGCCAGCCCTGGTCGGCGGCCTGGTGCTGATCGTCATGCTGATTGGTTTCACGGTGATGCAAAACGCCTTCGCCGGCGGTGGGCTCGCTCAAGGGGCGATTTCCGACGTCGAGCGCAAGGCGCTGGCGCTGACCGGCGCCGGCGAGATCGTGTTCGACTGGGACGTGCCCTCGGACCATATATTCGTCAGCCCCGAGGCCGAGGCGCAATTGGGGCTCGATCGCGGCGGGCTGGAGGGAGCCGCCGCCTCCTGGCTCGACCTGCTGCACCCTTTCGAACAGGACCGCTACCGCGCCTGTCTCGACGCGATACTGGAGCAGCGCCGAGGCCGCATCGACCAGGAATTCCGGCTGCGCGCCGCCGACGGCCACTATCTGTGTTTTCGCCTGCGCGCCCGCCCGGTTGTCGGACCGGACGGCGAGGTCATCCGCGTCGTCGGCACGCTCTCCGACGTAACCGAGGACCGAAACGCGCAGGAACGCCTGCTGCACGACGCCGTCCACGACAATCTGACCGGCCTGCCCAATCGCGCATTGTTCTTCGACCGGCTCGAAGCGGCGCTGGAATTCGCCCGCATGGAGAAAGACGTGCGGCCTTCGGTCCTATGCATCGACATAGACCGTTTCAAGCAGATCAACGAGCAGGTCGGAGTCGCGACCGGCGACAGCATTTTGCTGACCGTCGCGCATCGGCTGACACGGCTGTTGCAGCCGCAGGACACTTTGGCGCGCTTCGCCGGCGACGCTTTCGCGATCATTCTCGTTTCGGAAACCGGCGCCGACCCCGTGATCGCGATGGCCGACGCGGTGCGCCGCGCGCTGGCGACGCCGGTGCGGTTCAGCGACCGAGAAATCAGCCTGTTCGCCTCGATCGGCGTCGCCTTGTTCGATCCCGCGACGCACCCGGGCGCCGAGGACATGGCGGACGACGCGGAGATCGCGATGCGCCACGCCAAGCGGCTCGGCGGCAATCGCATCGAAGCGTTTCGCCCGGCGCTGCGCGCGCAGCGCTCCGACCGGCTGACGCTTGAGGCGGATTTGCGCCGCGCGCTGGAGCGTGGCGAGATCAAGGCGTTTTTCCAGCCCATCGTCCGCCTGGAGGATCGCACCATCGCCGGGTTCGAGACGCTGCTGCGCTGGGACCACCCAAAGCTCGGCCGCCTCGACGCGGGCGAATTCATGCCCATCGCCGAGCAGACGGGTCTCGTCGTCGACTTCGGGCTTTTGGCGCTGGAGCGCACCGCGCGCGAACTCGCCGCCTGGCAGCGCGCGCTCGCGGTCGACCCGCCTATCTTCGCGTCGGTCAATATGTCGTCGCGCCAATTGCTGCGTCACGATCTGCTGCGCGACGTCAAAAGCGCGCTGATGCGCAACGACATAATCGCTGGCAGTCTGAAGCTCGAGATGAGCGAGGGCCTCGTGATGGAGAACCCGGAATTCGCCGCGCAAATGCTGGCCCGCGTCAAGGAGCTCGGCGCCGGCCTGTCGCTCGGCGATTTCGGCAAGGGCTATTCCTCGCTCTCCTATCTCCAGCGCTTCCCCTTCGACATGCTCAAGATCGACCGCTCCTTCGTCAGGCAGACCGGCAAGCCGTCGCGCGCGGCGATCTTGCGCTCGATCATTTCGCTGGCGCAGGAACTGGGCCTCGACGTGATCGCCGAAGGCGCCGAGACCGAGTCCGACGCGATCGAACTTTATCAGCTCGGCTGCGGCTATGCGCAGGGCTACGCCTTCGGCCGCCCGATCAGCGCGCAGGAAGCGCGCCGGCTGGTCGGCGCCGCGCCCGAGGCGGCGTAGCGGGGCGCGCTCGCGATGAAAAATTCCCAGCCCGTCGCGACATTATCCGCTCACGAAGCCCGCGCCGAACACGCCCGGCTTGGCGAAGAAATCGCCGCGCACGACCGCCGCTACTATCAAGACGACGCGCCGACGATTTCCGACGCCGATTACGACGCTTTGCGCCGTCGCTACGAGGCGCTGGAGGCCGAATTTCCACGGCTGGCGACGAAGGAGTCGCTCACCGGCAAAGTCGGCGCGGCGCCGGCGGAAAAATTCGCCAAGCTGAAACACGCCGTGCCGATGCTCTCGCTCGGCAATGTGTTTTCCGAGGAGGAAGTCCACGAATTCGTCGAGCGCGTGCGGCGATTTCTGGGCCTTGCCGAAGACGCGCCGCTCGCCTTTACGGCGGAGCCGAAAATCGACGGCCTCTCCTGTTCGCTGCGCTACGAAAAGGGCCGGCTCGTCAGCGCGGCGACGCGCGGCGACGGTTTCGAAGGCGAGGACGTGACCGCCAACATCCGCACGATCGGCGAAATCCCGCATCGGCTGAGGGGAGAGGCTCCCGAGGTGATCGAGGCGCGCGGCGAAGTTTATATGGCGCACGCGGATTTTCGCGCGCTCAACGAGCGCCAAGCGCTCGCGAAAAAGCCGGTCTTCGCCAATCCCCGCAACGCCGCCGCCGGCTCGCTGCGTCAGCTCGACGCGAATATAACGGCCGGGCGTCCCCTGCGCTTTTTCGCATATGCCTGGGGCGAGGCGAGCGAGCTTCCGGCCAGGACGCAAATGGGCGTCATCAAGGCTTTCGCCCGCTTTGGACTGCCCATCAATCCGCTGACGCGCGTGTGCTCCGACGCCGAGGAAATGCTGGCGCATTATCGCGCCATCGAAGCCCAGCGGGCGACGCTCGGCTACGACATCGACGGCGTGGTCTATAAGGTCGACGACATCGGTTTGCAGACGCGGCTCGGCTTCGTCTCGCGCGCGCCGCGCTGGGCCGTGGCGCATAAATTTCCCGCCGAACGCGCGATGACGATTCTGCGGGACATTGAGATTCAGGTTGGCCGCACCGGCGTGCTCACTCCCGTGGCGCGGCTGGAGCCGGTCACGGTCGGCGGCGTCGTCGTGTCGAACGCCACGCTGCACAATGAAGACGAAATCGCCCGCAAGGACGTTCGAATCGGCGACACGGTGGTCGTGCAGCGCGCGGGCGACGTGATTCCGCAGATCGTCGAGGTTGTCGCGGACAAGCGGCCGCATGGCGCGAAGCCATACGCGTTTCCGCATGTCTGCCCGCGTTGCGGCTCGGCGGCGCTGCGGGAGATCGACGAAAAAACCGGCGAGGCCGACGTCGCGCGCCGCTGCACGGGATCGCTGGTGTGCCCGGCGCAGGCGGTCGAGCGCCTAAAGCACTTCGCCTCGCGCAACGCGATGGACATAGAGGGACTCGGCGACAAGCAGATCGAATATTTTTACGAGCAGGGGCTGATCAAGACCGCCAGCGATATTTTCACGCTTGAACGACGCGACGCGGCGAGTCTGACCAGGCTCAAGAACCGCGGGGGTTTTGGCGAGACTTCGGTGAGGAATCTTTTCAAAGCCATTGACGCGCGACGGCACGTTCCGATCAATCGATTCATTTACGCCCTTGGCGTGCGTCACGTCGGCGAGACCAATGCGCGCCGCCTCGCGCGGCATTTCGCCGATTTCGAGCAACTGCGCGCCGCCGCCAGCGCCGCCGAGCCCGGCGGCGAGGCC
>Ga0187856_1002750_pt1 | contig 12711 bp, 10 predicted proteins | sample June2016WEW_8_40_FD_132443 | JGI IMG/M metagenome (GOLD analysis project Ga0187856, IMG submission 132443) | Peatland microbial communities from SPRUCE experiment site at the Marcell Experimental Forest, Minnesota, USA - June2016WEW_8_40 | ecosystem: Environmental > Terrestrial > Soil > Wetlands...
GCAGCCGCTCGATTGGGGCAAGCTCGATGTCGTCACCTTCTCCTGGCAGAAGGCGCTGGGCGGAGAAGCCGCACACGGCATGCTCATCCTCTCCCCGCGCGCGGTCGCCCGGCTGGAGAGCTACACGCCGCCGTGGCCACTGCCGAAAATCTTCCGCATGGCCAAGGGCGGCAAGCTCATCGCGGGCATCTTTGCCGGCGAAACCATCAACACGCCGTCGATGCTGTGCGTCGAGGACTACCTCGACGCGCTCGAATGGGCGAAGTCGATCGGCGGGCTGCCGGCGCTTTACGCCCGCGCCGACGCCAACACGCGAGTCATTGCCGATTGGGTCGCGCGCGCAAAGTGGATCGATTTCCTCGCCCGCGATCCGGATTTGCGCTCCAACACATCCGTCTGTCTGAAGGTCATCGATCCGGCCGTAAGCCGGCTGCCACCCGACGCGCAGGCGGCTTTCGTCAAAGGCATCGCCGCCGCGCTGGACAAGGAAGGGGTCGCCTACGACATCGACGCCTATCGCGATGCGCCGCCGGGGCTACGCATCTGGTGCGGTTCGACCGTCGAGCGTGCCGACATCGAAGCGCTCACGCTCTGGCTCGACTGGGCCTATGCCAACGCCAAGGATGCGCTGGCGCAGGCGGCTTAATTCACCCCTACCCTCCCCTGCAGGGGGAGGGTCGACGCCCCGAAGGGGCGGCGGGGTGGGGTGACCAGGTCGCCAAGCTTGCGCCAGATCACCCTTGCATTGACCCCACCCCGGCCCTGCGGGCCGACCCTCCCCCTGCAGGGGAGGGTGAAGGAAGAAGAACCCATGGCTCCCAAAGTTCTCATCTCCGATGCACTCTCGCCCGCCGCCGTGGCGATCTTCAAAGACCGCGGCATCGAGGTCGAGTTTCAGCCCACTCTCGGCAAGGACAAAGAAAAACTCGCCGAGACGATCGACGGCTTCGACGGGCTCGCGATCCGCTCCGCGACCAAGGTTACGGCAAAAATTCTGGAGAAGGCGAAAAGCCTCAAAGTGATCGGCCGCGCCGGGATCGGCGTCGACAATGTCGATATCCCGGCGGCGACCGCGCGCGGCATCATCGTGATGAATACCCCGTTCGGCAATTCGATCACCACCGCCGAGCACGCGATCACGCTCATGCTGTCGCTGGCGCGGCAAATCCCCGAGGCCGACGCCTCGACCCGCGCCGGCAAATGGGAGAAGAACAAATTCCTCGGCGTCGAGATTTTCGGCAAAACCCTCGGCATCATCGGCTGCGGCAATATCGGCTCGATCGTCGCCGACCGCGCGCTCGGGATGAAGATGAAGGTGATCGCCTATGATCCGTATCTCTCCGAGGAACGCGCGCTCGACCTCGGCGTCGAAAAAGTCGAGCTCGATGAGTTGCTGCGTCGCGCCGACTTCATCACGCTGCATACCCCGCTCACCGACAAGACCCGCAACATCATCAACGCCGAGGCGCTCGCCCTGACGAAGAAAGGCGTCCGCCTGATCAACTGCGCCCGCGGCGGGCTGATCGACGAGGCGGCTCTGTTCGAAGCGCTTTCCTCGGGCCGCGTCGCCGGCGCCGCGCTCGACGTGTTCGTCGCTGAACCGGCGACGGACAGCCCGCTGTTCGCGCTGCACAATGTGGTCTGCACCCCGCATCTCGGAGCCTCGACCACGGAGGCGCAGGAGAACGTCGCGCTGCAGATCGCGGAGCAGATGTCGGACTACCTCATGCGCGGCGCCATCTCCAATGCCGTCAACTTCCCCTCGATCAGCGCCGAGGAAGCACCGAAACTCAAGCCCTTCGTGGCGCTGGCGGAGAAGCTCGGCTCCTTTGCCGGCCAGCTCACCGAGACCGGCATCAAGCGGGTGCAGATTTCCTATGAGGGCGTCGTCGCGAAGATGAACACCAGAGCGCTGACCTCGGCGGCAATCGCCGGGCTCCTTCGCCCGATGCTGCAGGACGTCAACGTCGTTTCGGCGCCGATCGCCGCCAAGGATCGCGGCATCGTCGTCGAGGAAACGCGGCGCGAAGCCGAAGGCGACTACGAGAGCCTGATCACCGTCGCCGTCGTCACCGACCGGCAGACGCGCTCGGTGTCGGGCACGGTCTACGCCGACGGCCGCCCGCGCATCGTCAACATCAAAGGCATCCGCATCCACGCGGAGTTCGGTCCCTCGATGCTCTACGTGACCAATCAGGACAAGCCCGGATTCGTCGGGCGCTTTGCCACGCTGCTCGCCGGCGTCGGCATCAATATCGCGACCTTCCATCTCGGCCGCGAGTCCACCGGCGGCAACGCCATCGCCTTGGTCGAGATCGACGGCACGGTTCCACCCGACGTGCTGGCAAAGGTGCAGGAAATCCCCAACGTGCAGCAGGTCAAGCCGCTGCGGTTTTGATCGACGGATGCCGCGGCGGCTGGAATTGGTTATGATACGTGAAACTCGTTGCTAGAGGATCAGGCCATGGCCCGCCCCATCGTCATTCACGCAGATTGGGACCCGGAAGCCACCGTCTGGGTGGCGACGACGGCCGACCTCAGAGGCCTCGTGACCGAGGCGGACACGATCGAGGCGTTACGCGCCAAGCTCCCCGGCATGATCCTAGATTTGCTTGAAGAGAATGGCGTTTCCGATCTTCCGGCGTCGATCGAGATCATCGCGCGCGCGAGCGATCGATTGATTGCCGTGGAATAGCTCGCATGGCGGATTATTACCGCGACGTGGTTCGTCTATTGAGGGAAGGCGGTTACGAATTTAAGCGGCAAGGCAGGGGCGATCACGAAATTTGGTGAAATCCCAGAACGGGTGTCCGCGTGACCGTCGATCGGAAGCTGAGATCGAAGTTCACCGCGAACGGAATTCTCAAAGAAGCCGGACTTCCGAAGGCGTTTTGACGCCTGCTGGGTATTATTTCCGCGTGGGCTTCGCTACGCTCAGCGGCGGCCGAATTGCGAGAATCGGCCCGCGGCGGCGCGGCGTTAACGCAACCGGAATCCGGCTTCGCAGCGGCAGACTCGCCCTAAACTATTGCGAGTCCACGTATTTGGGCCAGATTGCCCGGCCATGCGGCGGCCGCTTCGCCTTGCTTCGCATCGCGTCATCCATTATCCGGAACAGCGGCTGCGGCCGATATCCGATCCACATGCGCGTCCATTAGGTCATCTGAGGACAATACCTCATGGCAAATGTTGTCGTGGTCGGCTCCCAGTGGGGGGACGAGGGCAAGGGCAAGATCGTCGATTGGCTGTCCGAGCAGGCCGATATCGTCGTCCGCTTCCAGGGCGGCCATAATGCCGGCCACACTCTGGTGATCAATGGCACCACCTACAAGCTCTCGCTCTTGCCCTCCGGCGTCGTGCGGCCGGGAAAATTATCGGTCATCGGCAATGGCGTCGTGCTCGACCCGCACGCGCTCCTCGACGAGATCGCCAAGCTCAAGAAACAAGGCATCGATGTCACTCCCGACAATCTGCGCATCGCCGAGAATACGACCCTGATCCTGCCGCTGCACCGCGAGCTCGACGCTTTACGCGAAACCGGGAACGCGGCGCTCAGCATCGGCACCACGCGGCGCGGGATCGGTCCCGCCTACGAGGACAAGGTGGGACGGCGCGCCATCCGCCTGATGGACCTGGCCGATGGTGCGACGCTCGACCGCAAGATCGAGCGCCTGCTGACGCACCATAATGCGCTGCGCAAGGGCCTTGGCCTCGATCCGATCGACATGCAGGACGTGCGCAAGGAGCTCGTGAGCGTGGCGCCGTTGGTGCTGCCCTACATGGATTCGGTATGGTCGCTTCTCGATCAGAAGCGTCGCGAGGGCAAGCGCATCCTGTTCGAAGGCGCGCAGGGCGCGCTGCTCGATGTCGACCATGGTACCTATCCGTTCGTGACCTCCTCGAACACCGTGGCCGCGCAAGCGGCGATCGGGTCGGGGCTCGGACCCGGCGCGATCGGCTACGTGCTCGGCATTTGCAAGGCCTATACGACGCGGGTCGGAGAGGGCCCATTCCCGACCGAGCAGAAAAACGAGATCGGCCGGATGCTGGGCGAGCGCGGCAAGGAATTCGGCGTCGTCACCGGCCGGCCGCGGCGCTGCGGCTGGTTCGATGCGGTGTTGGTGCGCCAGAGCGTGCGCACCAGCGGCATCCAGGGCCTCGCCCTCACCAAGCTCGACATTCTCGACGATTTCGATGAAATCAAGGTTTGCGTCGGCTATCATCTGGACGGCCGCGAGATCGACTATCTCCCCGCGGGCGAGCACGCGCAGGCGCGGGTCGAGCCGATTTACGAGAGCATCGCCGGCTGGCGGCAACGGACCGCGCGGGCGCGCTCCTGGGCCGACCTGCCCGCGCAAGCGATCAAATACGTCCGCCGGTTGGAGGAGCTGATCGGCTGTTCCGCGGCGGTGTTGTCGACCAGCCCGGAACGAGAAGATACGATCCTGATGCAGAATCCGTTCGAGATGTGAATCAAGATGAAAAACAAGAGAGGCGAGCGTAAGCTCAACCGATGACTGACTATCATCCGCTCATCGCCCGCGCCGTGGAGGGGCTTGGCAAGAGCACCGGGGAAGCTCGCCGGGCCCTCTACGAACGGGCGCGCTCCGCGTTGGTGACGCAGTTGCGCTCCGTGGAGCCGGCGCTCGCAGAATCGGAGATCACGAAGGAGCGTCTGGCCCTCGAAGATGCGATCCGCAAGGTCGAGGCCGATGCGGCGCGCAAGTCACGAGCGGAGCCGCGCGAGCCGCGCCCGGCCGCTTCGCCGCCGCGGCGCGACCGCTTGACCCCGCCCGCGGACGCCGGACGAACCGAGGCGCCACGGATCGGGCAGAACTGGCCGAAACCGGCCCCCGATGAGCCGGGAGAGGCCGCAGCGCCGCGCCCGGCTCCTGCGCCTACCGCGCGCGAGCGACTGTTGAGCGCGCGGGCGCCCTCGCTGACCCAGGAAGGCATCAAGGGCTTCCGCGACGTCGTGAGCGAGGTACATGATCTCGGTGCCGCCACGGGCAAAGCCGCGCAATCCGCGCGCGACATGCGCGATTCCTATGGACCGGTTTCGTCGCAACATTTACCGCCAGTACCGCCAGCCGAGGAACCCGCGGCGTCTTCCCTGCATGGCGGCTTCGAGCCGCAACTCGATGTGGAGGAATTGAGCTCTCCGCATGACGATTCGCGGCAAATGCGCGGCCGCGAACTCTCCCGCGAGCTGGAAGACGAGCAGCCGGCGGTGCCGCAATCCGCGCGGCATCCGCCGTACACCACGACGCCGGAAGAGGCGCACGAAGCGCCGCGGCCGCCGCGTTCCTATCGCGGCCTGATCAAGCTCCTGGTGGTGCTGATCATCCTCGCGGGTGCGGCGGCGACATTGGCCTGGCAGTGGCCCAACATCCTGGGGGCCTACCACTTCGTTGCCCAGCTCGGGTCGAGACAGCCGAGCCAGGCGACACACGAAGCGCCGACAACGCAGCCTAAATTTTCCGGGCGGGTTCCGCAGGAGCAAAGTGCCGGGCAAGTGCCCAGTGCGGGCAAGCCGGGCGGCCAGACGGCGCCCGCGGTGGCGCAACGCGTCGTGCTTTACGAGGAGGACCCGAACGATCCGCAAGGCAAGCGCTATGTCGGCTCCGCCATCTGGCGCACGGAAACGGTCTCGCCCGGGCCCGGGCTCGCGCCAGAACTTGCGGTGCGCGCAGACCTGGAGATTCCCGAACGGAGGATGACCGTGACCTGGTCGCTGCGTCGCAATACCGATCAGGCTCTGCCGGCGAGCCACACCATCGAGATCATGTTCAATCTGCCGGCCGATTTTCCCGGCGGCGGCATCGCCAACGTGCCAGGAGTCCTGATGAAGCAGTCCGAGCAGGCGCGCGGCACTCCGCTCGCCGGACTTGCCGTCAAGGTGACGAACGGCTTCTTTCTCATCGGACTCTCTGCGGTCGACTCCGACGTGCAGCGCAACGTGCAACTGCTCAAGGATCGTCCGTGGTTCGATATCCCTATCGTCTACACCACCGGCGGCCGCGCCATCCTGGCGATGGAAAAGGGCCCACCCGGCGAGCGCGCCTTCGCCGAAGCCTTCGCCGCCTGGGAAAAGAAGTAGCTGCGTTACCATTCCGCCGGCATTGTCGCGTTCGTGGGTTTGTTGGAGACATATGCGAAGATGAGCTCAGCTGATGCCAGGGTGCTGAAACCGGTTCCGCACGCATTCGTCGCCTCGGCGCTGCGCACGCTCGAGACCGAACGCGAGGGTTTAGCCGCGCTGGCGGCGGCAATGTGCGGTGGGCTGGGACCTGCTTTCGTCGCCGCAATAGACACAATTCGCCGGGCGCGTGGCCGCTTGATCGTGACCGGCATGGGCAAGTCAGGCCACGTCGCGCGAAAAATCGCCGCGACATTCGCTTCAACCGGAACACCGGCCTTTTTCGTGCACGCCGCCGATGCCAGCCATGGCGATCTCGGCATGATCACGTCGGACGACGTGATGTTGGTCCTGTCCTGGTCGGGTGAGACCGAAGAACTCAAAAACCTGATCGACTATTCGCGCCGGTTCGGCATCGCGCTCATCGCCGTCACCGTCAATGTCGAAAGCACGCTCGGCAAGGCCGCCGACATCGTGTTGGCGCTGCCGCAGACGCGCGAAGCATGTCCGCACAATCTCGCGCCCACGACTTCATCGCTGATGCAGCTCGCTCTCGGCGACGCACTCGCCATCGCTCTGCTCGAAAGCCGAGGATTTACCGCGATCGATTTCGGCGTGTTTCACCCGCGCGGCAAGCTCGGCGCCGCGCTGAAACTCATCCGCGATGTCATGCATCCGGGCGCCGCCGTCCCCTTGATCGCGCGGGGAGCGTTGATGTCGGAGGCGATCGTCGAAATGTCCGCCAAGGGTTTTGGCTGCGTGGCCGTCACCGACACCGCGGGCCGACTCGCCGGCGTCATCACCGACGGCGATTTGCGCCGTCACATGCGCGGCGACTTGCTGCAGGCGCCGGTCGACGAGGTCATGACGGCATCGCCGAAGACCGTCAGGCCCGACCAGTTGGCGAGCGAGGCGCTGCAGTTGCTCAATGCATCGAAGATCACGGCGCTCATCGTCGTGGACCTGGATCGACCGGTCGGCATCGTGCATTTCCACGATCTGTTGCGCGCCGGCGTCGCGTGATAGAGTTCCGTCACCCTGAGGCGGCCGCGAACGGGTCCGGCCCGAAGTGGCCGGCCCGATGACAAGCTCCGCGGCCCTCGAAGGGCGACGGCATCCAAGTCGGCTGCTGCCGACTTGGACACTAAATAATTCGAAATCGGGCAATCCCGATTTCGATTGGCCGTGTATCCTTCGAGGCTCGCTGCGCTCGCACCTCAGGATGACGGAACCACCATTAGTACAAGCCGCCCTGCACCGCGTCCTGGTCGTTGGCCGGACGATTGCCGGAAGGCGCCGCTTGCGCATTGATTTTCTCGGCAGGGGCAGCGGGCGTCGTCGCATCCCTCTTTACTTGCTGGTGCGCAATAAACTCGTCGTAGCCGGGAGTGCCGGGCCGCGGCGGAACATCATTGGACATACCGCCGGCCCAAGTCGGCCAATGATCGGAGACGAATCCGGAAAATTGGGTGCACGACCCCAGAGCCAAGCCGAGACAGAGTACCATCGTTGGCGCAAATAACCGCTTGATCATGCCGGCCGCTGAAGTTGAGCCTCGACCCCCGCTCCGAGATTGGATCGAGCCTGCGAGCTTTTGACCACTCTTATCCGACCGCGTACGGACGTTTTCAATCGGCCAATGGGCCCCAGATGAAGAGCGTTCATGGCGGGACTGTGTCTGCCTGAAAGCCTGCAGCCCTTACCGCCGATGTCGAACGGCACCGCATACGTTTCCTGAACTTCTATCGTGCTGGCATCAAGGATTTGCTAATGGACGTTCAATTGCTTCGAACGAGTTTTCAGCATAGTCGTTGACCCGAACGGATGAACGAGGATTGCAGGGGTTGAGGGAACAGCAAGGCGCCGCTACGTCTTTGCGGAAGGCCGCTTACGCGGCGCTGCTGCTGGCGCTCGCCGTTTTCGCGGGATGCAGCGGGCTTGCGGTATCGCAGGAAGGCACGCCGGAAACAGGCCCGGACCCGGCCTATAACGGGTTGGTTGCCACGCGCCTCAAATCCGCATTCAAAGACCACGCATCCTACGATGCATTCGAAATATCGGACTTTCGTTGGCTGCACTCGGTCAACGGCTGGAGTTGGCTCACCTGCGTTCGCTTCCAAGATCACGGTCACCGGCGTACTTATGCGCTGTTCATCAAAGCGAGCGAGATCATTGATAGTCGCTACGCGGTTCAGGCCGACGGCTGTGACGCGCGGACCTATTCTCCGTTTGATCAGATGACAGGTGCGACAAGGCCGGCGAACGCCGGCGTGTTGGAACCGCTGTATTAGGTGCCTCGGATGGCCGCGCCCGACACGCTCAGCGCTATCGTTCCGCAGTTCTTCGGCGGCGTGATGCAGGTCGCCCGAGTCGGCGTCGCATTCGCCCGGTGCAAACCGTGACTCGGGTGCTGGTGACCGGTGCTTCCGGCCTCATCGGCCGCGCCGCGACAGTGGCTCTCGCACAAAGTGGCTACCTGCTCCGCGCTGCCGTGCGGCGGCCGCCGCAGCCTCCTTTCGTCGACGGCGTCGAAGTCGTGCAACACCCGGATTTGTCGCAGCCCTTCGACTGGCGGCCCCTGCTCGACGGAGTTGATCAGGTCATCCATCTTGCCAGCATCGCGCACGCCGGCCGCGGCGTTGCTCCCGAACTTTACGACCGCATCAATCGGCTGGCGACGGCGCAGCTTGCGGCCGCCGCGGCCGCAGCGGGCGTCGGGCATTTTGTGTTCGTCTCTTCGATCCGGGCGCAGAGCGGACCTGCCGCCGACCATGCCTTGACCGAGCGCGATCCCGCGGTGCCGACCGATGCCTATGGCCGTTCAAAGCTCGCCGCCGAGGCGGCGGTACGCTCCGCCGGCGTCCCGTTCACGATCCTGCGGCCGGTTGTGCTTTATGGCCCGGGCGTGAAGGGAAACTTTGCTCTGCTATTGCGCGCGGCACGCTCGCGCTGGCCGCTCCCCGTCAAGGATTTCGTCAACCGGCGCTCGCTTCTCGGTATCGACAATTTCATCTCCGCGCTGACCTTTGTGCTCGCCGCACCCACCACACTAGGCGAGATCTATGTGGTCGCCGATCCGGGGGTTCCTCCGCGGCTCTCCGACGTGATCGCAACGCTGCGCGAGGCACAGGGCCGCCGGCCACTCGTCCTGCCCCTGCCCACGCGCTATTTGGAAATTCCGCTGCGGCTGATGCGACGCGCCGATCTATGGGAGCGCTTGGGCGGCAATTTGCGGGTGGACCCCGGCAAGCTCATCGCCGCCGGCTGGCGACCGGCACACGACACGCGCAGCGGCCTTGCGGCGCTCCTTCAGGCGGCCGCGCCGCGACATTCCGGCGCCGCGCCGCGCGGCACGCGGTAGATCGCCGTGCAATGAGCGATTGCGGGCCACGCAAGATCGCCTCACGCTGCCTTTCGCATGGCGAGCGCCTGATCGACGGCTGCGAGAACCTGCCTTACCGGGAGTTCGTCAAGGCACCGGCTATAGCTGTTGAGATGGCCTTCGCAGCCAAGCTTGTCGCACGGCATGCAGGGCAATGGATTCTGCACCACCCAGACATTTGCGCGATGCTGGATTGTACCGGCGCGGGCCCACGGCGTTTCCAGCCCGCCGATAGGCCACGGCCCCATCAGGCTTGGGCTCGCTGGGCCATAGAGCGCAACAGTCGGCGCACCGGCGCCGGCGGCCAGGTGGGTGATCGACGTATCGGGGCCGACATAGACGGCTGCACCGCGCAATAGCGCCGTAAGTTCTGGCCAGCCGAGGGTGCCGTCGAGCCGCACAATTGGCGGTTCGACCGCTCTCCAAATATGGTCGAGATAGTCCTTCTCTGCGGGATCGGACCCGCCGGTTGCGACCACGGTGAGGCCGCGATCGGCGAGCGCCCGGGCCAGCGCGCGCCAGCCATCATCGGTCCAGCGTCGGATGCGGAACATCGGGGTTGCATGGAGCACAGCATAACGGCCGGGCCAAGCCGCCGCGGCCGATGTATTACCTGCCGGGCACACGATCTCGCGTCGCCGGGGGATGCCAAGCAAATCCGCAAGCCGCAACAGTTCGAAGACTCGATGGTTGTGGCCATCGAAAGGGACGTATCGATCAAATACGCGGCGTTTCCACCACGCCCCCGAATCCGCGTCGTCGACCAAGCCAACCCTGCGACGCCCTGCCACCCAGGCAAAGAAAGTGGCCCGATCGCCGGTTTGCGTCGGCACGGCGAGATCGTAACGACGCCAGAGGCGCGGGACTAGTTTCGCCATTTCCGCGATCGATGGACGCTGCGGCACGGCGATCACGTCATCGAGATCCCGATTGCCCTCGAGCATCCCCTCGGTGCCGCGAAAGACCAATGCGTCGACCGAGGACCCGGCAAAGCCCATCTTCAGCGCACGGACCAGCGGCGTCGTCAGCAGCACGTCTCCGAGGCGGCGCAGTGTAATAACGAGAATGCGCGGGCGTTCGCGGAGAGCCTTCATCATAGGACTCGCTGCATACGGGACGCTCTAGCAAAAAACGGCCAGTGCGGAATCCCGCTCGCGCAACGCCATACCGCCGACAACGCCGACGCCGAACACGTAGAGCCAGCCCTGGCTGAAATCGAACAGATGCGAGTTGACGAGCGAGGATACCACGTTCTGGACGACGATGATCATGCCGATCCAAGCGATCAGTCCGCTGCCATGGAACAGCATGAAATGGGCAATCCACATCGCTATCAGCACGGCCGCGCCGACAAGGCCGAGCTGGATCGCGACGGCGAAAATCTGGTTGTGGGGATTGCCGGGAGCCGCCGAAGAAGCACCCGTTTCGCCGACCGCTGCATGACGAAACTGTTCCGGGATCGAACCGGTGCCATGGCCGATGATCGGAGCCGTCGCGATGAACGATAACGACTTTCTCAGAAACTCAAGATGCAAACCCGTCGAGTTCGGGGCATCGCTGGCAACATAGGCCTGCAGCTCCGCCTCGGAAGTGATCAGTCGCTCGCGCAGATAGGGCGACCCGAGCCAAATGCTGATGCCGACGACGGCGCCCAATAAGCCGGCGTCCACCACCCCTTTCCAGCCGAATTGTCGCCAACCAAGCAAAAGGATCAGCACCGGCGCGACGAGAAGGGCAGTGCGGCTGGTGACAACAAAAACAATGTTGGCGAGAAAAAAACCCGCGAGCGCAACGAGTCGCGGAACCAGGCGCCACCGATGTGCGCTTCCTTCGTCGAATGCACGTCCCAGAAGCACAAAGGCGCAGATCAGAAAGCTGCCGCTCTGAAAAATATAGTCCTTGACCAGAACCCCTGCCATTTTGCCCTGCCAAGGCAGGCCGGGGATCAACACCGAAGCCCACGACACGAGGAGTACGCCGAGTGTCGATGCAAAGAATCCATAGATGACCCAGCTGCCGTGCGCGGACCGCCGAAACTGCGCCAACAGCAAAGGAATGACCAGCAGCCGGTGGTATCCACCAAGGCCATGGATGCGCTCGCTCCAGGTGACGTCGGCCCACAACATGCCGACTGCCGCTAGCACCCAGAGCAAGACCGGCAGGCCGCCGGCGGCGGTCGCAAGCTCGCGCCGGATCGAACCCGCATCCAAGGTCGGGAGAATTGCGATCAGCCATAACGCGATGAGAATCCCGGTCGCGGATGTCGACCAGGGCAGCGCCACCGCGACGCCGGCGGCGAGCCAGTCGGCTGCCCGTATCCAGCGTACGCGATCGAAGCTCGATAGGATGGGAAGGGCGGTCATTCGATAAACTCGCGGTCGGGGGCGTCCTTGGCCTCGTCACGCAGCGTCGATGAGTCCGCGCGCAGCGCGAATTCGATGACTAGCCAGGACTTTGTCAAGCCGACGCTCATTCTCCGGCGGCCACGCCCGATCGGCTTTTCGGATGCCACGCCACGGATGGAAAAATCGCGCGCTTCATCGATGCTGCCAGCATATGCAAACTGCCCGAATCATGACCCTGCAGGCTTGGTTGACCGGATCGGCAATTCGGCAGATTCGGCCGAACGGCGCACCAGGCCAGTGGTCGAATGCCCGGGCACCAAATCCACCAGGATGACATCGCCGTCCGCGGCCTCGACGACGTCGCGGCCGATCACCTCTTCGCGCCGGTAATCGGCGCCCTTGACCAGCACGGCCGGGCGCACGCGTTTGATCAGTTCGAGCGGCGTGTCTTCCTCGAATACGACGACAAGGTCGACGGCTTCGAGCGCGGCGAGCACCTCCGCGCGACCTTCCGCGGGATTGATCGGCCTGCCTTTGCCCTTGAGACGCGTCGTCGAGGCATCGCTGTTGAGACCGACCACCAGCCGGTCGCAGGCTGCGCGCGCCTCGGCCAGCAATCTGATATGGCCGCGATGCAGGAGATCGAAACAGCCATTGGTGAAGCCGATCCGCAGACCATGGCGGCGCCATTGCGCGAGCCGCTCGTCGAGCACCGACCAGTCGAACACGATCTTCTCCTCGGGCGCGAGCGAGGCAGCCGGCAGAATGCGGCTGCGCAATTCGGCGAGCGAGACCGTTGCCGTGCCGCGTTTGCCCACGACCACCGCGGCCGCGGCATTGGCCGC
>Ga0187856_1002754_pt1 | contig 12709 bp, 13 predicted proteins | sample June2016WEW_8_40_FD_132443 | JGI IMG/M metagenome (GOLD analysis project Ga0187856, IMG submission 132443) | Peatland microbial communities from SPRUCE experiment site at the Marcell Experimental Forest, Minnesota, USA - June2016WEW_8_40 | ecosystem: Environmental > Terrestrial > Soil > Wetlands...
ATGATGCGGTGCACCCTGAAAACGAATGGCCGGAAGCGTTTCCGCCACCGGCCAGCTCGCGTGCTGGCGCCCGGCTGCGACGAGGAGCGCACGAGATCGGGTTTCTGCCGCTTGTCCTCACGCACGAATACGAGCTATTCATCTCCGTGAGCGGCGGCGTGTGATTTCACCGCTCGTACTCGGGTGAATGAACAGAATTGCCTCGATATAGTTTCCAACAACCTTTTTCTGTGCTAGCTGTTTTTTCAACCGTCCGCAGCAGGGGGGTGCGATGGAAATAGGAAAATCCTGGCGAGATATAATCAATCCGAAATCCACGCTCGGATTTGTTATTCTTTGGATTTTCGTTTTTGCTCTCATATTTGCGGCAATTTCCTTCGAAAAATATTTGGTAGCGCAAAAGAGCGAAGAGTTTTCTGAGTTAATCCGAGGGAATCTTAACTGGATGCAGCATCCTTATAGACCTCCGTATGAATCTCGGCTGGAAGCGCAGTATTTCGAAGAAGATTTGGAAAAACAAGGAAAACAATTTTTTGGCGAGCCGCCGAAGGTTTATAACGCACTTGTGAAAGCGAACGCGGAAGACATACGGTATGGCCACTTCTCAATGCAGCAGGTAGACAGATTAGTTGGCGATTTGCAAAATGTTTATACGGATTTTCTAGTAAACAGAAACGAAATTCTTCGAAAGCAAGGATTTTATTATTTTACATTGCTCGTAATTATCGTGTTCTCATACCAATCTTTAGTACATATTGCCTATTTGTTCCTCAACTCCACAGCCACAGCCACAATCGATGGGAAAGAAGACCAATATGATCTTTTTACAGAGGGCGCGTTTAATGCAATCGACTTAGCTATACTTGCTGCGGTGACCTCCATATACTTCGATAGTGGATCTTGGGTGGTCAGTGCAGTCATTTTTCTAGGTTATGCTATTCATATGATAATATTTGGACTGTTTCTTCTCACAATAAAAGACCGGCGAGCGGCGGTGGTTGCTGGAGTGTACCTTCTCTCAGTTCTTATGCCAATTGTACTGGCCGCTATTGCTATAGGAAGCATGCAGTACTTTCTAATTGCTTTGGCGATGCTGACGTTCTGCGGTGCGTTTGGTATCTTGGCAGTAGTATCAATTAATATATTCGGTGGTGTTCCGCGTCTTCGCCCATATAGCGCATTAACTGCCCGGCCCCCTAACTGATATACTTGGTAGGAATTGACGAGGAGATCGCTATGACCAGCAAGAGACTAACTATCGTCGGGATATCACTGGCTGTGGTGGCGGTCCTCGGCGTAGGTATTTGGCTTTGGCATCGGGACGCTGGTAGCGAAGCCGGCGGGGGGACATTCCGAATTGGATTTAACACCTGGGTCGGTTACGGGCCTCTCTACGTCGCGCGGGAAGCTGGCATTTTCAAAAAGAATGGTCTGAACGTCGAGCTAATCAGATTGGAGGGGACTGGGGAGCGAAGGGCGGCACTTCTTTCCAAGAGGATCGAAGCCCTCGGCTCTACGATCGATGACTTTGTGGTGGGGCTATCCGAAGGTGTTAATGGCAAAATGGTTGCCGTCTTGGATGAGTCTAGAGGGGCTGATGGCATCGTTGCCAAACAAGGTATCAGGACCGTGCAAGATTTGCGCGGCAAGCGTATCGCCGTCCAGCCAGGATTCGTGAATCACTTTTTCCTTCTGTATGTCCTTGATAAGGCCGGAATTGGTCCAACAGAATTCCAATTAGTGCCGCTGGAACCAGACAAGGCAGCGGATGCACTGTTGGCCGGAGAGGTTGATGTAGCAGTAACTTGGGAGCCACACCTTTCTGCAATTAAAGATACGAAGGGTTTTGAGCTTGTTTTGACGACCGCGGACCCCTCCGCCCAACACATTATTTTTGACAACTTAGTGATTCGAACAGACGTGCTAGACGACCGAACCAAGGATGTCATTGCACTTCTGAAATCATGGTACGAGGCAATTGACTACATAAAGGGAAATCCGGAAGCCTCTTACGGAATCCTTTCTAAGGCCTTTGATATTACTTCTGAAAAGGAAGTTGGAGAAATGATGGAGGGAGTCTATTTTCCAACGCCACAACAGAATTTGGACTTTATGGCTCAGGCCAGTGGAGCACAGTCGATAGCAAAGAAAGTTGTCGACCTTTATCTCAAAGTCGATGTCATCAGGACCGCGCCTTCAGTGACCAGCATCAAGAGCAGCATTGACCCGCAATTCCTAAGAGCTGCTGTATCCAAGTAAGCCAACAAGCTGTTATGGCACCGACACTGCGCACCATGGCCCCGTTCGTTTTTGTACTCGGATTTTGGTGCCTTGGCTATGAGATTGGAGGATTTCCGCCGCAGCTGCTGCCAAGTCCACTTGCGGTACTAGAAGCATTTATCGTCCAGCTTGGTTCGCAAAGCTTCTGGATAGGATTGGGCGTTAGCATTGGCCGCGTCTTTGTTGGATTCATGCTATCGGCGGTACTTGCCGTACCGGTAGGGCTGTTGATGACATGGAACAGGGGTTTCAGGGATTCCTACACGCCGCTGAATAATTATATTCGGTATTTGCCGGTTGCTGCGCTGGTGCCGTTGCTTATCCTTTGGTTGGGAATAGGTTTTGCAAATAAGGTGGCCGTCATTTTCATAGGAACCTTTTTCCAACTGACAATCATGCTGCACGACAATTTCAGGCAGGTGCCGCTAGGTTATCTAGAGGCCGCCCGCTGGGTGGGGGCAAGGAACTCCTTGGATCTGATATGGCGTGTCGTTCTCCCATACCGGCTTCCATACGTTATGGATGACCTAAAGGTTGCCCTTGGATGGGCATGGTCTTATCTCTTAGTTGCGGAAATCGTTGCCGCGAATAGCGGGGTCGGATTTGAGATCATCCAAGCGCAGCGATTCCTGCAGACTCAAAAATTGATGGCACTGATTCTTGTAGTGGGATTCATAGGTGTCGTGTTTGATTGGCTGTTTGACCGGATGAACCGGACGATGTTCCGGTGGCGGCTCCTTGAAGATCATCGATAGAATCATGCCTTTGATTACTCTAACCAACGTCAGCAAATCTTTTGGTTCCCGAAGCGTCCTTCGGGACATAAATTTGAAAATAGAGACCGCCGAAATTCTTGTGATAATGGGACCTTCCGGCTGCGGCAAGACAACGTTGCTCAAGGTAATTGCCGGTGACTTGCCTCCCGACCAAGGAACTGTCACCTACGGGTCTTTTAACAAAGAGGCAATCGGGTTCATTCTGCAGCGGCTCAATGTCTTTCCGTGGCTTACAGTAAGAGAAAATATTGGCTTTGGTCTAAAAGGAGAGCCGGCAATCCGGGCGCGTAAAATTGATGAAATGGTAATGCTCCTTGGCTTGATCGGCTCTGATCACTATTACCCCTCTCAACTTTCAGGAGGTATGCTGCAGCGTGTTGCCATTGGTCGGACGCTCGTTCTGGGGCCTCAAATTATTCTCATGGACGAGCCCTTTACAGGTCTGGATTATGCTCGGCGAAGAGAATTACATTCGGTCGTTCGAAAGCTTCGAGAAAGCACGGGGGTCTCGATTGTCCTAGTTACGCACGACATCGAAGATGCGATCCGTCTAGGAACTCGGATCGTCGTACTGTCCGAAGGTCCTGGCGCGATTGAGGCGATCCATACGGACATACATATGCTGAGCGATGCCGAAAGAGAAGCGTTCGGTCGTCAGCTGCTGGAGGGGACCGATCGCAAGGCTTCCGTACCTTCATCAGCTAGCTGAAAGTGATTTAAGCGCTCAGAGCGCGTCAAGTAGGAAGCGCTGCGTTGCAATGGTTGGTCCGGGAGCGGCCTGTCGCGTCGGTAGACCGTTGTATGAGCCAAGCTGCGCCCATCAATTTGCCAGGGATTTTGGAGAGTTTGGGAAATCGCAGGTTCACTCGGCAACGGACTGGCTTCAATGGCAGAACACCCCAATCGTCGTTTTAAGATATCAATTCTGTATGACGATGTAGTGCAGTTTTGTGTGCGATACGGCGGAAGGGTGGTGCTTACTGATCTAACGGATGTGTACGCGCGCTTTCCGAAACCGAAATTCACACAGCAAGTATTCTACACAGGCCTTAGCAACGGCAGAACGATCTATATTCACAATGACGAAACGGTCGTCGACAGGGAAGCGCGGACATGGGACGTGCTTCACCTTACTGGTCATATGTTACAGTGGCATATGAAGCCTGCTACAGCAAAACGCCTCGGAATGAAGTTCTACGGAAACAGAGCAAGGGAGTACTCGGCGGGAGATTTCTTTTTCGCACCGAGCAGCGAATTCGGAAATATTCTTCAGTATGAATTAGAAGCAAACCAATTCTCAGTTTCTATCGCAGCTCATGTCACCTTTGGAAAGCAAAGAGCAATGATAATGAGCTATCTGAAGCAATTTGGCGCTAAGGATTTGAGATTCATAATGCAATACTATAATGGTTTTGATGAAAGCAGAACCGATAAATTTGTCCTTCCATCCGCAAGGGAATTGGAACGTAGGATAGTGCCCGTCAAGATACCTTCGTCAACCGAAATCAGATTTGAAGAACTGCCGATGCTTTCTGTGCCTGTTATTTTAGTGCGATGAACCTAACCGACGACAGGCGCCCACTTAGTAATGGGCCCACTTATCCAACAGTTCAGAAGCTTTACGCCGTATGTATTGATCCGTAAGCTCCAAGTCATGAGGTGAAACTTGTCTAAGATCACCGAAACTGCGCATTGCTGCGGCTTCGGCTTCGTCAAAGTTCGTATAGACATCGGCGTTTTGACGTAGCTGGCGAATTATCAGTCTTGTAAGCCAATTATGTGAAAAGAGGCTTGCGACCGGGACCTTCTGTCCGTCAGCCGTTATCCCATCAAGCCACGGCACAAGTTTTTTGGCCACATCTTTGACGGCTTGATTTTGCGGACAATCAATCACCTGAAGGTTCAGGTCTCTTAGGAGGTCCGATACTTGGCTTCGCCCAAATCGCTCAAACAGAAAAGCACCAGTAAGTAATCCGAATTGCGGGATGATGAATCTGTGCGTCGTAATCGCCCTTTCTATAGCTACCATTAAGTGGCTCTCAAACTCACTGCCAAAAGGAAGATGGTGACTTGGGTACAATAAACTTGCCAAGGTGCCTAGAGTCAAGGAGCGGCCACCCTGTTCAGGTGCTAGCAATCTAAAAATTACAAGCGATAGAAATTTGTCTGCACTGATGGCACCACTCAGGCTTCGTAAATTGCAATGGATCATGCGTGCGATTGCTTGCGCGGTGATGTCGCGATCGAGGATGCTCATGCTCGGAGCGGTCATTCCTTTGTAAGCGTCCTCTAAAATTTCGTATGCCTTATCTGGCGAGAAACTCATCCGGGGCTGCTTTGCAGGCAGGACATGAGGGGGACGATAACACGGGCGACTGGATGCGATCTTTCGGACTGCATCTCTTGTGCTAGCGTCAACTGGATTGCTTAAGGGCATGCGGAAAACCTTGCCCTTACGGGTTCCCCAAGGCCACCAAACCTTATCGGTATCAATCCACCAAGCACGATTCTCGTCCAAAACACAGAGCACAAGGAGCGGGCGATAGTAAGCCCAGTCCCGTAGGTGCTGCGCCTTAATTCGGATATTGAGCGCGTTTGTTTTGCGATTCCGTTTCTCTATCGTCTTGACCTGAATCCAGAGACGGGTACCCGCCATATTAGACCAATGAAGGTATCCGTCAGTTCCGGATGCGCGGGAAGTGTGCACAAATTTGGCTCGCCAGTGGCGCGCCAACCGCATGAACAACCCTTCACCGGCATCGCCGATCTCATCCGAGTCATGGCCCATTGCAGCCTCACTCGTCCGATTTGCTATCCAACTCTATTGTACCCGACATTCCCCAGATGGCCAAGGATCGGCTTCGGAGCTTTCAATTGGGATCGGCCGCAGTTTACGGTGGCCCCTCCTACCGGCCGCTTGCCCTAAATCTGCCTGCCGCCTATACCCTCCCCGGCGTCGGATAAAATCTCCTTCGCCATGCGCGGCGGCCGAGTGATCTGAACGATCGCAAAACAGCCAAAAGAAGCGGGCGGCAGCGTTCCCGCTGCCGCCCGCAACCGGTTCGTAATGTCGATCGATGCTATTTGAGGTTTGAATTGAAGTCGACCGACGCCGAGAGTTTCGCGATGAAGGCCGCTCCGCACCAGTTGGAGCCGAGACCGCCCGGATTTTGCGGCGTGGTGTTGGCCGCAGTCGGCCCTGTGGCCGTGTGGTCGCTGGTGAAAACGTTGCACTCGGCCTTCGTTAGGTTGGAATCATAGTAGCGCAGGTCGAGCGTGAGCACCTTCCAGGTGAAGCCGACGCCGGCGTCCCAGTTGGTATATTTCGTGTAGGGAACGCCGGCAGGAAAGGCTGGAGGAGCCGCATAGAAGAGGTCGCTCGTGCCAAGGTCCCAGTAGCCGACGTCAGCGGAGGCATAGGCGCCGACGCCGTTCGTGAACCACGTCGTCGGAGCGGTGAATGTCACGTTGCCGGCATAGTAGACGCCGTAAGCGCCGTAATTGAGTACCGACGGCGAGTACCAGATGCTGCCGCCGAAGTTGAAATTATCATTCACCGTGTAGGTGGCCTTGCCGTACCATTCATAGAAATTCGCGTTTTGCTTGACGACGTTGCCATTCGGTAGCGTCGCAGCGACGGAAGGGCCCCCGCCAAGGGCACTGCAGGATGCCGCGCCTGCCACCGGTCCGAAGCACTGGCCATCCGGGTAATAGTAGTACCAGCCGCCGAAATCGAGCGCGAGCTTGTCGAAGGTCGGGCGGATGCCGCCGTAGAAGTCGATTTCAGCCGCGGCGCGGTTCGGGAAGTCGATGCTCTCGCCCGAGACGCCGGCGTAGCTTTGCAAGTTGGCGTTCCAATTATAGCGCCCCTCGAAGCCGGCTTGCGTCGACGGCCTGTGGTTCGACTGGGTGACGCCGCGGAAATTGTAGTCGTTCATCAACGCGGCGGTTACGACGACATCCCACGGCGAAGGCGGCGGCGCCGGCGGCGGAGCCTTGACCGCCATCTCGGCGGCGAAGGCGGAAGTGGTGGCCAGACTGGCCGCGACTACCAACGAATAAGCAACGCTCTTCATACTTTTGCCCCTGTCCCTTGCCTGTACGCGGACGACGACGCTTGCCAAGACCGGGTACAGAGCCACTTGCCACAGCGCGAAAGCGCGGCTGATATCCATTGATTTTTGGATGCAATTCTTGATCAGCTCAGCCAAGACTAATTCTACAGCAAATGCCGACTTTTTATGCGCTTTTGCGACAAGTTAACAAATTCTTAGAGCATGTGGCACGCCGGACACACCCAGCCGACCCGCCGGGCCTTCGTATCCATGGTTTTTCCGCTATCATCGCGGCCGGCCAATTTGCCAGGCGCCGCCCGGGGATCGGAGCATGAAAGCAATCCTTGACGGCCGAGTGGTTGCCCAGAGCAACGACATCGTCGAATGCGAGGGCTATCAGTATTTTCCGCGCGCAGCGGTGCGCACGGACTGGTTGGAAAAGGCCGAGCAGACCGCGGACGATTGTGCCTGTCCGCACGGCGTCCAGTTCTACGACATCGTCATCGACGGCAGGCGCCACAGGCGCGTCGCGTGGTCCTACGAAGCCCCGCGCCCGGAGATGAGCGAGGTCGCCGGCCGATTTGGCTTCTGGCAGGACGTCGAAGTGGGGTGAGTAAGGTCAGGAGCCGGCCGTCGGTCTGACCGAACGATCCGGCGGGAAGCCATCGTTCTCAGCGCCACGCGAACCACCCTATCTGCCAATCGGCAATCGTCGCCGACGCACGCGATCACGGTCCACCACGATGATGCTGTGCGCGATGTCGGCGGCCGTCAGGGCCTGCAAGATTTCACCCATGCGTGCGATAACGTCGGTCTCGCTCCAGTCGCCTTCGCGAAACAAGATCAGGCTTGGATCGGTGTTGCGAGCGAGCGCGAGCAGGCGCGGATAGTCGAGGTCGGCGGTGACGATCGTCCGGCCCTCCTGCTTCGCACGGGTCAGGATATCGAAATCGGGCGCGTGGTGGAGGCCCATTTCGGCGGCGTGAACGGCGTCGTGCCCCTGGTCCACGAGCCATGCCGCCAGTTCCGGCGAAAGCGGCATGTCGATCAGAAATTTCACGCGTCAGCTCGTCGGCGCGAGATCGATCGTCTCGTCCTCGGCGAGGAAGGCGGCGTAGCGCAGCGCCTCGTCGATGTCGCCCGGTTCGAGATAGGGATAGGCCTTAAGAATTTGCTCGCGCGTCTCGCCGGCCGCCAGGAGCCCGAGCAGACGCGCAACCGGGAACCTCAAGCCACGGATGCAGGGCTTGCCGGTGCAGACGGCAGGATCGATGGTGATGCGGGTGAATGTCATTTCGTAATTATGCCTCACGGACCGGCATCAAGCCAGCCCCCGTGGCAGGCGCCAGCCGCCAACTGATGTGAATGGCGGATACGCAGCGCTAATCTGCTCTACGCCTCGCGCTCACGCTGCCGCCTTCTTGCGGTTCGCCTCGAGCCGCGCGTCGACCAGAGCCACCTGCGCGTCGATCGCTGGATGGCTCAGACCCTTCTGCTTGGCGATGAGCTGCACGAGCTTGTCGGCGCGCTCGATAAAGGGCGCGCCGTTCTGCAGCGCGCGCGCGGCCGAAGCCGGACGGGTCAGCGACTGCGCCGCCGCGGCATATTTCTCGAACGGCACCAGATCGTCCGACTTGGCGCCGAGCTTGACGCAGAGGTCGTTGACGAAATTGTAGACCGAGCGCGAGGTTTCGATGTCGCCGTGTACCGCCTCCTGGGCCGTGCGCATGCCGTCCTTGGTGACGCAGCGATAATTGCCCGCGAGCAGCATCGCCCATTTGGCGAGCGGCACGAAGATCGAATCGTGCACGCGCAGGTGAACCGGCAGCTCGATCTTGCCGTCCGGCGTGTCATAGCGCACCGCATCGATTTCGTGCTCCAGTTGGCGCAGGATCGCGGTCGACTTTTCGCTGTCGAAGCGCGCCACCTTGAAGTTGGTCGGCAGCGTCACCAGGAGAACGTTCACCTTCTCCTGCGGCGGCCGGATCGCCTGCGGGTCCGGGCTGCACAGCGTCAACGAGCCCGGATCGAAATTGTCCCACACGCTGGGGTCGGTGTAGGCGGGTTTGAGCGCGTCGTAATTCAGGCCGGGGATGCGCTTCACATACGGCAGCGGCGGCATGTTCATGATCGACATGCACGGCACGCGCGAGCGGGCGACCGCGTCGAGCAGCTCGCGCACGCCGGGCGAGCGATATTGCGGCTCCTGCATCGCCAGCCCGATCAGGTCGTAGTCCTTGGCATTGACGCCGGCGGCTCCGCCGGCTGTGACCTTGCCGGGGAGTCTGCGCGAGTCGAGTTCGACCGGTTGCTTGCGCCCTCGCACCGGCAGGCGCACGCGAAAACCTTCGGCATTGATCAGGTCCGCCTCGGCAGGCAGGCACACCAGATGAATCTTGTGGCCGCCAAACAGAATCTTGGAGGCCAGAAGCGAGCCATAGGACGCGCCCATGACCAGAATGTTGTAGGTTGCCGGCATAACGCACCTCCTGGATAGCGAAATGGCCGGCAAAGGACTTGCGTTAGTCTTTGTACCGGCCTCGGACAGGCGATCGTTCGCCGTGCGTCCTTACATCTCGCTAAAGCTATTGGTCTCGCGGCGGCGATGCAATGAGGCCGATAACATCGCGCGCCGGAAGCGGCGCGAACGCCGCGGCCGAAAGCCGCGGCGCCTCGCCGAGCAGCAACCGGGCCGACTTAACCGCGCGCAGCGATGCTAGCTGCCGTCGCCGCCGCCCGTACCCGACCCCAGGGGGGGCGGCCAGGACGGAGCGGGCTCCGGCGCGGGCATCGGAGCGGGCGCTTTCTTCGCCGGCGCCTTGCGCTTGGGCGCCGCCTTCTTCGGCATCGTCATCTTCTTCGTTGTCTTCTTCTTCGCCACGGCTTTCATTGTTTTCTTCTTCTTGCGTGCCGGAGCGGCCTTCTTCTTGGTCGCCTTTTTCTTCGCCTTCTTCGCCATGATCGTCCTCCCGATCCTTGCTGCCAGTAGAGAATCCCGTCGGCCCCCATGGGAGACCGCATTGCGCCAAACCTACTGCACCACGACGCCGACTGAGACCCCGCTCAGCTCGCTGCCGTGGACGGGCGCATCGCCGCACGCGGCCGATGCTCCCGAAGTCTCTGCGGACGTGGCCCCCCCGTAGCCCAATCGATCAACTCGACCGTATGGACGGTGGGAAGCTCCGTGCCCGCCGCGATCTGCGTGATGCAGCCGATGTTGCCTGCTGCGATCACGTCAGGTCGCAATCTCTCGATAGTCCCGACTTTGCGCTCGCGCAACCTCCTTGCGATGTCGGGCTGCAGAATATTGTAGGTGCCGGCCGAGCCGCAGCACAGATGACCTTCCGGCACGTCTTTCACCACGAAGCCCAGCCTGCCGAGCAATTCCTTCGGCTGTCGCGTGATTCGCTGTCCGTGCTGCAGCGAGCAGGCGGCATGATAGGCGACGACGAGGCCGGGGGCCTGCCGAGCGGCCTTGAGCGGCAGGGTGGCGAGATATTCGGTGATATCCCTGGCGAGGCTGGCGACGCGGGCCGCGCGTTCGGCATAGGCGGGGTCGGTGCGCAGCATAAAGCCGTAATCCTTCACCGTCGTGCCGCAGCCGGAAGCCGCGATCAGGATCGCGTCGGCGCCCTCGATCGCCGTCCAAGCATCGATGTTGGCGCGCGCCTGGGCGAGCGCCTCTTGCTCGCGGCCCATGTGAAGGACGAGCGCGCCGCAGCAGCCCGCACCTTTTGGCAGCACCACTTCGATATTGTGACGCGTGAGCACGCGGATCACGGCGGCGTTGATCTGGGGCGCCAGCACGTCGTTGACACAGCCGGCGAGCAGGATCACGCGGCCCTTTTTCCGCGGACCGAGGGCCGCGAAGGTCTGCGGGGCGAGCGGGCGCTGCGGCCGGCTCCAGGGCGCCAGGCGCAGCATGGCGGCAAGGCGCTTGAGGCCGAAAGCTGCGGCGAGCGGCGCGAATGGCTTGCCGAGGAGGGCGGCAGCGAGCGCGAGCCGGAAGCGGCGCGGATAAGGCATCAGCATGACGAGCGTCGCGCGCAGGAGGCGTTCGCCGAGCGGCCGGCGATAGGTGCGCTCGATATGCACACGGGCATGGTCGACCAGGTGCATGTAGTGCACGCCCGACGGACACGTCGTCATGCAGGCAAGGCAGGACAGGCAGCGATCGATGTGCAGGACGACCTCCGGCGTCGCCGGCCGGTCATGCTCCAGCATGTCCTTGATCAGGTAGATGCGCCCGCGCGGCGAATCGAGCTCGTTGCCGTCGAGCACGTAAGTCGGGCAGGTGGCGGTGCAGAAGCCGCAATGCACGCAGGCGCGCAGGATTTTTTCCGAATCCGCCACATCCGGATCGGCGAGCTGCGCAAGCGTGAAGGAGGTCTGCATTTCTATACGCCCGCCCACATCCGCCCGGCGTTGAGCACGCCCTGCGGATCGAAGCTCTCGCGCACGCGTTTCGTCAATGCGGCAAGCGCGGCAGGCTCGGGCGTGAACACCTCGACCGCCGCGCGCGCGGCGGCCGGCGCGCGAATCAGCGTCGCATGACCGCCGGCCGCAGCGACCGTAGCGCGCACGAGCGGCGCGCCGGCGTCGTCCGCAGCCGGCAGTGCCGCCCAGACGAGCCCGCCCGCCCAGTCGTACAGGAGTTCGGCGTCCGCCCGTTCGACAAGCGTGCGGCCCACTTCCGCGCCGCGCGATGGCGCCGTCGAGATGCGCCAGAGGTCGCGCGCGCCCGCGGGACCCGCCGCCGCGAACGGCGCCACGTCGCGGATTGCCCGCCATAGCGCCCGCGAGGGCGTTTCGCTCAGCGTGCCGAGCGAGCCGAACGGCGACAGCAGCGTCTGCAGCACGCTCTTGCGTTGCGCGACCGAGGGGGCGACGCCTTCGAGGCGGAACGCGGTCGCGGCGGCGCCCGCGCCCGCGGCCGCGGCCGCGGCGATCCGCGCCGCCGCCGCAGCCGGCAGATGGGCGGCCGCCGAGACATCGGCGAACGAGCCCATGGCCGCCGCCATGACCTTGCGCGCCGTGCCATCGTCGAGGTTGAGCACCAGGACGGTCTCCTCGGTCTCGGCGCGCGGCAGCGTCTTGATGGTCACGCCGGTCATGGCGGCGAGCGTGCCCCAGGAGCCGGCGAGGAGCTTGCACAGGTCATAGCCGGTGACGTTCTTGACCACGCGTCCGCCGGCTTTGAACGTCTCGCCGCGCCCGGAAACGGCGGCGACGCCGAGGAAGTGGTCGCGCGCGGCGCCCGCCTTGATGCGGCGCGGCCCGGAAAGATTTGCCGCAAGCACGCCGCCGATGGTCGCCGCGCCGGCTTGCGTGCCGAGCACTGGGCCATAATCCATCGGCTCGAAGGCGAGTTCTTGCTTGCTTGCCGCCACCAGCGCTTCGATCTCGGCGAGCGGCGTGCCGGCCTTCGCCGAGAGCACCAGCTCCTCGGGCTCGTACAGCGTGACGCCGGACAGCCCCGAGAGGTCGAGCGTGGCGTCCCATTGCGCCGCCCGGCCGATGGCGCGCTTGCTGCCGTGGCCGACGATTTCGAGCGCCTTGGCGTTGGCGAGCGCCCACTGGATCGCCTGCTCGACCTCG
>Ga0187856_1002756_pt1 | contig 12700 bp, 11 predicted proteins | sample June2016WEW_8_40_FD_132443 | JGI IMG/M metagenome (GOLD analysis project Ga0187856, IMG submission 132443) | Peatland microbial communities from SPRUCE experiment site at the Marcell Experimental Forest, Minnesota, USA - June2016WEW_8_40 | ecosystem: Environmental > Terrestrial > Soil > Wetlands...
AGTTGCAAGGACCATCAGGCAGGTACTCGGCGAGTAAGTTCTGGTGCGGTTTCGATTGGTAACCGATAGACCTATATCGAGCTGCTCCATGCAACGTTCGTAGGTGTTTTCGAGGACCTCGAGGTCGCGGCTAACTTCCTGCTATACGTAACATATGCCACTTTACCTAGTGATATTTCTTACTTATAGCAGGTGGCATTGTTCGCTCGCCTGAGAAGCCCACATGTGACAAATTGCAGGTGAAAGCGTTTGCGGACGGCCCTTTCGCGGCCGGAGGGATTTTTGATGGATGGGGCGGAAGCCGGGGTGTCGTCCGGGCCGGAGCGTACTTCGTGGGTACGTGAGGACCCGGACACGCCCCGGCGACCGCGCCAGGCGCGAAAAGATCCCGGTCGCCCCCGCCAGCGCCTAGCTGCGGTAGGATGCGTTTATCTTGATATAGTCGTAGGTAAGATCGGTCGTGTACATGTCGTAGGAGGCCCTGCCGTCATGGAGGTCGACGACGAGCTCGATCTCCCGGCCGGCCATCAGCCCTTTCAATTTCTCTTCCGAAAAGGGTACCTCGATGCCCTCTCGCGCGAGCACCTCTCCCTGTATGGCGATCTCCACCTTTTCGGGGTCGAGGGGCACGCTCGCGTCTCCCGCGGCGGCGATCACCCTGCCCCAATTGGGGTCGCAGCCGAAAAAGGCCGTCTTGACAAGGGGAGAAACGGCTATCCTCCGGGCCAGCGCTTCGGCGACCCTTTTTTGCTGTGCGCCCTTTACCGTAAGATGGATCACCTTGGTCGCTCCTTCCCCGTCCTTGACAATCAGAAGCGCAAGGGCTTTCATGACGCGGGCGAGGGCGTTCTTGAGCGCGCCCGTCCCGGCTTGCTCAGGGCCGCGGCCTGTGGAGAAGAGCATGACCGTGTCGTTCGTGCTCGTGTCGCCGTCGACGCTGATGCGCTCGAATGTCTCCCTGCCCAACGTGGGCAGAAGCCGCCTCATCCGGATCGGGTCCAGCGGGTAATCAGTGAAGACAAAGGCAAGCATTGTCGCAAATAGAGGGTTTATCATCCCGGCGCCCTTCGCGACGCCCGCAATAGAGCAGCCCTCGTCGCCCGGCACGCGCTCCTCCACGATCTTCGGGTAGGTGTCGGTGGTCATAATCGCGCGGGCAAGGAGGTCCAGGCGCTCCTGCTTCAGGCCGGCGACAAGAGCGGGCAGGCCGGCGACGACAGTCTCCACGGGAAGCCGCCTGCCGATCACCCCGGTGGAAGCAAAAAGAATCTCCTCTTCCCGTATAGTGAGGCGGCCTGCCAGCTCCTTTGCAATGGTCGCGAGGTCTCCGATCCCGTCCTCTCCCGTGCAGGCGTTTGCGCACCCGCTGTTGACGAGAAGCGCAGCCACCCGCTGCGCTGCCCTTCTCTCGTTGTAGAGGATATGCGCAGCTTTGACTTTGTTGCGCGTATAGAGGGCCGCATGCGGCACAGCCTCGTCAAAAGAGACGAGACCGAGGTCGAGCCCCGCTGCCTTGATGCCTGACGCAATGCCGGAGAAGCGTACGCCCTTTACCATGGCATCAGCCCTTGCCGCAACATTTCTTATATTTCTTTCCGCTCCCGCAGGGGCAGGGGTCATTCCGGCCTATCTTATGTCCTGCTCGCGCGGGCGCCTCGTCTTCGCCCCTGTTCATGAAGATCACGGGCCCTTGCGGTTTCAGCTCCTCTTGCTCCTCGCGAGCCGGTTCTATCGCAAAGAGCTTGCCGACCGTATCCAGATTTATCCTCTCGAGCATATCGAGGAAAAGCTCGAAGCTTTCCCGCTGGTACTCCCTTAAGGGGTCCTTCTGCCCATACCCCCTGAGACCGATGCCCTCTCTCAGGTGATCGAGGGAGAGCAGATGTTCCTTCCAGTGGTTGTCAAGGGAGTTCAAGGCGACAAATTGCTCGATGTTCCGGAGGGTGGTCCGGCCGAATTCCTTCTCCTTAGCCTCGTAGACGGAAACCACCGAGTTCTTTACCGTATCGAGAAGACCCGCCTTCGTCATCGACTTCAAGTCGAGATGGTCGAAGTCCATGGGGAAGAAAAAGGTCTCGTAGACCCGATTTTTGAGAGAGGCTAAATCCCATTCTTCCGGGTACACTTTCTCCGGGGCATACTCGTCCACGAAGCCTTCGACGACGCCCTCCACCATCTCGACGACGCGCTCCTTTATGTCGCCGTCATTGATGATCTCTTTGCGCATGCCGTAGATGGTCTCGCGCTGCTTGTTCATCACGTTGTCGTATTCCAGGAGGTACTTCCTGATCTCGAAGTTATGCCCTTCCACCTTGGTTTGGGCGTTCTCGATGGCCTTTGTGATAAGACGGTGCTCTATGGGCATATCTTCTTCCATCCCCAGCTTGCCGAGCAAAGGCGAGATGCGGTCGGAGCCGAAGATACGCATGATCTCATCTTCCAGGGAGACATAGAAGCGCGACGAGCCCGGGTCGCCCTGCCTCCCGGAGCGGCCCCGCAACTGGTTGTCGATCCTGCGTGATTCGTGCCGTTCAGTCCCGAGGATATGGAGGCCCCCCTCCGCAATCACCTGCGCTTTTTCCTTCTCGCAGATCATCTTCGCCTCACCAAGGGCCTTGCTGTAAGTCTCCTCGTCATCCTTGCCTTTGGCAAGCATGCGGGCCAGGAAAACGGGGTTGCCGCCGAGGAGGATATCGGTTCCCCTTCCGGCCATGTTCGTCGAGATGGTGACCGCCTTGTACCTTCCCGCCTGGGAGACGATCTCCGCCTCACGCTCGTGGATCTTCGCGTTCAGCACGTGGTGGGGTATGCCTTTCCTCTTGAGTATCTCCGACAGCCGCTCCGACTTATCGATGGAAAAAGTCCCGACGAGTACCGGTCTTCCCCTCTTGTAAAGGTCTTCAATCTCTGTGACGACGGCCTTGAACTTTTCCTTTTCGGTCCTGTAGACCACATCCGAATAGTTCGTCCTGATCAGGGGTTGGTTCGTCGGGATGACAACCACGTCCAGGTTGTATATCTTCCTGAACTCCATCGCCTCTGTATCGGCCGTGCCTGTCATGCCTGCGAGCTTCTTGTACATGCGGAAATAGTTCTGGAAGGTCACCGTGGCGAGAGTCTGGTTCTCCCGCTCGATCTTGACGTTCTCCTTTGCCTCCAGGGCCTGGTGAAGGCCGTCGCTGAAGCGCCTGCCCGGCATGAGCCTGCCGGTAAACTCATCGACGATGATGACCTGGCCGTCCTTCACGATGTAGTCCACGTCCCTGTTGAAAAGGTGGTGCCCCTTCAATGCCTGGTTGACGTGGTGCAGGAACTCGACCATTTTCGGATCATACAGGTTATCCACCTTAAGGAGCTTTTCGATTTTTGCCACGCCTTCTTCGGTCAGGTACGCGCTCTTGGCCTTCTCATCTATCTTGAAGTCCGTCTCCTTCTTCAATTGATAGATGAGTTTGTTGACCTTGTAGTATTTGTCCGTAGACTCTTCAGCGGGACCTGATATGATGAGAGGCGTCCGCGCCTCATCGACGAGGATGCTGTCGACCTCGTCCACAATCGCATAGTGGAACTCCCGTTGGACGAACTCGTCGACGGAGTACTTCATATTATCTCTCAGATAATCGAAGCCGAACTCGTTGTTCGTGCCGTAGGTCACGTCACAGCCGTATGCCTCTTTGCGCTCCGGGTCATCGAGACCGTGAACGACAACACCCACCGACATGCCGAGGAAAGCGTAAATGGGCCCCATCCACTCCGCGTCCCGTTTTGCAAGATAGTCGTTTACCGTGACCACGTGGACCCCCGCTCCACTGAGCGCATTGAGGTAGACAGGAAGGGTCGCCACCAGGGTCTTGCCCTCGCCGGTCGCCATCTCGGCAATCTTCCCCTCATGGAGTACCACCCCCCCTATGAGCTGGACATCGAAATGGCGCATGCTTACGGTTCTGCTCGCCGTTTCTCTTACGGCGGCAAAAGCCTCGGGCAGGATCGAATCGAGTTCCTCGCCCTTCTCAAGCCGCTGCCTGAAAAGGGGCGTCATCCCCTTCAGCTCTTCATCCGAAAGGGAGCGCATCTTCTGCTCGTGGCTGTTAATCTCCTCGATGAGGGGCCCGATCCTCTTCAGCTCCCGCTCGTTCTTCGTGCCGACTATTTTTTTCAGTAAATTGGCGATCATAGTGTAAAGTGTACCATAGCGGCCGGCCAAAATCAAAGGCAGGGAGGAGGGACGAATTCCCCGCCGCTCTTTAGGAATGCCCGATTCGCGCGATAAATTAGGATTGAGGAGGAGCAAATGGAAATCCTTTATATCACCTGGGGCATGCTCTTGTTCCTTTTCGTCGGCATGCTCCTCGTTTTACGCGCGAAAGAGGGCAAGGCAACGCGGCGGCGCGACTCGGCGACGGATCCCATGTTTCGCCGCCCTTCTGCCTCCGGACATCGGTAATCCCGGAGGGGCTCCGCATGCCCTTGGCAAGGCGAGGCGGCGACACGAAGAAAATGCGGGATATCCCGTTTTGCGGTGGAGTGTCGCAGTACATCTTTTAGTGAAGAATACGCCTCCGCCCTCCCTCCCTCCTGAATATAGTTGTTGTAATTTTGCGTTATTTCTCTGATAATGGAGGGTAAGGAGAGGCAGTCGGAAAGGCTGACAGGCTGGTCCGGTGAGTGAGAACGTACAGGATGAAACAGCGTCCCGACCGGCCTGGCAGTATCTTAGCCTGCCTGCCGGGACCGCAAAGGCGGAGGAAAACGGCGTGTACAGGCGGTACCAATGGACAGCTCGATTTGATCGTACTTCCATCAACTTCAACCGGCTGAAGTAGGGGATAACCGAAACAGTAGAAAGGAGTCAAACATGGCGGCAAAAAAAATTCTGATGATCGTCGGCGATTTTGTGGAAGACTACGAGGTGATGGTGCCTTTTCAGGCACTCTTGATGGTCGGTCACGCAGTGGACGCGGTTTGTCCCGGGAAAAAGGCCGGCGAAAAGGTTCGCACGGCAATCCACGATTTTGAAGGAGACCAGACTTACAGCGAAAAGCCGGGCCACAACTTCACGCTTAACGCTACGTTTGACGAGATCCGGCCGGAGGCCTATGATGCCTTGGTGATCCCCGGTGGACGTGCACCGGAGTACATCCGTTTGAACGAGAAGGTCATTGAGGCCGTGCGCCACTTCGCCAACGCGAACAAGCCCATCGCTGCAATATGTCACGGAGCGCAGGTTCTGGCAGCGGCCGGGGTGATCACGGGCAAAGCCTGTTCAGCATACCCTGCGGTGGGACCGGATATAAAGAGTGCCGGCGGGAAGTGGATTGATATAGCCGTAGACAAGGCCCACGTCGATGGCAAACTGGTGACAGCACCGGCCTGGCCGGCACACCCTGAATGGCTGGCGAAGTTCCTGAACGTGCTGGGGACGAAGATCGAGCCGTAAGAGCTTTTGCGACGCTCTGGATGATTGCCGTCTTTCCAGGGATTAGGCAGGTAAACCTGGTAAGGTTTTTTCCGGCCGAGGCGCGTTTTGATGCATGTACCACCCCGGCCCTTGGTAGTTCCCTCTTGCGCGAGGTGGCTGCTCGGGCATCAATGCCATAAGAGCGTTATCCTTTCTATTATAGGTCTCAGTAGGTGCGTGCACCGAAAAGACCAGAAACGGCGCCAGCCAAGCGCCAACTCTCTACTCTACCCGTGGGCGCCCTGATTGCGAGAGACGAAAAAACCAAGGAGGCGCTATGAGCGGCTACCACAAACGCAACCCGGAACCTTTCCCCGTCCATAAACTGAAACGGGTCGACCGTCCAACCACCGTGATTCAGGATGAGTCGGTCCGGAGGGTCAGGGAAGCTGATGCAGGCTTCATGAAGGCCCGTCAGGGCGTCTATGGCCCGACGCTGCAGAAGGAAGTGAACCGTTTCGTCCTGAAACACCCCATGTCAGGGGCCGAGGTCTGGATGATGAGCAAAATGCGATCTCTCGTCGACGGGATCGCAGCGACGCAGAAGGCGCCGATTCCCGATGATCCACAAACCCTATCACGCCATGTTAAAGAAGCAGCTTATTTTCTACGGGCCGATGCGGTAGGCGTATGCGAGCTCCCTCCCTACGCCGTCTACTCCCACAATTTCGATTACAAAGACCCGCAGGGAGATGGAAAACCGGTCGAACTGAACCACAAATACGCTATCGCGATCCTGATCGATCAGGACTGGAGGACAGCCGAAGCCTACACGGGCCACGACTGGATAAGCAACGCAATGAGCATGCTCGCCTATTCCCACTCGGGGTTCATCTCCATAATCCTGGCAGAGTATATTCGCCGACTCGGCTATCCCGCGAGGGCCCATTACGCAACGAACTACCAGGTCGTGCTTCCTCCGATCCTTCTATGGGCCGGCCTGGGAGAGATGTCCAGGATAGGCGACTGTATCCTCCATCCCTTCATGGGACCGCGTTTCAAGGGAGCGGTGGTCACCACCGACCTTCCCCTTGCACCTGACAAGCCGATCGACTTCGGGCTCCAGGACTTCTGCTCGAAGTGTAAGAAGTGTGCCCGCGAGTGCCCCGGAGGCGCGCTGAGCGACGGCGGCAAGGAGATGTTCAACGGCTACGAAAAATGGCCGACCGATGTGGAGAAGTGCACAAAAATGCGAGTGGGGAACCAGAAAGGGTCCGGATGCGGTACCTGCATAAAGGTCTGCCCCTGGAATAAGCCCTATACGCCGTTCCATCGGGCGGTCGGCTGGGCTATGAGAAACTCTTCCTTTGCCAGAAGCATCGCCATCAGGGGCGATGATCTTATGGGATACGGGAAACCAGACCACACAAAGAAGTGGTGGTTCGACCTCGAAGATGCAGCAGGGGACGGGATCTTGAAGACCCCGTGAATATTGCCGACAGGATGCCGGAATGGAATGGACATGCTCCACGGAGGCGGAGGAATAAGGGCAATTTCAAATGTCAAGGGCTGATGATTCCCCGTACGGGTCTGTGCGGGTGGCGCCGGGCAACCGGCGTTACTACAGCGACCGTCGAGCCTCCAAGCCAGTTCGTGATCAACATCTCGTTGATGAGCCGGGTGATAACGAGGATGGAGGGAGAGGCCGGAAAACATTAATGCACACCGGGAACCAACGTCCCCACCGTCCCCGACAGGAAGGTGCGGTGAGGGAGAACGTACAGAATGAAACGATGTCCCTATCGTCCGCATGGCTGCACCGGCAATGAATACTCCGTCAGTCTTTTGCGCGTGAGCGGGGTTTTTTCGGTTCGAGTTTGACCACGAGACGCGCGTCGAGGGCATCGGCGATTTTTCTCAGCGTTTCCACTCTCGCCCTACTGAATCCTCCCCGTTCAAGCCTTGAGAGGGCCGGCTGTTTCGTCCCTATTCTTTTGGCCAGTTCCTCCTGCGTAAGACCCGCCTTTTCCCTTGCCTTAATGACGCCCTCCAGTATGTCGAATTCTTCGTCCAGCCCTCGCCAGGCCGCCTGGAACTCGGGGTCCTTCATCTTCTCCTTGAGGTGTTCCTTCACCGTTCTGTTCCTCATGCCGCACCTCCATGTCGTTGCATGTAATCTTGTATTCTCTTTTCTGCAATTTCAATCTCACGCTTCGGGGTTTTCGCCTCTTTCTTGACAAATCCGTGGAGCAAGACGAATCGCTTGTCCGTATATCCGAAGTAGAGCACTCTGATCTTTCCGATGGCATCGACTATCCTCAATTCTCTGACCTTGCCCTTTATTTGCTTCGTGTAGGGTTCCTTGAGCAGGACGTGGTACCTTGCCAGCAGACCGATAAGCCGGAATATCTTCGCCTGAGCTCCAATCGGCAGCGAATCGATAAACTCCGCAACCGGTTCGCTCCCTTTGGCATCCTTATAGTATTCTACCGTCCACTCCAACATCGACACCATTATAACACATATGTTATATACGGGCAAGCCTTCGATGAATGAAAAGCTCATGGAGCGGATGCCCAGTATCGCCGGTCTGGAGAGGAGAAGCAACCGTGAAGGGGGGGTTTAAGACTGCCATCGGGCAAAGGAAAGTGATAATTTAATGGGCCCCCCTTTACCCCCTTGTGCACCAAGGCGCGGTGGTCATTCCTGGCCGGATCGAGGCAGTCCGCTGTCGTCCGTCCTGAACTCACCTATCGAGGTATTAAGCCGGGCAGCCACTTCTGTCAACCCATGCACTTCACACATCGCCTCATCGGCAGTCTTCCCTATTTCCTGCGCTATTACCGATGTGCGATCTACGTTCCGGGCTATCTCTTCCGAGGCGGCTGACTGCTCTTCGACAGCCGTGGCCATCTGAGTAATCTCATCGCGGGTCTTCTGGACGCTTTCAACGATGCGTGCCAGGGACCCGTCCACCTGTCTTATGCAATTGGATGTCCCCACCGAATCGTCCCGTCTCGTGGACAGGTGGCTTCCCCTCGCTCGTGTCTGCCACCCTTATCCTCTGGAGCGCCTCAACGCCACTACCTGAGGCAAGAACCGTATGCGGAAGAGCCGCACGTACGGGTCTGTGCGGGGGCACCGGGCAAACGGCGGTCCTACCGTGACCCTCTACCCTCCAAGCCAGTTCGGGATCGACATCTCGTTGATGAGCCGGGGGATAACGAGGATGGAGGGAGGGGCCGGAAAACAGTAATGCCGAGCGTGGGTTTGTCAAGAAATTTGTCGCCAGTTCTTTGTCACGGGCTTTTCTTTCTTCACGCCCCTTAATTTCCCAATACTGCGGCAACGTGTCGCAGTATTTGAGGGTCGCTGTAAGCCTGAAACAGGAGGCGCATCACCGCCTGGGCAACCCCGCCCCCCAACCGTGCAAGCTCAGCTTTTCCACCGTCTATCGTCGCAACCCTCGCCTCACGCAACAAAAAACCCAGGTAGGGATACATTAAAGTACAATGGCGCATCGGCATCTTGACTTTACACCATTAAGGTGTATATATTGAGTGTAGCCGTGACCGAAAAGAGGAAGCCGACCTACGACCTCGACGCTTTCAAGACCGCGTTCTCCAGCGTGGAAGAACTTGCCATTACCGGTACGGCACTGCGGAGCGCCGCAGCACTTGGCTTCGGCCGTGCGGAGATCGTGAGCACGATCCAAACGATGAAACGGGAACACTTCTACAAGTCCATGACCGCCTACTCCGATAGCCGGCTTTGGCAGGACGTGTACCACGTGCCCTCGCTGGCGGGTGTGCTTTATGTGAAGTTCACGGCTGACGCCGTTACGGAGTTCCTGCTTCTATCCTTCAAGGAGAAAGACCATGAGTAACCCTGTATGTCCAAAGACTGGAGCGCCGATGTACCGGGACGTCCGGCCTATGACACTTACCTACAAGGGCGAAAGCATCACCATCGACATGCCAGGGTGGTACTGCGATTCGTCGGATGAGAGCATCCACACCGGCAAGGACGCCGTGGTTTCCGACCGCGCGTTGAACCGCCTTAAGGCCCGAAATGAGGGACTGCTTGAGCCCGAAGACATACGCCGCATCCGCAAGAAGCTCGGTCTTAGCCAGACGGCGGCGGGCCAGGTGATCGGCGGCGGGCCGCGCGCGTTTCAGAAGTACGAGAGCGGCGACCTCCTGCCAAGCAGAGCGATCAGCAGCGCCCTCAGGCTGCTCGATCACGACCCGGAGGCGTTGAGGCTGCTTAAACAGCCGCAGGATAAGACCGCGGCCTAACGAGCCCGCAACCACACGGGCGGCAGGCTACTATGCCTCTCTATCTATCGAATGGTTCCCCATGCGAACCCCCGCTCCGTTCAGGCTGGACCCCTATAGGGAGACGGTTTGAAGAGCATTCTATGAGATTCTCGCTCCTCATAGCCCTATTTTGATCCCTTTGGCTTCCTGCCCCTCCTAGGTGCGGGCTTTTCCGCCGGGGCCTTCGCCTTCTCAATCAATTCGTCAAGATCCTTTCTGTCAAAGAGGGTTCGGCCGCCGATAATGACCGGGGAGATTTCCTTCCGCTCGATCATGTGATAGAGCGTACTGCGGGAAAGATGCAGGTAGTGGCATGTTTCGTTTACCGAAAGTAACCGCCCTTCCGTCTCTTTCGCCATAATGCCTTAGAATACCGTCTGTCTTTGTCGATAGGGATTGCAGAAGATATCCGAGAAGTTCCAATCGCCGGAACACGTTGGGCCAAAACACGTCGCCGACTTTGAGGGCCTAGAGGACGAAGAAGAGAGGGCCCTGAAAAAACGGGATGCCTTCGAGAGGGTCGACTATTTTCTTCGTCAACCGGGCCTCCGATGATACAAGGACGCAAATGATCTTAACGGGGAGGGTGTGAGTGTTGGACAGCGGCGTGGAGACGCCGGAACCACACATAAGATGATGTGTGGTTCTATACGACAATTGTTAGGACAGGGGGTTTTGCCCTCATAAATATCGGTGCTACGCCCCCTCGTCTGAGGCATCGCCGCCTTTTATGAAGGATGTCAACAGAGTCAGGCCGGTTTTAGGTTTTATGGTGCTTTGCCGATCAGTTGCGCAGGCGATGGGAGCTGCGAGGCGTCCCAACCTCCACCGAGCGCCTCGATCAACCCGACGCTGGCCGTCATCTGCTGAATTCGGAGGCTGACCGCAGTTTGCTGATTGGATAGCAATGAGGTTTCCGCGGTAATCACACTCAGGTAAGGATCGATTCCCAATCTGTAGCGATCCTTGGCGAGCGCGAGGGTTCTTTCCGCCGATTTGACCGCCCTATCCTGATATTGAATCTCCACAGAGAGGATCCGCAGCGACGCGAGGTTGTCTTCAACCTGTTGAAAAGCCGTGAGCACCGTCTGCCTGTAGTTCGCCACTGTCTGATCGTACTGGGCCCTGAATTGCTCGACCGTGGCCCGGCGCAGCCCCGCGTCAAAAAGGGTTTCCGCGGCCGCCGGGCCGATCGAAAAAAAGCGGGCCGGCCACGTAAGCCAGGTCGCTGTCGACATGCTTTCGAGTCCTGCTGCTGCGCTTAACGTAATCGTCGGAAAGTATGCTGCTCTCGCAATGCCGATCTGTGCGTTGGCCTGAGCAACCAGGCGCTCCGCCGCGGCGATGTCGGGACGCCGCTCAAGAAGCAGGGATGGAACGCCGAAGGGAATCGCCGGAGGACTCGATTTGAGCGGTACGACCGGAATAGAAAACGTCGACGCCGCCTGTCCGGTCAGCATTGCGATGGCATGTTCAAACTGCGCCCGTTGGACGCCAAGGGCGGCATCCTGTGCTTGCGTGGTTTCGAGCTGAGTCTCGGCTAGCGCCACGTCTTCGTCCGAGTCGATGCCTGTCTCGTACAGAGCCCTCGTGAGATCGAGAGACTGTCTATAAGCGACCACGGTAGAATCCAACAACTGCTTTAACGCATCCTGTCCGCGAAGTTGAAAGTAATCCGCGGCAACATCGCCCTGGAGAGTCAGGCGGGTATTCTCGAGATCCGCCGCGCTGGCCTGCGCCCCGTAGGCAGCCGATCTGACGGTATTCCGGATACGGCCGAACAAGTCCGGCTGCCAGGTTGCATCAAACGGGAAGGTGTAGTCGTTAGATGTGACCGCCCGGGAAGAGGAACTTCCGGCTGTGCCACTCGATAATGTAGACGGCACCCGTTGCCTGGTAACGGCCGGGTTGGTCGTCACCGTAGGGAAAAGCTGCGATCGGGCTTCCTTGACCAGGGCGCGCGCTGCAAAAAAGCTTGCCGCAGCGGCCGCGATGTTCTGGTTTGAAACATTGACCTTCTCTTCCAGCGCATTCAACTGAGGATCGTTGAAAATCTCCCACCATTTACCGCGAAGCGCATCATCTTTGGGCTGCGCCTTTTTCCAGCCTTCCGTATTCTTGAAATCGGCGGGAGTGAGTTCCTTGTATGCCGGAGGAGTTTCCGCGGGCGGTCTATGGTACTTTGGGCCGACCATGCATCCTGCGAGGAGGCAAGATGTCACGGCGAAACACATTGTGGCACTTAGATGGAAAGAAGTCATAATCTTCTGCACCCCTTGATAGATCCCATCAACCTTCATCTCTGGGGGATAGCCTATCCCCATGGTCAGGGATGTCGCGTTCGCTTTCCCTGCATCCGTAGTCTCAGCCGGTCGAACGCCAAGTAGACGACCGGCGTTGTATAGAGCGTGAGCAGTTGGCTCAAGAGCAGTCCTCCCACAATCGTAATGCCAAGGGGCCGGCGAAGCTCATACCCCATGCCCGTCCTCAGTGCCAACGGCAGAGCGCCCAATAACGCAGCCATTGTTGTCATCATGATCGGGCGGAAGCGCAACATGCACGCTTCAAAAATCGCGTCGGCCGTGCTCTTTCCCTCCTGGCGCTGTGCCTGAAGGGCGAAATCGATCATCATGATGGCGTTCTTTTTTACGATTCCGATCAGCAGCACAATGCCGATGATGGAGATGATGTTCAGATCCTCTTTAAAGAGCAGCAATGCAAGCATCGCGCCCAGGCTCGCCGACGGCAGAGTGAAAATGATCGTCAGTGGATGGATCAGGCTTTCATACAAGATGCCGAGCACGATGTACACCGCCAGCAACGCCGTCAGAATGAGCACGGGCTCGGTGCCGAGAGATTGCTGGTAGGCCAGCAGCGTGCCGGCAAAAAAACTTTGCAGCGTGGAAGGCGTGTTGAGCCGCTTGTGCATCTGGTTGATGCTCAATGTGGCATCGCTCAAAGACACGTCCGGCGCAAGGTTAAA
>Ga0187856_1002768_pt1 | contig 12666 bp, 8 predicted proteins | sample June2016WEW_8_40_FD_132443 | JGI IMG/M metagenome (GOLD analysis project Ga0187856, IMG submission 132443) | Peatland microbial communities from SPRUCE experiment site at the Marcell Experimental Forest, Minnesota, USA - June2016WEW_8_40 | ecosystem: Environmental > Terrestrial > Soil > Wetlands...
CACTTTGCGACAGGCCTCGGCGCGCTGTCCCGCGCGTCGCCAATCCCGCAGCTCGTCCAACACCGCGGCGATGTTCGAAAAATCTGCGGCCAGCGGAATATAGTGCTCGTCGGGATGGAGGACGCCGAGATAGTGCCCCGGCACCAACACCTGGCATGATCCCGCCAGGGCGGCCTCGAACAGGCGCGGCGAAATCGCCGAGAAGATCCGCTGCATGTCCTGGCCGGGAAAGCAAGCCGCCTCCACTTCATCGAATCCAGCCTCGGGGTGCTCTCGCAGATAGGCGCCGCACGCGGCGCGAATCTCGCCGCGCGGGTCGAGCAGCGAACTGCCGCTTTCGCAGCCCAGCGTGAAGCGACAATTGCCCAGGAACTTCAGCCAATCGTCGCCAACGAGCACATCCTTCGGGTCGAGTGATATGTCGACTCGCAGACCGAAGCCTTGCGCGGGGGCCAGGAACCGTTCGCCGATCTCCGCCTTGAGGCGGCTGAAGCGCCCGAAATAGGGCGGCAGGTTCCTGGCGCGATAGCCCACGTCGATCTCGCGATCCGCGAAGGGACGTGCGAACCGCCGCATCATCGCGATATCGGCGTCGTCGATATAGCCGGTCAGACCTTCGACGATCTCCGCATGTTGCGAAGCCTTCAGATAGAACACATCGCGATGCGCGTAGCAGACCGAATAGATCAGATCGACGCGCCACGAGGCGAGCCAATCGTCGAGCTGCACCGTATGATCGTACTCGTCCTGTGGCAGCGCGATCTTGACGGCCTCGCTGTCGCCGACAAAGGCATACTCCGACAGCAGACGCTCAAGATATTGCTCGTGCGGCAGCGCCCACCGCCAGCACAGGAATGTCGTATCGAGCAGGATCGCATCGAACCGTTCGCGTCGCAGTCGCGGTGCGAGCGGCTCGCCAAAACTGTGCAGCTCATACTCGTTCCATGGCGCGTATTTAACGAGGCAAAAAGCGTGATTGAACGATGTGCGCCGCGTTTGTGCCAGATCCGCGTTCGAATGAAGGATCAGGATCTTCAGTCTTCGCCGTGGTCCATCGGCGGCCGCCACCAGGCTACGTCCGTTTTTCTGGTACATCGCTATTTGAAATGAGTCACAAAAACCAGCGTCTACTGACGCGCCTAATCGGCTCCGGCAGCGCGAGTCTGATCTCAGGCGGTATTCTCAGTAAGAGTGCGCCCACCCGGCAACGGAATGGAACGCGCGGCGGCCGGACCGGACCGGTGGATGGGATATGAGCGAGCCGAGTGAGCGCTTCCATGTAGCTGTCAAGCCCGATCCGTTCGGCCAGCCCCGCCAAATCCGCGGGCCGGCATGCGTCGCTGATTAGGGGCTCAAGCGCCTGCGCCATCCGCTCGAACAGGATGTCATAGTCGTAGGCGCGGCAAATCTGTTCCGCAGCGTTGCGCTCGGCCTCGCCGCGACTGCACCGCGAATGCGTCGCCAGAGCCGCGCAGAATGCCTCCGCATCAGCTACCACGGTGACTGCGCCCGCAATTTCGCGGAGAGGTTTCATCAGACTTGCCACGACCGGCAATCCCGCGGCCGCCATTTCCAGTGCCTTCAGCGGGAATCCATTCTCGACCACGATTGGCAGATCGAAACGATAAGGAATGATTCCTACGTCACAGCGCCAGTAAAGCGCGGGAATATCCTCCGCCGGTATCCGCCCGAGCGTCCGAAAGTTGGACCTTCGCTGCAGGCGGACCCAGGCGCTTCGCTGGCCATCCGAGAGGTTGTAAAAATCCAACGGTCCTGCAAACACAAATCCAATTTCAGGATGGTGCGCGACCAGCGCTTCTATGAGATCAAAATCGATCCGGTAATTGATATTTCCGGCGTACACGGCGAGCCGGCGAGCAGGCTGCTGCCAATCGGCGATCTGCGCTGGCCAATCGCCTGGCGCCGCGGTCGGGCGGGCGTATTTGAAGAAATCGCAGCCATTCGGCAGCGTCAAAAGCTTTCTCTGACGCGTGTGCTTGATCAACGCATCCGCGACGCCGCTGCTGCAGCAGATGGCGAGATCGCCGGCCTCAATCGCATACCGGTAGTAATTCAGCCAATCGTCGTTGAGACCTCTGAAATGGAAGTAGTTCTCGGTCGCATGAAAGACCCGCGCGCGCGCGGGCAACAGAGCATAAGGAGCTACCAGGTGCGGATTGTAGAACCAAAACACTGGGTGGCGGTGCCCACGGAAAGCCATATGGGCGGCGATTTGCCCCGCCTGCCGCAGGCCGCTCGCCAGCCAATCCCGTGCATCGTCAGACTGCTTCTCGACCGACAGCAGTTCGACGTTGGCCAGGCGGTGTTCTGGAACTGCGCGGGCCGGTTCGCCGACCGGCAATTCCGGCTGGATGAGCACCACCGGCAGTCGCTGCGCCCACCGCTTGCTCCAGTGCCATCGGTTCGATTCCAGCTCGTCCCGCCAGCCCGGCCACATGAAGAAATAGACTGAGTCGAGCTTGGCGCCCGGCGCAAACTGTGTGGTGGGCCGCGGCGATGGCAGTTCAGCCGACCGTATCTCGGTTTCCGTGTCAACCACCGTTAATGCCTATGGCGTTTTCCGGTCAATGTGTGCGGTTGCAGAGAGGCCCCGGGCGCCTTAGCACGCGGCTTCGGCAGCGCGGCACTGCGCATCGCTCAGCCAAAACAGATGCCGGCTCATCACTTCCAATCCTTCCCGCAGAGAATCACCATCGCTCGTTGACCTCTCATGAAAGATATCGCATCGCGCACCTGACTTTCTTGTCCTTAATGAACCTGATGGTTGTCTCAGGCAGGCAGCTTCCGGCAATAGGCAATGAGGTAAAGCCGCCCATCCCGTTCGGCGAAATAGTCGCCTGTCTTACTATCGGCCTCGCTCAGAACGTTGAGCACGTGGGCGGTTTGCGGGTCGTATGGTCTGATCCGGATCGAGCGCGGTTCGGCATGCTCGGGGGTTGGAATCTCGACATCCCAATAGTCGCCGAATTCCACGTGCTGGATCAACTCGAAGACGGCGGGGCCAGCTTGCTCTATGGCTACGATCTCTAGTCCAGCGACACGGGCGAGTAGACCGTGCAGGGCGTTCTCGTTAAACAGGGATACATGGTAGGGCGGCACAACATTCGGCGAAGAACCCATGGAGACGGCGGCATTGAGGTGCGAGAAGTGCGGAACTAGCATTACCAGCCAGCCGCCGGGCTTCACCAGGGCGGCATAGCTTTTGAGGAAGTCAAACGGCAGCGGAATATGTTCAAGGACCGCTACTGCCGAGATAACGTCGAAGCTTCGGCCTTCGCGCAGCAGATCGGCGGGATCAGCAGTGACGATCTCGAAGTCGAACAATTCGCACGCAATCGCGACCGATTGCGAGTTGAACTCGTTGAGCTTGACGTGCCAGCCAGGCTTGAGCTGCTGAATGAGATGGGAGAAAGCGCCGAGCCCCCCTCCCACGTCGAGCCAGGCGCCGGTCGCCTGCCCATTCGTCGTACGCCGCACCACCGCCTCCAAAATGTCGCGTGGCGCCGAGTAGGGCGTGCCAACGCCGCCCTGTTCCAGAAGCGGTCGCTCGAACCATTTGCGTATGCCTGAGTAATAGGCTCCCGAATAGAGCTTCGTCATGATTTCGTCGGTGGGATAGGGATTGACACAGACGAAGTCGCAAGTGCCGCAGCGGGCATGGCTGAAGCCATATTTGGCGAAAGCCCCGACGAGCGGCCCCTCACCACATGCCGGGCAACAACCATGGCGCGGCCAGCACTCGGGATACCCACCTTCCGCCACGCAGACTCGCTCGATTTCGCCGCGTAACGTTGTGCTGTTTGTCCCGACTGAGACAGGGCCTGTCGGCTTCTCGGTACGCAACGGCGCGCTGCTGGTCCCGAGCGAAACGGAGGATGACGGCGCGCCCGCGGCCTCGCGCGCGCTCTTGGGCTCGGCGGCGTGGGCGAGCACAGGATTGAGCAGAACAGGAGCGCCGACATCCATGCCGGCATCGTCGACGCTGAAGGGATAGTAAAAATGCCGGTACTCGTAGAACTCCCACGTCGCCGGCTCGTTGGGGAGCAGGCCGAGCGACAGAATATACTCGCCCTTGCGGAAAGGAACGTAATCGAAGGCGAGCGTCAGCGTGCCACGCGGAACCGCCCTGAAGCGGTCCGGCGCTTTATCGTAGCTCTCGCGTGTCTCGAACGGGCGGATGTTCTGGGTCATGAACTGCGCCACCGGGGCAAGATCGTACTTGCTGTTGACCGCCAGCGCGATGCCGAGCGTCGGCTTCGGCAAAGGGCCGTCCACGCGGTAGTGCACCTTGAGGGTGAACGGCTCGAGCAGCGTGAGGCGCGTCGTCAGCCGATCGCGCGCATCGAAAAGCTCGACGCTCTCGATGAAAACGGGGCCACGGCGGAAGACCTGGCGGCCGGTCTCTCCACCCTCGTGGAACATCGCACGCAGTGCCGTGCCTGCGGGGGCCGCTCCACCGGCGACGGGGCTCGGCTGCGCGTCTTCGGCGAAAGCCTCAGACGTTGCGACCGCCGCTTCGCCGGATGGCCCGTCGTCCGCCGCGGATGCGACGGCCAACGGGGCTTCGGCCGATACGTCCGCGTTCGCGGGCGTGGCAAGGTCGTCCTCGACCGTCTCGATCCAGCTTGCCGCGTCGGCGCCCTGGTGCGCGGCCAGATCGTAGGCCTGGACGACTCCGATGGCGGGGCCGATCATGCGCACCTCCCCGTGCTCCATCCAAATCACGCGCCGGCAAAGCTGCGCCAACAGGCCGGTGCCGTGCGACACCAGGAGGACGGTGCGGCCGCCCGAACATAGTTGGCGGATGCGGCGCAAGCACTTCTGCACGAAGGCGGCATCGCCGGCGGCCAGCGCCTCGTCGATGATGAGGATGTCCGGGTCGACGGCGGTCGCAATCGAGAAGGAAAGGCGCGCCTGCATGCCGCTCGAATAGGTTTTGACCGGCCGTTCGATGAATTCGCCGAGGCCGCTGAAAACGACGATGCCGTCGATCTTGCGGTCCACCTCGGCCTTGTCCATGCCATAGAGCAGACCGCTCAGATAAATGTTTTCGCGCCCGGAATATTCCGGGTTGAGACCGAGTCCCAGTTGCAGGATGGCGGTGACGCGCCCGGCGACATCGACCGAACCGGACGTGGCGTCCAGCACCCCGGTGACAATCTTGAGCAGTGTCGACTTGCCCGCGCCGTTCGAACCGATGATGCCCAGCACCTCGCCGCGCTTGACCTCGAAGCTGATGCCGTTCAGCGCACGGAACATCGTATGTCGCGGGCGGCGTGTCAGAACCTCCAGGGCAAGGTCGAGCGGCTTCTGGTAGACTTGGTATTCCTTGACCAGATCGGTAACGCGGATGGCGATATCGCTCACGGACCGCGGCCTCTCACAGCACGCTCGCGAAATGGTGGCGCAGGCGGACGAAGACGTAAGAGCCCACCGCGAGCGAACCCATCGATATCGCTGCAAGCGCGACCCAAGCGCCCGGGTGGACGATGGAGCCGAAATAGAGGACATCCTGATAGCACCAGATGAGCGAACTGAACGGATTGATGACCAATACGAAGCGCAGCGGCCCGGGCACCATATCCGGCAGATACATGATCGGTATGAGATAGATGTTGATGGTAAGGAAGACCCGCACGAGTTCGGGAATGTCACGGAAATACGGGGTCATCGCCCCGAGCAATAGGGCGAGCCCCCACAGCAGCATGAGATGAAGAAAAAAGAGTGCCGGCAGGAGCAAGAACGTCGCCGGCACCGCTTGTCGGGCGATGACGATGTAGATCACCACCGCAGCGAACAGCACGAACTGCACGGTCACAGAGGAGGAGAGTGTCTTGGCTACCAGCACCTCGCTCGGGAACATCACGCTCTTCACGATGGTAATATTCGCGATAAAGACCGGGGCGGTGCGCGCCAGAACGTCTTGGGTGAGGAGCCAGGGGACGAGGCCGGAGAAGAGATAGATCAGATAATCGCTCGGACCTCGGTCACCAATGCGGACCTTGAAAACGACGGTGAAAAGGAAAGCGTAAACTGCAAATAGCACCAGGGGATGCACGACGAGCCACACAATGCCGGCAGTCTGGCCAGCATGCATGTCGGTCATCTCGCGGCGCGCCATCTCCCAAACCAGCGCGCGGTGCTGGATGATGGAACGTAATACGCGCAGTATGCCAAAACCGCGCTCGTGCGGCGCCGTGCCTCGCCGGATCGGGGGAGACTCCGTCATGGAGCCTACCATACGACCTCGGGTACGATAGGACCCACGTCAGGCATATGCGCGCACCGCCGGTACGAAATGAGCATGGCTCATACAGCCCTAAAGCGGAAACAGGCATCGATGCCTGCATGCACACCAGCGCGGGTCAGCGGCAAGCCACGTTCGTCGAACGTCAGCCCGGCGAGAAAATCGCGGCTTTGGGCCGGCAGGCGCGCATCCATGATTGCAGCGAAACGCTTGGGCAGTAGTGACATTTCCCAAGCCGACACAGCGACACCGAAGCTGTCAAACTGAAATCCGACTGCGGATACGATGTCGGTGAATTGCTTCTGCGTGTAGCAGCGCGAGATCGGACAGCCGGGGCCGTCGGTTGATTTCTGGAATGCTGCAGTAAGATCGAGATCAGAGTCGAGCCCCTGTAGGATCTGTCGCTCAAAAGCGACGTATAGATGCACCCAGAGGCTATCTGCATGATAGACCATGAACTGTGCCTGTCCGCCCGGTTTCAGGACACGGCGTAACTCCGCCAGGGCCACCTCCATGGCGGGCAGGTGATGCAACACGCCCGAGCTGTGAACAAGGTCCACCGACTCCTCGGCAATTGGCAGCGGAAATTTCAAAACGTCATGGTGATGTAGCTCTGCCGTAACGCCATGGAGCGCCAAGCGAGCCTCGGCCTCGGCGAGCGACGAGCTTGAGACGTCAACTCCGATCAAACGCTTCGGCTTCGATTGCGTCGCGAAACCGACGAGGTCATAGCCTGGTCCACAGCCGAAGTCCAAGACAGAGAGACCGTCTGTGCCCGTGACCGGCATGAGATCGATGTATCGAAAGTATTGCGCATTTCGCCAACTAACATCGGCGAACGAATCTTCCTCAGATGCATAGATCCGGTGAAGCGTTACGTTGTGATCGGTCCAATATTTTTCGACGACCTCGCTATCCTGTTTCGGCGCCGGAGACCCATTGTCTACGATCCCGGCCGCGCGCAGGGCCCGAGCAGAATCCCCGGCTGTATCCGAGCGATAGCGGGCCGAATACGAGCGCTTTAGCCGAGAGAGCAGACCCATCACGTCACCTGAGAACGCGCAGTTGGCACTTGCAGATATTTTCGCACGTCCGGCACGAAATGCGCACGCGCCGGTCAGCTCCTGATCTCGGCGCGGGCTTCTTTGAGATGAGTATAGCCGCCAACGACGCCTTCGCTCGACCAGCGCTCCACCGATAGACGCACGATTTCGTCGATCGGCGTGAATGCGATGTCGCCGAAATCATCAATGGTATGTGAAGGGTCAAGCAGGATCGATGGAGCATCGCCGGGCCCGAGCGGTTTTATCTCCGGTTCAGGATAATGGTTGAGCTTCATGGCCCTGACCACGGCGTCGTAGAGTTCCTTGATCGCCACGTCCCTACCTGATGAGAAGTGATAGGCGCCGCCGCCTTTGCCGTCCGCCGCCTTCAGCACGACCTTGGCGAGGTCGCCGGCATAACAGAAGTCGCGCCGCGCCGGAGTGACGAAGCACTTCTGCCCTTTCGACAGCCGAGCGTAGAAGATCGGCAGCGGCCCGGAAACATTGCGCGGACCAACGACGTTGGCAAGGCGGAAGGAGACCCAGTCGACGCCTGAGAGCCGGACATAATGCTCGCCCGCCGTCTTCGAGATTGCGTAACTCGAATTGGTCGGGTTGATTGGATGATCGAGCCGGATCGGCTGCTGCACCGGCTTTGTCCCATAGCAAAGTGCGGTCTGGAAGTAGATGAGGCGGCTCACCTTGTGGATCTTGCAGGCCTTGGCGATGTTGGCTGTGCCGACGGCATTGACGAGCGCGTCGTTCTCCCAGTCGTCCGGGTCCTTGTACGAGGCGGCGGTATGCATAACCACGTCCGGCTTGAAGTCGGAACTGAGCCGGTCGATCAGCTCCGCGTCGACGATCGTGTCCTCGACAAGCGTGAGCGCGGGGTGTGGCGTTAGGTTGTCGCGCCGGCCGGTAACAAAGTTATCGATCGCCAGCACGGTATCGCCGCGCATGAGCAGCATGTCGATCACGGTCGAACCGATCTGACCCGAGCCTCCGGTGACGAAGACTTTCACGTTTTTGTTCCTCTCGATTTTGTCACTGCGCGTTGCAACGCGCGCGCAGTCGCAGGACTAATCGACCGGCACGAGTCGATTCGGCGCGGTTTCGCGATAGCACCGCTTGGTCGCGGGGCAAACCAGTTTTTGGTCGAGGCGTTCGCCATGATGGCTCATCCAGCCGATGCGCCGCGTCGGCACACCCGCCATCAAGGCAAAATCCGGGACATCCTTCGTCACCACCGCTCCGGCTGCGATAAAGGCGTAACTGCCGATGGTGTGACCACACACGATGGTCGCGTTCGCCCCAATAGTTGCGCCGCGCTTGACTAACGTCGGTCTGAATTCACTCTTGCGTGGAACCGCGGACCGCGGATTGACGACATTCGTGAACACATAAACTGAGACCGCAGAAGACGTCATCTTCGAGCATCACGCCCTCGTAAAGGCTCACGTTGTTCTGGATCTTGCAATTGTCGCCGACAACGACGCGCGGGCCGATCATCACGTTCTGTCCGATCGAACAATGCCGTCCGTAGCTACCGCAGCACATGCGGGGTCTTCATGATTGGCGGGATGCTCAATTCACGGCGACGTTAAAGCGATCGACCCATGCGCCGAACGAAATGATCCGCCACAGGCTGCTGTGATAGCGCCGCCGACCGCCGACGATATCGTCGACCCGGTGGCGGGCAGCAGGAGTGAACAGATTTCCCGCGGCGTCGATGGCGGCGTGGGCAAGCGAGCGGAATCGCTCCGGGCGGTCGCGCGTGACCCAGATTTGTTCCGGGGTCACAAATCCCATCTTGTCCTTGCGCCCCGAGATTTTCTCGGGCAGCACATCGGCCAAAGCGCGGCGCAGCACCACTTTGGTCGTTCCATCGGCAAGCTTCAGCGAGTCGGGCAGCCCCAGCGTGAACTCGACGAGGCGAACGTCCAGGAACGGTGCCCGGCTCTCGACCGAATGCGCCATCGAATTGCGATCGTTCCAATGCAACTGCATCGGCAGGCTGGTGGCGTTCAGCTGCGAGACCGAGAGGCCATGCACCCCGCCCTCGCAGCCATCGCCGAACGGTTCGCTCGGCACGGCGCCGATCCGCGCCATGTCGATCCAGTCCGGCCACGGCGTGACCCGCCCGCCAAGACGGCGCAAAGCGACGCGCAGCGGACCAGGCGCCAGTTCGTCGACGACCGCCGCACCAAGCTCGATCGCGGAGTGACGGCCTGAACGCAGCAAGGCGCCGGATTCCGACGCGAGAGCCGCGATCCGGCCGTGCCGAGCGAGATCGGCGAGATGCGGGCCGGCAAAAGCCGTGTAGCCCGCCAGCAATTCATCGGCGCCGTGGCCGTCCAGGGTGACCTTCACCGGCGTCGCATGCACGGTCTGGAACACGCACCATTCGGCGAACGCACTGGTCGATCCGAACGGCTCGTCCATGTGCCAGGTGTGCGCCGGCAGCGCCTCAAGCAGCGCATCGGGATCGGGCCAGGTCGAATGGGCGGTCACGCCGGTTTGCTGCACGACGGCATCGACGAATTGTCCCTCGTCGAATTCCGGGACGCGCGAGCGAGCCGAAAAGCCATTCTGCTCGGCGGTAGCACCCATCTGGCGCCGCAGCCGATTGGCGACACAGACGATGGACGACGAATCGAGCCCGCCGGAGAGCGCCGTGCCGACCGGAACGTCGGCGCGCAGCCGCAGTTTGACCGCATCGAAGAACAACGCGCGCCACGCCTGCGCCGCATCCTGTTTGTCCACCGGAGCCGGCGCGTCCTTGAGCCTGTACCACCGCTGCGGGCAAACCGATTGCGCAAGCTCATCGAGCGTCGCATCGACATAGCTTCCGGGCGGCAATTGCCGGACGTCGGCGAACAGCGTGTGAGCGGTGTGATCGGTCAGGCCCCAATTCAGGTATTCATAGCCGCGCTGGCCGTCGAGGCGCGGCCGCCAACCAGTGAGGACGGTGAATTGCTTGATCTCGGACGCGAACGCGAGCGTGCCGTCGGGCGCGCGCCACCAGTACATCGGCTTCACGCCGTAACGATCGCGCGCCACGAGCAGCCGCCGCTGTGCGCGGTCGTACAGCAGGAACGCGAACATGCCGTTGAAACGATCAAGACAGGCCGCGCCCCATTGCGCATAGGCGGCCAGCATGACCTCGGTGTCGGTTCCCGTGGTGAAGGAATGTCCGAGCTTTTCCAGTTCCGGCCGCAGCTCCAGATAGTTGTAGATCTCGCCGTTGAACACAATCCAGTAACGGCCGCTGCGGTCGGCCATCGGCTGATGGCCGGCCGGCGACGGATCGATGATCGAAAGCCGCCGATGCCCGAGCGCAAGCTGCGCCGAAGCCGGCGTGTCGTCAGATCTTGCGGCGCGGCATGCCGCGGGGGTGTCGGGCCCATCGGCGCGCCAGACCCGTTCGCCCGCGAACAGCGCAAAACCTTCGCCGTCCGGCCCGCGGTGCCGAACCAGATCGCACATGGCGCGAATGGACGGTTCGGTCACGCCCGCGCTGGAATTGATCAAGGCAGCAAGCCCGCACATGGCCTATCGGTTCGCGCGCGACGGCGCGCCGGATGCGAGCGCGCGATAGCGCTCGATCAGCAGCCGCGTGTTGTTTTCCAGCGTATAGTGCTGCCGCACATGCTCCAGCATCGCTTCGACCCGCTGCCGCACGGCATCAGATTGCGGATCGGCGACGACAGCGGCGATGGCTGATGCCAGCGCTTCGGCATCGCCGGTCGGCACGACAATGGCTCTGCCGTCGCGCGCAAGATCGATGCAGCCGCGGGCGTCGGTCGTCACGATCGGCAATCGCGCAAACGCCGCCTCCACCAGCACCGTCGGCAGGCCTTCCGAATGCGAGGGATGAACCAGGAGATCGGCGGCAACCATTGCAACCGCGACATCCTCGGAGGGACGAACGCCAAGACAGATCGCGTTGTCGCGCCGCTCAAGCGCCCCGCGCAGCGGTCCGTCGCCGACGGCGACGCCGAGCACCGAGCGGTCCGTCAGGCGATCGAGCGCCGCGCCGAGTTCCGCGACACCCTTGGCGGGAACAAGCGCGCCGACATAGAGCGCGAGGAAGCGGTCCTGCGGCAACCCCAGCCGGCTTCGCGCGTCTTGCTTATCCGGCAGATTTTGGAAGCGCGACGGCGAGACGCCGATCGAGAGCGAATCCACGTCGACGCCCGTCAGCCGCTTCACTTCGACCGCAAGCGTTGGACCGTTGGCAAAGGCATAGGTCGCATCCCGCACCACCGATCGAAACATTCGCATATTGCGCGCGCTGTGATGCGGCGTGAGATTGACGTCGTCGCCCAGCATCCCGACGAGGTACGGCACCTGCCAATGCCGGGCAAGCCGGCGCGCCACTGCGCCGGGCGGTATTGCATAAAAACCTTGGATCACATCGGGACGGGGCAGTCGGAGCGCGCGGACCGCGAGATATTGCCAAAAATCCGGCGCAAGGAACTCGTTCTCCCGCGGCAGCGTCGGGTAGCGCGGACGCAGGATCGAAAGCCCATTGTCCGATTGGCGTCGCGGCGGCGCGCGATAGACGCTCCAGCGCGAATTGATGCGATCGAGGAAAGGCGGCACCCACGGCGTCGCTCCGACCAGCGTGACGTCGAGCCCGGCCTCGACCATCTGGCGCAGCTGATCGCGATGAAAGACGCCGGCGAGATTGTCGCCCCACGGATAGCCTTCGGCGACGACCAGGAGCTTGACCGTCACGCACAACCGCCGTGCCGGAGTTCGGCGGGCAAAGAGACCGCGAGCGCACGAATGGAAGCTATCGTCTTGTTCAGACCGTCTTCCAAACTCGTGATCGGAACCGCGCCCGCCAGCCGTTGCAGCTTGGCGCGGCTGCCATAGCAGCGTTCGATTTCGAAAACGGTTCTGTTTCCGGGCATCGGGCGCGCCACGACCGGCGCGGACGACCCGGAGAGCCTGAGCACCGCCTCGGCAAGCCCGCGGATGCTGGTCTCCCGGCCGCTGCAGGCATTGACGATCTCGCAGCCCAGCGCGCTGCTGGCCAATGCCAGCGCCGCCGCCACAACATCCGCGACATAAACGAAATCCCTCGTCTGCTCTCCGTCGCCATAGATTTCGATCGGGCTTTTATCCAAAGCGTCCTTGACGAATCGCGGAATCACCAGCCGGCGGTCCTGGCGCGGACCGAAGATGTTGAAAATCCGCAGCGCCACCGATTGCAGTCCATGCTCGGTATGCTGTGCGGCGAGGTAAAGTTCGCCGAAGCGCTTCGCCGTGCCGTAGTTCGAGGTTGGCGCGACCGCAAGCGTTTCGTCGAGCGCTGCCGCGCCGCCCGCTTGGCCGTACACCGCCGAC
>Ga0187856_1002770_pt1 | contig 12664 bp, 13 predicted proteins | sample June2016WEW_8_40_FD_132443 | JGI IMG/M metagenome (GOLD analysis project Ga0187856, IMG submission 132443) | Peatland microbial communities from SPRUCE experiment site at the Marcell Experimental Forest, Minnesota, USA - June2016WEW_8_40 | ecosystem: Environmental > Terrestrial > Soil > Wetlands...
ACCCTGACGGTAAAGTCCCTATCGCCGATGAGGGCGAGAAGGGTAGCAGCATCCTCCGTAAACCGAGCGATGGCCTCCCTCACCGAGACGTCAAATTCAGCGAGGCACGGAATCACTGCTGAAGAATCGATCGACAGGAGTGCCTTCACCCCTTCTTCCATGACGTCTTTGTACCGTTCTGCCGGCAGCAGTTTGCGTATGGGCTCAAATGATGCTTTATCGGCTATTCGGCCCAATGCGGTGAAAGCCATCCGTCTGATATGTCCATCATAGTCGTCGATAGCATCCACGAGCGTCCGCCTGATATCCCCGTCATCGATATCAACAAGGGCCTTCATGCTGGCCCGCCTCACATCCCTCACTTCCCCTTCTAATAAACCGACAAGATACGGGACGGCTTCCTTGCATTTCAACTCCCCGATTGCCTCGATCGCTATACTTTTTCCACGGTATTTCAGGGACAGATTATCGAAAACCGCAGCCAGGATTTCTCTGCATCCAAAGCTCCGCAAAGCGTCTTTCATGACCTGCACCTTCTCATCTGTTTCCGGCTCTGAGGGATCCAGGGAACCAGCGTAGTCAATGATGGACACAATGGCCCTCTTCTCCTGTAATGCAACGAAACCTTTCACGGCAATCTGCTTCTCATTCCAATCACCGTCGGCAAACATTTCCCTGAGCTCTTCCGCGACCTCCGCCCAGGGAGGGGTGACCCCACCCTGGACAAGACTTTTTACCGTTGCGGTCCTTTCAAATCCCGTAGCCCCAGGCAGGTGGCTAAGGAGAACATCGAGCGCCTGTGGCGTCCCAATCCTTCCAAGGGTCTCCACGGCCGCGATTCTCAAAGCATCAGATGGGCTCTTCAGCAGTGAACTCACGGCCTCAGTCGACGACGCTTCCTTGAGCAGCGCAAGGGCTTCAAGAACGGAGAAACAGACCCACTCATCATCATTCAATGCCTTCATCAGCTGCGCCACCGCGCCCCCGAATTGCAGAATACCAACGGCCTTTGCCGCGGACGCCCGAACATTGGGATTTGGATCTCTTTCGAGAACACGAAGTATTGCCTCCGGATAATCACAGTGTTTAATGTCACAGATGAGGTCGAGCGCAAACTTGCGGACATCGGGGTCCGGATCCTTGATGAGGGAATGAAGCAAAGGGACAACCGGAACTCCTATCTCCTTCAAGATGATCATCGCGGTATTTCTCAGGAAGGAGTCCTGTCTCAGGAGCGGGAGCACCATGTAAGCGGTGACCTCGCCCCCGAGGGCAATAAGAGAACGCATGGCAGCGTCTTGGACGCCGGAGTTTTCATCCCTTAACGCCCTGATCAGGGGATAGATCGCCCTTTCGTCCCCACCCGACAATGCATCCGCTGCCGACCTCCTCTTGGATGCATCAGGGTGAGCCAGATCCTGGGTCAGCCGTAAGAGTTTCTTCGCTTGTATCATGGTGCCTCTTTTGTACTATCTTATCGGGATCTTGGAGAAATCCTTTAACATTCTTCCAGACGGGCTAGTTCAATCGACGCAGCAATGTGCCGCTTTGACCACAGCCCTTGCTTTACCTTACAGGTCGATCTGCATCTTCAGCTTTAAGAGGGCTTGGTTATGGAGCTGTGACACTCTCCCCTCGGTCAGGTTCAGGACCTTGCCGATTTCCTTCATGGTCATCTCATCCCAATAATACAGGGAGAGGATCATCTTCTCCTTTTTGGGAAGCGTTTCGATCAGCTGTGCAATGGCCTCTTTTCTCCTGTTATTCTCATAGATTTCAAGGGGGGTCTTCGCGTCGGGGTCCGATATGCACTCTGTAACATCGATGCCGCTCTCTTCACTTCTCTCACTGAAGTCCTCGAATCTTACCGATACTTGCGCGTTTGCACTCTGCAGAATCCGATAGTACTCATCGAGCGGCATCTGAAGTCTCTCAGCAACCTCCGTATCATCCGGTGAGCGGCCGAGTTCCCTTTCCAATGTACGGTGCGCCGCCTTGACCGTATCGATTTTCTTCTTCACCGATTTTGGGAGCCACTCATTTGCCCTCAGCTCATCGAGCATCGCGCCCCTTATCCTGTGCTCCACAAAGGTATTGAGTTTGACCCCGTTTTCTTTAAATCTGCCGAGGGCATCCAAGAGGCCCATGACTCCGACGCTGACGAGATCCTGTATGGTGAGTTGCGGAGGCAGTCTCCATGCCAGCCGGCTGGCCGTATACTTGATGAAAGGGAGAGAATCGTTGATGATCTGCTCCTTTGCTTCCTCACTCAGTTTTTCCATATACCCGATCATTTCCTTCACCTTCCGCCTTTTTAGGAGCCTGATGCCGACAGGAGATTCCCGATAAAAAACTGCAACGTTCCCTTGACCTTCTCCGTCGTCTCTAAAACCTTTGATGCGATTTCCGCAACCTGTTTCGATGCAAGGCCATGGGGATACGCATCGATAAAGGCTTGCTGAGAACTCACCGCCTTGCGCACCGCGTCATCATAGGGTATATATCCAAGATAATTGAGGGATATGTTCAAGAATTTTTCGGCGGCGAGCGAAAGCCTTCTGAAAACTTCCAGCGCCTCTCCGGAACCACTTACCGAATTGACCAGGACGTTGAATTCCTTCTCCTGATAGCGGGTAAAAAGAACCTTGATGAGGGCATAGGCATCCGTGATCGCTGTCGGTTCAGGTGATGTCACAACAATGATCTGCTGTGCCGCGATGCAAAAAAACGCTACATTCTCCGATATCCCCGCGGCTGTATCGATGAGCAGGACATCGATGTTTTCCTCATACGTGTCAAATGCCTCGAGTATCCGCAGCCTCTGAAACTCATCGAGGGACGTTAACTCCTGCACCCCTGAACTGGCGGGGAGTATCTTTATCCCATGAGGACCTTCAACGACCACATCCTTGAGTCCCATCTCGCCGCTGAGGAGATTCTGGATGTTATGTTTCGGGGCAAGATGAAGAAGAACGTCGATGTTGCTAAGCCCGAGGTCAGCATCGAGGATCATGACATCCTTGCCCAGTTTCCTCAACGCTATTGCCATGTTCGCTACGACGTTGGTCTTTCCGACACCGCCTTTGCCGCTCGCCACGGCGATCGTCTTCACGTAATTCCTCTTGTCCCGTTTTTCCTTCAGCATCGGAAATGCCCTTTCTTGAGTATCAGATTTGCGAGGTTGGTTTTACTTATAAATTCTATATCGTCAGGGACCGTCTGGCCGGTGGTGACATAGGCCACAGGCTTCTGATAGATGAGCATGAGGTTATACAGTGAGCCGAATCTCACCGCCTCATCAACCTTGGTAAAGGCTATCGAATCTATGGGCAGTCTTCTGTAGAATCTGTACGAATCAATCATGAATTCATCATCAGCATTCGCATTCATAAGGAGATGCAGTTCCAGGGGAAAACCTGATGTCTCGCCCTGGTCGGAGGAGCCCTGGGAAATATCGAGGAGTTCGTTGATATATGTCTCATCCCTCGGGCTTCTCCCTGAGGTATCAATAAAAACGATGTCCCTGGCCCGTGCAAAACTGCCGAGACTGCGCCTGAGTTCCGCGGCACTGGAGACAACCGACAAGGGGATGCCCAGGATCCTTGCATAAATCCTCGTCTGTTCGACCGCTCCGATCCTGTACGTGTCGAGATTGATGACAGCGACCTTCTTCCCCGCCCGTATTGCCCCTGCGGAGAGTTTGGCAATCGTCGTCGTCTTCCCCACGCCTGTCGGGCCAACAAGCATTACGGCCTTTCTGCCGTAGCTCCTTTCCTTCACGGTTATATCGGATGACAGCAGTGAGGGGATCTCATCTACGTCCCTCGCTTTTTCACAGATGCGGAGGGCAAACTCATCCCTCACCGAGCGCTCCCTCAGAAAGTTCAGTATCATCTTCTTTTTTGCCGGCAGAGATATCTCATAGCCGTTATTCCTCATCCCTTCGATGGCCTCTCGGAGCTTTCCGATCTCTTTTTTTATCTCATCCGTCACGATGGCCGGATCGGTGGGATTAAGCGTCCGAGGATTCGGAAACTCCATCGGATCGGGAACGCCAGGTTTCCCCGCGTCCGTGACCATCTGCCCACCGGCACCCTTGGCTCCCGCATGGTCATAGTCCACAGCCGCGGTCACCTCTACCCACGGCCTCAGTCCCTTTCCTTCTTCGGTGGAGAGGATAACTGCGTCCTCGCTCAGTTCCTTTTTTACGAGTTCGAGGGCCTCGGTAAAGTTTCTCGCCTTATATTTCTTAATCTTCATATCTCACCACCCCTGTTGTGTAGAGTTTTACTGATGGAGCTATCTCGGCATTTGAGAGGATAACCACCGATGGGAGGAATCTCTCTGTGATTTTCCTGAGGAATCTCCTCACCTGAGTGGAGCAAAGGATAATCGGCTGTGCGTTTTTCACGTTATCCGAGGAGATGGCACCCTCAAGCGACCGTATCAACGCGCTCACCATATCAGGGCTTATGGCGCCACCGCCTTCGATTGCCTGCAAAAGGGCCACTTCGAATCTCGGATCAAGGGTCAAGACATGGACGGACCCATCAGGGACAAGATACTGTTTCGTAATAACCCTCGCCAGCGCCTGTCGCACATGTTCTGTCAGCAACTCCGTGTCCTTTGTTGACGGAGCATAGTCCAGCAACGTCTCAAGTATCCTCACCAGGTCGTTGATGGGGACTTTTTCTCTCAGAAGGCTCTGCAGCACCCGTTGAACACCTCCCAGTGTCATCTGAGTCGGGATGAGTTCATCAACGATCTTTGGATAGCTCTTTGAGACATTCTCCAGCAAGCCCTGAACCTCTGTCCGGGTGAGGAGCTCCCATGCATGGCTCTTTATTAACTCGGTAAGATGGGTGGCGATTACGGTGGCCGGGTCGACGACCATATATCCGAGGGAGCGTGCCTTCTCCACACTGTTTTCACCGATCCAATATGCCGGAAGTCCGAATGCCGGTTCCTTGGTTGGAGTTCCGCCAATTTTTTCCGTCGCCCCTGACGAGACGGCCAGGTACTGACCCAGGGCAACCTCGCCCCCCCCTACCTCTATTCCCCGTATGAGAAAACTATATTCGTGCGGCCTGAGCTGCAAGTTGTCCTTGATATGGATGGAAGGAACAACGAATCCGAGTTCAGAGGCGAGTTGCCTCCTCATCGCCTTGATCTTGCTGAGGAGGTCAGCCTTGTCAGACTCCACAAGGGGAATAAGACCGTATCCGATCTCGAAGGTCAGGGGCTCTATCTCCATGAAGGTCTCAACGGCCGGTTCCTGCGGTGCCGCTGCCCCTCCCGCCTGTTCCTTTACCTCTTCCTCAGGGGTTTTTGAGACAACATAGGCCAGCGCTCCCGAGGCAGCCGAGAGCAGGAAGAAAGGGAGATGGGGAAGTCCCGGCACAAGGCCGAGGACGACCATAACGCCTGAGGCGGTGCCGAGGGCCTTCGGATTGACAAGTAGTTGCTTGGCGATATCATTTCCGAGATCCCTTTCGGTTCCCGCACGGGTCACCACGAGACCTGCGGCAGTGGAGATGAGGAGGGCAGGAATCTGGGAGACAAGGCCGTCACCTATGGTTAAGATGGTATACGTTTTTGCCGCCTCCGCGATTGGCATACCGTGTTGGAATATTCCGATGATAAACCCGCCGATGATATTAATCCCTGTTATGATGAGTCCCGCAATGGCATCTCCCCTCACGAATTTGCTCGCGCCGTCCATTGCGCCGTAGAAATCGGACTCCTGAGAAATAACCAACCTTCTTCTCCTAGCCTCTGATTCATCGACAAGACCCGCGTTCAGGTCAGCGTCTATCGCCATCTGCTTGCCGGGCATGGCATCAAGGGTGAACCGGGCTGCGACTTCCGCTATTCTTCCGGAGCCCTTGGTGATGACCATAAAGTTGATAACGACCAGGATGAGGAATACGGTAAACCCCACAGCATAGTTCCCGCCCACGACGAAGTTGCCAAAGGATTTTATGACCTGTCCTGCCGCGTCCGTACCCTCGCCGCCCCTGAGCAGTACCAATCTCGTTGCCGCAATATTCAGCGAAAGCCTGTAGAGGGTTGTTAGGAGGAGCATCGCCGGGAACACGGAAAAATCGAGGGGCTTCTTAATATAGATGCCCGTTATGAGAATTACAATCGAGAGCGAAATGGACAGGGACAGAAGGACATCCAGGATGAAGGGAGGGATGGGGAGCATCATGACGCCTAAGATAGACACGACACAGACCGCGACCACAACGTCCCCCCTCTGTTTTATCTGTTGCAGGAAATTCATTTTGCGCCTCCCCGCAGCGTATATATGTGCGCCAATATCTTGGCCACTGCCCTGTAAAGTTCCTCAGGTATCAGCGCGTCAATCTTGAGTTTGTAGAGGGTCCTTGCCAAGGGCTTGTCTTCAACCGTGGGGATACCATGCTCTTTTGCGAGTTCTTTCATTCGCTCTGCAATGAATCCTGCTCCTTTTGCAGTGATCCGCGGAGCTGACATCGTATTTTTTTCATATTTCAGGGCGACCGCAAGATGAGTCGGGTTTGTTATAACAACCGTTGCCTTCGGGACCTCCTGCATCATCCGTCTCCTTGCCATCTGTCTCTGGAGGCTCTTTACTCTGGACTTGATCATGGGATTGCCCTCAGATTCCTTAAATTCCTCCCGTATCTCCTCCTTGGTCATCCTGATGGAGCGCTCAAACCGCCACCTCTCGGAGAAATAATCGATGACTGCAAGGAGAAAAAAGGTGGCAAAGGCGGTGAGCACCGCTTTCCCTATGAGTTTGACTGCGACGGCTTGTAGTTCACGTAGATCCATTGCTGACGCGGGAAAGACCTGCGCGATCGACCCCTTGATTACGAAATAAAAGAGAAAACCTCCGACAATGAATTTGAAAAGACTCTTCAGGAAGTTCACAAGGCCGGCCAGGGAAAATATCTTTTTCAAGCCATTCACGGGATTGAGCCTATCCAAGTCGATGTCGAAGGGCTTAAAGGAGAGGCCTCCCTGAGAGACGCCGGCAAGGAGAGCGAAGGTGACAGAGATTCCGAAAAATGGCGCCAGAGTCAGGAGCACCTCCGCCGAGGCGCTTCTCATGACCGCAAAGGGATCCTTCCCATAGCGAAGTCCAAGCAGATTGCCTGTCAAATCAGACATGCGCCTCATGAAGAATCCCCCCCCAAAAAAGAATGTCGCGAGTACCCCTGCAGTAGCAGCCATGGATCCCAGTTCACGACTTCTCGCAGTCTGGCCCTTTTCTCTGGCCTTCTGCCGTCTTCGCGGCGTAGCTTGTTCTGTTTTCTCTTCGGATTCAGGCATGATTAACCCTTTGCTAACTCGATGACTCTTGTCATCTCCTCCCTTATGAGAGCGAAATCATTTCCGGTGACCTGGATAAAGAATGGCAAGCCGAGAAACATTAGGACAAAACCGATAAACATAACAAGGGGATATCCGACAAAGAAGATATTTATTTGAGGAGCCGCCTTGTAGATAAACCCGAGCAACAGGTTTGTGATGACCATGATGATGATAATCGGTGCGCTTAACTTGAGGGCAATCGTAAATATGCCCCCCGTGATCCCGACCATCTCGGCAACGAGGTTCTTCACATCGATCGTCCCTGCAGGCAGCCATTCATAGCTCTTCACGAAAATATAGATGAGGTCATGGTGTGCATCCATGGCAAGAAAGACGAGCATGACTATGATTCCATAGAGGTTGGACACCACCGTAGACTGACCTATTTCGGGGTTAAAGAGCGTTGCCATGGAAAGTCCGACAGCGTTGCTTATCATTTGCCCCGCCATATCCACTGCAAGGAATACAAACCGGGCCGAAAGCCCGAGCACCATTCCGAAGATGACCTCCCGTATAACGAGGGCGGATATTGCAGATCGTGAGAACTCGAAGTTCACAATCGGGGTCAGGATGAGTGCGATTGCAATGACAAGACCTATCTTGAACTGGGCCGGTATGCTCTTGCTCCCGTAGAAGGGAAGCATGCCGATGACTACCCCTGCCCTGAGGAGGATCAACAGGAAGTTCGGGATATATTTTGCAAAAACATCCATAATCACCTATACGGGGCGCGCCGCAGCATGAGAATTTCTCATCGTATGAGCACCGGTATCTTTTCGATAAGGTTGGTTGTGAAAGTCGTCAGCACCCGCGCAATCCAGGGGAAAAATATAAAGAGGCAGACAAACACAGCAAGAATCTTCGGCACGAACGTCAGAGTAAACTCTTGTATCTGCGTTACCGCCTGGAACAGGCCTATGGAGAGTCCCACGACAAGACTGACCAAGAGGGTAGGCCCTGACGCAAAGATTATGGTCTTAAATACCTCTGCCGAGAGCTACTTTATCACATCTATGGTCATATGAAACTCCTCACGAGGGAACTGACCACGAGATTCCAGCCGTCCACCAGCACGAAGAGCAGAAGCTTGAACGGAAGGGAAACCAGCACAGGAGGAAGCATCATCATGCCCATGGAAAGCAATACGCTGGAGACAACCATATCGATGATCAGGAATGGCAGAAAGATGAGAAAGCCTATTTCAAAGGCCGTTTTCAGTTCGCTGATCGCGAATGCCGGCACGACAACCCTTATAGGCAATTCTTCGGGTTTTTGGGGGGTCTTTTCCTTTGCCAGGTTTAAAAAGAGGGCGATGTCCTTCTGCCTCGTCTGTCTCAGCATAAATGTCTTGATCGGCGCTTCCGCCTTTTGGAAAGCCACCTGTATCGTTATCTGCTTGTCCATATAAGGGTTTATTGAGTCCCTCGTAATCACGTCTATCGTGGGAGACATGATAAAGAGGGTTAAGAATAGTGCTAAACCGATGATGACCGTGTTCGGTGGTATCGTCTGCGCGCCGATGGCCTGGCGTAAAAAAGACAGGACAATCACCACCCGGGTGAAGGATGTGAACATCACCAGTATTGCGGGCAGCAAGGACAGAAAACTGATGAGCAGGAAGACTTCAACCGTAGGGTCAGTTATTTTCATTGAGATGATCCTTCATGTTTCGCAGCCTCTTCACCGTGTTGCTGATATCCCTTACCGTATCCGTCTCGAGGTCATTTTCTTCGATTGTCTTTAGTAACTTGAGATCCGATGCGGTGACGCCGACCAGCAGTATCTCCCTTCCGATCTTCATAGCAGCGATTCCCTTGCGCGACCCAAACGACTGGTAAGCAAGAACATTCATGATCCCCGCCTTGGCCTGCCTTTTCCTGAGAAAAAACCCCATAAAAAAGATCAGCCCTATCACGGCGGCAAGGGCTAAAACCATCTGGAAGTACGTCTCCTTCATTTCAGCTGCCGTATCCTTTCCGTGGGGCTGATGATATCGGTCAGCCTCACCCCGAACTTCTCGTTGACCACCACCACCTCGCCTCTTGCCACGAGCTTATTGTTGACGAGTATCTCCATCGGCTCACCTGCCACTTTTTCTAATTCCACGACAGAACCCTGACCGAGCTGCAAGAGATCCTTGATAAGCATCTTCGTCCTGCCCAATTCCACAGTTATCTCGAGGGGAATATCCAGGAGGAACTCGATGTCGTTCTTGCCCGAAGATTCCTTTTTTTCTCCCTTTAATTCTTCAAAGTTTGCATCCACGGTCGGTTGATTCATGTCTGTCTCCTTGTCAATAAACCTTGGTTATTCTTAAAGCCTGATTTCCCCTGCTATAGCCGGGCTTGCCGCCGTATTTCCGGACATTCTGCACCTTTACCGCAAGGTCATCGGTCACGTTCTTGCAAAGGTTGATCACGCTGCCGACATCGAGATTCATCAATTCCTGGCAGGGTACTTGGACCCTCCCTAGTTCAGCAACCACCTCGACAGAAGAATCCAGAAGTATCTCTTTCACTCTTTCTACCCATCTCTGATCCACGTGGAATCGTTCGCTCTGGATGCCTGAGTTGAGCTTTTCCTTTATCGGCTCAATGAGGGAATAGGGAACGCAAAAGAACAGCTTTCCGGTAAAGTCATCTATCTCGACATGGATCTCTATCTTGATCACGATTTCGCTCGGCATGACAATAGTCACAAACTGGGGGTTCATCTCGGAACCGGCCTGTTCCGGATGGATAGGTCCTAGACCTGCCCATGCCTCGGCCATATCCCGGAGAGCCATGGTGACGACCTTCGTTATCACCCTCTGCTCTATTGTCGTGAACGCCCTGCCCTCAGATTTCACGTAGAGAGCCCCCTTGCCCCCAAAAAAAATCTCCACGAGGGCAAAAACCAGGGGAGCTTCCAAGACGAGGAGCGAATAGCCCTGAAGAGGCTCCATCTTGAAGATATTTATGTTTGAGGGAAAAGGGATAGTCTTCATGAATTCACCGAACTTTATGATCTCCACATTTTGGATACTGACATCAACAAACCGCATGATAAGGGTTGCCAGTGAATTTCTGAAAAAACGCGCAAAGCGCTCGTTGGCGATCTCCAACCCGGGCATCCTACCGCGAACGATACGTTCCTGACTGGTCAGATCATACGGCCTGATACCGGAGAGTATCTTCTCCTTTGCCGTCTCTGTCGTTATTTCACCCGACTGCACCCCTTTGAGGAGGGCATCAACTTCATCTTGTGACAGGACATCGCTCATTGCATCACAAACTCAGTGAAATAAAGATTCTTCAAAATATCCTTTCCTATCGCCTGGTTTGTCCTGAGGAGGAGTTCATCCTTCAGCTGGAATTTGCCCTCGGGACTTGATACCGATTCCGCAGACTTGCTGCTCATGAGGGTGATAATAGAATCCCTTATTTGCGGGATCTTATCGGTGAATAACGGTTCATAGGACAGATCGGTCAGTTCGAACTGCATGGAGACCTTGAGAAACCTGCCCTGCTCTGCAAGGTTCATTACAAAGGGGTCAAGCGAGACGAGGGCTGCCTTCGCGTACTTGGTCTCTTCTTTCTTGTGTGCTTCCCCTCCCTTACCCTTGGCAATAAACTGTGTATAGGTTATAAATCCAGCCGCAACGGCGAGGATGATGGAACCCGCAATAATCATGATAAGCATATTCTTATTGCCCTTTTTCGGTGCTTGTTCTTTCGTCTCTTCAGGGTTGGTCTGCTGTTTTTCGTCAGCCATATGACGTCCTCCTTTTCAGATAGGGGCTGAAGTTCGTTTCTCAGGAGTTATTCAAATACCGTGCCTGTCATAACCAATTGAAATATCAACTAACCTGAACGGAGTTCCCGTCAAAACAATGACTACAATGATGTTTTCTTGGACATGGCGGAATGTTTTCGGAATCTGGCAAGCAACCGGATTGGGGAGTGGTTTGGTAAAGATGCAAGGCATTTGCGAGGAGCTCACGATCAACCCGCCGGGGCAGACCGGGCAAGGGAACAAACAAGCAGGGGAGATGGGAATGTGCTCGCGTCTTAAGTCCTAAAGGGGTCCCTTACTTCTCGGAGCGTACTTCATTCCGAGGGATTCTGCCTTTCGAGCGGAAATATAGGAAAAGTTGTTCCGGCCTCAGAAGAAGTGTTATCGTCTCCGGTGGCTTCATTATATTCAGGGGCAATGATACCCCTTTTTACCATAATACTGCAAATGAGATTTGAACGGTTGACCACATATCGCTGATTCCCTGCAGCGTTATATTTCCGTGGGTTTGGGAGAACGGCGGCGAGCCTTGCAGCCTCCTCAGGAGTGAGTTGGGATGAAGGTTTCTGGAAGTAGTATCTTGCCGCAGCCTCCACTCCAAACACTCCCTCTCCCCACTCAATGACATTCAGATAGAGTTCCAGTATCCTCTTTTTCGAAAGGACCGTCTCCATCCTCCAGGTGATTACCGCCTCGGCTATTTTCCTCAAAGGGTTTTTTGATGGAGAAAGGTACAGGTTCTTTGCCAACTGCTGGCTTATGGTGCTGCCGCCAAGCTTGAACTTCTTTGCCTTCATATCTTTTTCCAAGGCCTTCTGAATTGCTTCGTAGTCAAATCCCTCATGCTTCCAGAACTTGTCATCCTCTGCTATGAGCACTGCCTTGATGAGGTACGGTGAAACCTGTGACAGGGGCATCCACTCCTGAGTTACCCGGTATTTTTTCCCCTTGCCTTGCCACTCCTTCTCCCGGTACTCCATCAATGCGGTCTTCTTCGGATTGTCCTTCTTGAGTTTGGAAACATCAGGCATGAGAAAAAAATACGCGAGAGGGATACAGAGAACCAAGAAAAGGAAAACAGGCCCTGTTCGTTTCAAAATCTTCTGTTAACCATTGTCAGAGAAGGCTGCAACATCCTCATTGCTGAAGTGAATGAAACTCTTTGCCTGTGAAGTCTTTTTCTTCTTTTAGAGCGGTCTCGTTACCAGGCATGGACGTCATCCGGTTTCTCCCCTTTGTAAGGAAGAAGACGGTCTCCATGGTTGTCCAGTCTGTTGTTCCCGTCACAGCCGTCTGAACATTCCGCGAGGGAAATTCCGTCTTGCCGGGGAAGTGGCACCACATCTCCAGATATACCCGGCCGTTCACCCATTTTGCACGTACTTTTGTCTCATAAAAGAGGCGAGCATTCTCGACATCTATGTCCCCGGTCTCAAATAAACGTACTATGGGTCGACTCCTTCACGGTGATCCGTAACGACCCCTTGCCGTTCGCAGAAGCTTCCTTATCCAACTGGGCGCTCGACTC
>Ga0187856_1002777_pt1 | contig 12647 bp, 6 predicted proteins | sample June2016WEW_8_40_FD_132443 | JGI IMG/M metagenome (GOLD analysis project Ga0187856, IMG submission 132443) | Peatland microbial communities from SPRUCE experiment site at the Marcell Experimental Forest, Minnesota, USA - June2016WEW_8_40 | ecosystem: Environmental > Terrestrial > Soil > Wetlands...
CCGCGTCCGGAGACGCGGCGCGCGAGGTAGGCCGACAGCGCGCCGACCGGAGGCGCAATCGACATGTCGTTGTCGTTGAGCACCACGATGAGACGGGAATTCATCGCGCCCGCATTGTTCATGGCCTCATAGGCCATGCCGGCCGACATGGCGCCGTCGCCGATGACGGCGATGACGTTGTGCGGCTTGTCTTCGAGATCGCGGGCGACCGCCATGCCGAGGCCGGCGGAGATCGAGGTCGAGGAATGCGCGGCGCCGAACGGATCATATTCGCTCTCGGCGCGCTTGGTGAAACCGGACAGGCCGCCGCTCTGACGCAGCGTGCGGATGCGGTCGCGTCGGCCGGTGAGAATCTTGTGCGGATAGGCCTGGTGACCGACGTCCCAAACGAGCCGATCGGTCGGCGTGTCGAACACGTAGTGCAGCGCCACGGTCAGCTCGATCACGCCGAGCCCGGCGCCGAGATGGCCGCCGGTGACCGCAACGGCGTCGATGGTCTCCTGCCGCAGCTCATCGGCAAGCTGGCGCAATTGGCCTTCTTCGAGCCGCCTGAGGTCGCTTGGCGTGTTGACAAGGTCGAGCAACGGAGTCTTGGACGGAACGGTCACGCGAATGCTCCTTCTTATTAGCCTCATTGGCCTCTTCAGCCTAAATGGCGATTATTGGTCAGAGCGCCGGTGCGCCGGCGCTTACGCATAAACCCTCAGTTTTTACACCAGTCCAGGCCACTAACGCAATTTGAGTCGCGTTCGGCTCCCGGAACCCCGCAGGGGACTCCCGCGTTGTGCGGCTACCGTATATGTTGGGCCGGGCTGCCGCTTATGCCACCCGAGTGGCGCCGGGCAAAGATCGTTGACATCGTCATTGGCTCGTTATTCGCGCCGATGGCCGCCGCCATGGAGGCGAAACGCCTCAAACCCACGAGTTGACGCGTCGTGGCTCTTGAGACCTACCGAAAAAAGCGGCAGTTCGGCGTGACGCCGGAGCCGCGCGGCCGCAAGGGTCGCCGCGGCAGTCACCGTTATGTGATACAGAAACACGCGGCGCGGCGGCTGCATTATGATTTGCGGCTCGAACTCGACGGCGTGATGAAGAGCTGGGCGGTGACGCGCGGCCCGAGCCTCGACCCCGGCGAAAAGCGCCTTGCCGTCCAAGTCGAGGATCACCCGATCGAATACAACACCTTCGAGGGCACCATCCCGGAGGGCGAATATGGCGGCGGCACCGTCATGATCTGGGATCGCGGGCGCTGGTTTCCCGAGGGCGATCCGCACCAGGGCTACGCCAAAGGCCACCTCGACTTCGACCTCGACGGCGAGAAACTGCACGGCCGCTGGCACCTGGTGCGCATGCGCCCGCGGGGCAACGAGCGCCACGACAATTGGCTGCTCATCAAGGGCAAGGATGAGGAAGCCCGCGGGCCGCGCGATCCGGACATTCTCGAAGAAAAGCCGCTTTCGGTCGCGACCGGCCGCTCCATGGAGGAGATCGCCGCCGGCAAGGGCGGAAAAAAACGGGTCTGGCACAGCAACCGCACGGACGGTGCCGCCAAATCAAACGCCAAGTCAAACGCCAAGTCGAAAGACAAAGCGCAATCCAAGCAGGAAACTAAAAAACCTGCGGCGCGAACCGCGACGAGACCAGGAAAAAGAGCGAAGGCCGTCGCTGCAGCCGTCGCGCGGATACAAGACCAACCGCGGCGCGCGAGCGCCAGACAACCGGGTGCGCCGCTGCCCGACTTCGTCCCGCTCAGTCTCGCCACGCTCTACAGCACCGCGCCGAGTGGGCCGGACTGGCTGCACGAGATCAAGTTCGACGGCTATCGCATGGAGGCGCGGCTCGATCATGGCGGCGTGCGATTGCTCACGCGTAAGCAGCAGGATTGGACGCACCGCTTCAAGCCCGTTGCCGAAGCGGTTGCGGCGCTTCCCGCCGCGACCGCGCTCCTCGACGGCGAAGTGGTCGTGGAAGACGAAAACGGCATCAGCAACTTCTCGCTGTTGCAGACCGGTCTGAAAGAAGGGCGCAGCGATCGCTTGGTCTATTACGTCTTCGACCTCCTGCATCTCGACGGCCGCGATTTGACGGCGGAGCCTTTGCTTGCCCGCAAGGCGGCGCTGGAACGATTATTCAGGGAGACCGGCAAGACCGGTAAAACCAGTGTGCTCCGCTACACCGATCATTTCGAGGAGGGCGGACCGCTCATCCTCAAGCATGCCTGCGAGATGGGCCTCGAAGGCATCGTTTCCAAGCGGCGCAATGCGCCCTATCGCTCCGGCCGGTCGGACAACTTCGTCAAGAGCAAATGCCACGGCCGCCAGGAATTCGTCGTCGCCGGCTATACGCCTTCGACGGCCTCGCCGAGAGCCGTCGGCGCGCTGACCGTGGCCGTTCATGAGAACGGCGAGCTTCGCTATGCCGGGCGCGTCGGCACCGGCTATACGCAACAAATGGCGCGCGATCTTTGGCGGCGCCTCGAAGCGCTGCGGACCGACCGGCGGCCGATCGCACTGCCGCCGGACGAGCGGCGCAAGGACGTGATCTGGGTCAAGCCGGAGCTGGTCATCGAGGCCGAGTTCGCCGGCGTGACCCATGGCGGGGTGCTGCGGCAGGCCTCGTTCAAGGGATTACGCCAAGACAAGGCGGCGAGCGAAGTCGTGCGCGAGGTTGCGGCGGTGTCCAAGGATCCGCCGCCCGCGCGTGCAAGCAAAAAGGACAAAAACGCCGCGGTCGCACAGCTTCACCTGACGCATCCCGACCGCGTCTATTGGGCCGATGTCGGCGTGACCAAGAGTGATCTGGCCGAGTATTACGTTGACGTCTGGGATTGGATGCGGCCGCACCTCGTCGGCCGGCCGCTCGCGATTGTGCGCTGTCCGGAGGGGACGAGCGGCGAGTGCTTTTTTCAGAAGCACATCGCCGCGAACGTCAAGTCGTCGCCGCTTCGCCATGTCGTCGCCGCCAAGGAGCACGACGTGATCGCGGTGGAGACGCTCGACGACCTCATCGCGCTGGTGCAGTCCGCCGCCTTGGAGATCCACGTGCGCGGCTCGCGGCTCGATCATCTGGAAATCTGCGACCGCATCGTGTTCGATCTCGATCCGGGGGAGGGGGTTTTGTGGCCGCAGCTCGTCGCGGCGGCGCGCGAGACGCGCGAGCGGCTCAAGGCGGAAAAACTCGAGAGCTTCGTCAAGCTCACGGGCGGCAAGGGCATCCACGTCGTCGTGCCGATCGATGGCGCCGACTGGGACACGACGAAAGCGTTCACGCAGCGCATCGTTTCCGCAATGGCCGCCGACAGCCCGCAGCGTTACCTCGCCACGATGACGAAATCGCTGCGCCAGGACCGCATCTTCATCGACTATTTCCGCAACTCGCGCGAGGCGACCTCAATCGCGCCCTATTCGAGCCGCTCCCGCCCCGGCGCGGCGGTCTCCGCGCCGGTCACCTGGGAGCGGCTTCCGCGGACAAAAGGCGGCAACGATTTCACCGTGCTCGATCTCAAAAAGCGTCTCAAGGACGACGCCTGGGCCGAGATTGGCAAGGTGCGGCAGAAGCTGCCGGCGAAGTAGGGTGGGGCGGGAACCGGCGCCGCTATCCGCTGGCTGCAATATTTGCAACCGCGGCAAGCGACGCCTCGGCGCGGCGCTCGAAGATGACCGCGCCTTGGCGCTGGGCAATGTCGCGAGCGGTCGCGAAAGCCGATCGCACCTCGTCCCTGTTGCCGCGGTTGAGCGCCAGCAGACATTCGCCGCGCAGGCGATAGATTTCCGGCAGATAAAAGCCGACCCCCGGTTCGTCGACCGCCGCGATCGCGCGGTCGAGATGAGCGAGGCCATCCGCCGGCCGGCCGGCGGCGAGCAGAACTTCGGCCGCCAGGCCCAGATAATATTGCGGCACCGGGCCGACAGCAGTCGCCTTATCGATTTCGGCGTCGATCAGTCTTGCAGCGTCGGCAACACCAGAGCCGATCGCGGTCGCCCAGCCCGTAAGCAGCAAGCTGCTCGCGCCCCACGGCATCAGCCCAAATTTTTCCGCCAGCGCCGCGGCGCGATGGGCAGTCGCGAAGGCAGCATCGCGATCGCCGACCAGCTGGAGGCGTATGGCGCTATTGTGGAGCGCATGGGCGAGGCTGTTGGGATGGTCGAGGGTTTCGGCGAGGGCAAGCCCGTGCGCGCCGCTGTCTTCCGCCTGCTCCCGGTCGCCGGATAGCTGCAGCGCGTTGGCCATCACCACATGCGCGCAAACGCCCGGATCGTGGCCGCCGAAGATGTGGCCGAGGTGACGGTGGCGGGCCATGTCATAGGTTTCGACACCGATCCGGCCATCGCCGACCGCGGCCGCGACGTCGCCGCGGAAAAAAGCCGTCGACCAGCGGCAATGGTAGGCTTCGAGCAACAGATCGCCGTCGCCGGAGCGTTGCGCGAGCGTCAGCAGCTCGCCGGCCCGGTCGCGCGCGAGCGCGGTCTTGCGCCGGAGATTGGCGTTGAGCCACAGGCCCCACTTGGCCTTGTAGGTGGCTGCATCGTCTCCTATCGCTGCGCCAATTTCGCTGGCACGGCGGTAGACGTCCTCGACCTCAGTGCTCTGCATGCCGCGCACGGGCATTAATGCCGGGCCGAGCTTGAGCAGAAAATCTAATTGGCGGCGCATCCGGTCCGCTGGTTCCGGCAAGGCATCGGCCAATTTGAGACCCGCCGAAAAGTGCGCGACCGCTTCCGGAAAGGCCGACCGACTCACCGCCTGGTCGCCGGCGCGCATGCGGTAATCGCAGGCAGGGCCGGCCAATCCGGCCTCGCCGAAATGATGGGCCAGCAATTCCGGCTCGCTCGCCGCCAGTTCGGGGAATCGTTGTTCGAGCGCGCGGGCGATGCGCTCATGCCATTGGCGCCGGCGGCCCAAAAGTAAACTCTCATAGGCCGCGTCCCGCACCAGCGCATGCTTGAAACTGAAGCTCCGTTCCTGGCCGCGCCCCTCGGGAAAGACGATTCCCGCCGCGACCAGCTTCGCCAGCGTGGCCTCGAGTTCGGCGCCGCCCCTGGGGGCAACCGCGTCGAGCAGCGAGAAGGAGAATTGGCGGCCGATGACGGAAGCGATCTGCGCCACCTCGCGCGCTTCGCCGAGGCGGTCGAGCCGCGCCATCAGCGAATCCTTCAGCGTTGCCGGCACCGCCGCGCTGTCTTCGCCCGCCGATTCCATTACACTCTTGGTCAATTCCTCGACAAACAGCGGCACGCCATCGGTCTTGGCGACGATCGCCGCGACGGTTTCCGCCGACAGGCCGTGCGCAGCAGTGACACCGGCGACCAACTGCGCGGATTCTGCGCGGCCCAGCCGGCCCAGCGACAGCAGGGTCGCATGCGGCCGCGCCAGCCAGGGCGGCGCGAAATCCGGCCGCGCGGTCACCAAGGCGAGCAACCGAGCCGGAGCGATGCTGTCAGTCAGGCGCGTCATCAATTCGAGCGTGGTGGCATCGATCCAGTGCGCATCTTCCAGGACCAGGAGCACCGGATCGGTCTCGCCCAGGCGGACGGTCTCGTCGACCAGGAGCGCAATGATCGCCGCCTTGCGTTGTGCCGGCGTCAGCGACAGCGGCACGGCGGGCGCCACGGCCGGGATCGACAATAGTTCCGCCAGCAACGGAATCGCGGCCGCGTCCGACGCCGCCCGGTGCGCGAACAAGGCGCCGAGCTTCTCGATCCGCGCGCTTGGCGAATCCGCGGCGGTAAAGCGCGCCGCGCGACCCAGATGCTGGATCACCGGGTAGAGCGCGCTGTCGCTGTGATAGGGTGAGCATTGCTGATGGATGATGACGTGCGGCTCGCCGGCGAGCGCTTCTTGCAGCGCCGCGATCGAGCGCGATTTGCCGATTCCGGGCTCGCCGATCACGGTGACGATTTGGCCCTCGCCCTGGCGTGCCAGATGCCAGCGGTCGAGCAGCAGCCCCATTTCGTGCGCGCGGCCGATGAGCGGCAGATTGCCGCCCATACGGATCGCGGCGAAGCGGCTCTCGACCGACGCTTCGCCGCGCACGCGCCAAGCCGGCACCGGGCGCGAAAATCCTTTTAGTTCGTGGTCGCCGGTGGGTTCGAGCTCGAAGAATCCGCGGAGCAGACGCTGGGTCGCCTCGCCGATCAGAATAGTGTCGGGCGCCGCCAGCGCCTGCAGCCGCGCCGCCAGGTTCGGCGTTTCGCCGATGACGCCGCGCTCGGTCGCGTTCCCCGAATCCATCAGGTCGCCGACGACAACGAGCCCGGTGGCAATGCCGACACGGGTGTGCAGCGACGCGCGGGTCTTGAGCCCCACCACCGCCGCGATCAGCGCCAGCGCCGCCCGCACCGCCCGCTCGGCGTCGTCCTCGTGGGCCTGCGGATAGCCAAAATAGACGAGGACGCCGTCGCCCAAATATTGCGCCACGAAGCCGTCGAAGCGGCGCACGGTCTCGGCGACGCATTTGTGATAGGCCGAAATGACCTCGCGCAGGTCCTCCGGGTCCATGCGGGCGGAGAGCGCCGTCGAGCCGACCAGGTCCGAGAACATGACCGTGACCTGGCGGCGCTCGGCAGCGTCGGAGGGTTCGGGCGCAGGTTTTTTTGGCGCGGGCTTCGTCGCGGACTCGCCGGCAGCTGACGCGCGCTCCGCGAGCGCCTTCATCAGCCGGCGCCGATTGCCCAGCGAAACGCCGAGCTCTGCTAAATCATCGTCGGTCAGCTCCGGCAGAATATCGAGATCGATATCGTTGGCCTCGAACCGGTCGGCATATTGTTCGAACTTGTTCCTGCGTAACCAGTCGCGAAGATCGCTCATGCCGTCAGTTTCTCCAGACACCGTTCGTGGCGCGCCTAGATTGGCACGTCCACAGCTTATATCAGATTTATGTCAATCTTGGGCGACGGAACTTCAATGACCGGTTCGGGTCAGCGCGCGTTAGCGCGCGTGCTTTGCGTGGGCAAAATCGTTTGCGCCCTGGTCGACCCGCGCGCGCCCGCGCGCCGGTCTCCTGGGAGCGTCTTCCTCGGACCACGGGCGGCAACGATTTCACCGTGCTCGATCTGACAAAGCGCCTCAAGGACGACGCCTGGGCCGAGATCGGCAAAGTGCGGCGGAAGTTACCTGAGTTAAGGCAACGGCGGGTGTTGCGGTAACATTTCTCTATGAAGAACTACGCCGCTTTGCTTTAGGGCGTGTACTCATAAATTGAGGTCGAATGGACCACAGTTGGTAAATGTCCGTTTTGATCCCAAAAGCGGACTTTCTATTGCTGTCGCTGCATGTCCGCTAAAGGCCAATCACGTCACTTCGCGCTGCGGAAAAACAGCGGGCATTTTCGGCGGCTACTGTCACGAATTGCTGTCGGTGTCGCACACGTAGTGCCCGTTTTTCCAAACGTTATGCGGACGCTCGTCTAAGACGTTGTGGCAGTGCCGCGCCAGCGCGCGACGACCGACGCAATTAACTGTTCGTCGATCCTGTTTTCGGATTCGAGGTTGCCGCCCCACACCGCTTGACTCTTCGGGATGCAATGATCGGGAAGTTCATCGAAGCGCAGTCGCATCACGGTCGGGACGCCTGCGCCGATCACCAGCGCCTCGCGCGTGCCCAAGGACGGGAGAAATGCGAGCAGCCGGCTTGCGGGGTCGGACACGGCAGCGCGGACAATTCTCTGATCGTCTTCATGTCCGAGCCGCATGGCGAACACAGTGCTGCATTGCGAGATCAGCGTAGGATCGAGCTGATGCGGGCGCTGGGTGACCAGCGCGAGGAAAACGCCGTGCTTGCGGCCTTCCTTCGCGATGCGCGACAGACCTTCCCGCGCCCCGCGGAAGCCGATTGCGCGGTCGGCGTTGGCGTAATTGTGCGCTTCCTCGCAGACGATCAGCAGCGGACTTAAGCCGTCGCTCCAGACCCCGAATTCGAAGGCCAAGCGGAACAACACGGACACGATCACTTCCATCGTCTCGGCCGGAAATCCGGCGAGCTGCACGATCGCCATCGACTGCCCATCATCCTTAAGGCGCAGGAGCTGACTCAAGATGTCGACCATCGTGTCGTTTCCGCCGCTCGTATCGTCGAATATGAATGAATAGCGGGGGTGCTTGCGCACCGTGTTAATGCGCATGAGCAGCCGTTGGTACTGGACTGCGACGTCGACGTTCTCCAGCTTCCCCATGCGGCTCTCGGCCAACGCAATGACATCTTCGAAACGGTAGGGCACCGGCGTATCGACCGTATATCGCCCGCCGTCCGCCTGCGATGGACGATAGCTCGCACGAAGCGCGCTTCTCGCGCGGGCGTATTCGGTCTTCGCCAGGGGAATCAAATCCGCCAGCATGCTCACCTCGTGCTCGACGAGCGTTCGCGAACCAAAGAAGATTTGCACGATTTCATCGAAATTGAACAACCAGAACGGCAGTCGCAGATTGCCCGGCCCGACGACATGGGCCTGATTGCCAAAACACTCTGCGTATTCATTGTGCGCATCGATGAGAAGCACGCGCAGATCGTTTCGTGCCTCCACAATCTTGCGCAGGATGAGCGCAAGCGCGGTGGATTTGCCCGCACCAGTGCTGCCGACAATCGCGAAATGCTTCCGCACGATCTCGTCAATGTTGAGGTAGGCTGCAATCGAACCGTTCTGTTGCAGTCGTCCGACCTCGATCGTGTGGGGGTTCGCCAGATCGAAGATGATTTGTAGCTCGTCGCTGCCGACCTGGACCACCGTGCTGCCGAGTTTCGGATACACTATGATACCGCGATGGAACGATGGCGCGCCGGATCGATCGTTGACGATCTCTCCAAGCAGATCGATGCGCCCGGTCGCATGACTGCCCTGCTGATCGCTCGCGGAATCCTCCAGGGATATGTCGCATAGCGCGCCGATGGCCAACGCGTCGCCGGTTCTGATGCCGAGAAACGACCCGACTGTGACCTCTGCGCCGGACTCGCCAGGCGAAGACAGGTCGGATGTAAATTGCACGGTCACCTGCGAGCCGCTTATCGCGACCAAGCGGCCGAGCGGCTCCGCCGCGGTCGGCGAAGCTTTATTGCCAACGTCTGCGAAATGCCGATCGTGGCCGGGAACTAGATTCACCCGATCATCAATATCCATCTGCAGTCCTTCCCGGCACCTCTTTGCCCAAAAGACCTAAAAATTGCGATAAAGCGGGAGCGAAGGCCGAAGAAAGAAGCCGCCTGCTAGCCCTGAGCGACTTGCCGCGAAGTTAAATCACAATGTTTTAGTTTTACGATCTATTCACCAAGGCCACATATACGGCTAGGTATCTGGAGAAGCGGCGATGTCCAAGGATGAAATACGATCGAAAGTTGGAAGACGTTCGGGCGCGGAACGACGCAACGGTATCGATACGCGATCCGAAGAGGAAAAGCGATTGATCGGAGAGCAGCGGGTGAACAAGAACCGGCGATCGAGTTTGGATCGACGATCGAACCCTGCAGCGGCGGGTTCCCCGATGAACCGCGATCGGCATTGAAGCTTTAGTATGACGTGCGTACTGAACCCCGGTCTGTAGCCTTGGGACAGGCCGGGGCTCATTTATTTGGTGATAATGAAAGGCGGCACCGCTTTCACAGTGGTGAGATCCCCACGTTTTCTCGACAGTGAAGATGCTTGCATAAAAAGAGAGCCCCGGTTTGGACACCGGGGCTCCCACCCTTCAAGAAGGAGATGTCGAGTTGCGAGATGCAACGCGCTCATCTATCCAGCTCTGCACTTCTTCGGACAACCACGCCACCCTACAGGCGCCCAGCTTAATCCGTTGCGGGAAGGCGCTCGGTATCGACGTGCCGCCCACGCTGCTGGTGCGCGCCGACGAGTTAATCGAGTAACTGATCGAGCATCCGAATAGCTGCACGCTTCACATGTTGCGTTGCAACGAAGACTCGCAGCAAACGGTCGCTGTGGGTCAGGAGCGGACGTAGCCGCTCTAATTTGTGATGTCTGCTCCTTCCCCGAAACCGGACATTGCCCTGCGCGTTTATGAGCACACGCCCTAGCTACCCGGCGAGCCGGAAGCGCTCGGCCTTCGGCTCGAAGCGCGAGCGGAAAATTTCCGCGTCGAGCGGGTCCTCGAAGCAATAGCGCACGAACGCCGCATAGTCGTCTTCGACGTACATGTCGAATTTGCCGACATAGGAAATGAGGAAGTCCATGATCTCGCCGTCATCGGCCAGCCGCCGCCGCGGCAGCACCACCTGATACGGGCATTCCTCATCGAGCTGGCGCAGCCACGCACTTTTCTTGTCCGGGTCCATGGTCGCTACCCCTTGACTCAGACGGTGGAGTGTTCTCTTTTTGTTCTCGCGAGTCAAGAGCGAAATTCAACAGCCAATTTCAACAGCCGAATTCAAAGAGCCCGATGCTGCAATGGCCGTCGAAACCATAGGCGATGCTTATTTCCTGGGCTGGCGCGTCACCGTTCGCTGCACCAGCGGCCGGGGCGAGGGCCCGAGCTCGCAATCGAGCCGCGAGTGCGTTTACCGCAAGGAGTTGGATATGGAGACGTTGGTGTGGACGCGGGGCAGGGGATTCCCACTATCGCGCCTCGAAAGCCGCCTTCGTTGTCCGCGCTGCGGATCGCGCAATGTGGTGGTGCTGTATCAGCCGCCCAGCAACGTTGCCGCGGGCTAGGCTGCGTGCTCAAAAATTTGTTGACGGCTACGCGATGAGTGGAAAGACGACGAGGCGGCGGAGCCTTTAGAACTCCGCCGCCCCGTAAAGTTGCCGTGAGCCTAGAGCGCTGTCGTCACCGCTTTGATCTCGGTGTAATTGTGCAGCACTTCCTCGCCCATCTCGCGTCCCCAGCCCGATTGCTTGTAGCCGCCGAAAGGCAGCGCGGCGTCGAACACGTTGTGGCAATTGATCCACACCGTGCCGGCGCGAAGCCGCTTGGCCATCTTGTGGGCGAGGCCGATGTCGCGCGTCCACACGCTCGCGGCGAGGCCGTAGACGGTGTTGTTGGCCTCTTTGGCGATGCGGTCGAGATCGCTGTCGTCGAACGATTCGACCACCAGAACCGGCCCGAAGATTTCTTCGCGCACGACCTTCATGCTCGGCTTGGTGTCGGTAATCACGGTCGGCGTCACGAAATAGCCGCCGGTGTTGCCGCCCTTGGTGCCGCCGGTCTTGATCTTGGCGCCTTCCTTCGTGCCGGATTCAATGTAGCCGGTGACGCGCGCGAACTGCTCCTCCGAAACGAGCGGTCCCATCTCCGTCTCCGGATCGAGTCCGGGGCCGAGCTTGATCGACTTCGCCACCTTGGTGATGCCCTCGACCATCTGGTCGAACACTTTCTTGTGCGCGAACAGGCGCGAGCCGGCGCAGCAGGTTTGGCCCTGGTTGAAGAAGATGCCGCTCGCCGTGCCGGGAATGGCGCGCTCGAGGTCGGCGTCGGGGAACACGATCGCCGGCGACTTGCCGCCGAGCTCGAGCGAGACCTTCTTGAGGTTCCCGGCCGCGGCCTTCACGATCAGCTTGCCTACCTCGGTCGAGCCGGTGAAAGCCACTTTGTCCACGAGATCGTGGGCGGCGAGCGCGGCGCCGGCGGTCTCGCCGTAGCCCGCCAGGATATTGACGACGCCGGCGGGGAAGCCGGCCTCCAAGATCAGCTCGGCGAGGCGCAGAGCGCTGAGCGGCGTCTGTTCGGCCGCTTTGAGCACGACCGTGCAGCCACACGCCAATGCCGGCGCCAGTTTCCACGCCGCCATGAGCAGCGGGAAGTTCCAGGGAATGATCTGGCCGACGACGCCGACCGGCTCCCGCAAGGTGTAGGACAAAAACTCGCCCGGGAAGGAGAGCGGGATGGTCGAGCCGGTGACCTTGGTGGCCCAGCCGCCCATATAGCGGAACATGTCGACGGTGAGCGGCACATCCGCGAGGCGGGCGATGGCGACGGGCTTGCCGTTGTCGATCGACTCGATCTCGGCGAATTCCTCGCTGTTCTGCTCGATCAGTTCGGCGAGCTTCCACAGCATTTTGCCGCGGTCGGACGGCGACATCTTGCCCCACGGGCCGTCATCGAAGGCGCGTCGGGCCGCCTTGACGGCACGGTCGACGTCCTCCGCGTCGGCTTCGGCGACCTTCGTCAGGACGGTACCGGTCGCCGGATTGTAATCGGGGAATGTCTTGCCCGAGGCGGCATCGACCAGCTTGCCATCGATCAAGAGCCGACTGCGCCGGCCAATGAACGCTTTCGCTTCTGCGCCGAGGCGCTTGTCGAGCGCGCCCGTATCTGTGATCGTATCCATGTTTCCTCTCCGTTTTCTGCCTTTGGCTGAATCGCTATTCCCATTGGGAAATAGCGCTGCTCGCACGACGGCCGCCGACGCTGCGCGGTCGGCTGCCCTGTTCTCGTTATATTTAGTGCGATATAGCGGCGATGGTACCAGACACCCGCGGCAAGGGCAAGGCCATAGCGCCATTAGCTGGGCGTCGGCAGAGGAATGTTCGTCGCTGATACAGTGACGATTTCCCTTGACATTCGTCACTGTTTATGTTACGGCACGCAAATCTCGCTCATCGAGGGACGCCTTCGGCCGAGGGTACTCCCGAAAGCGGAGCGAGTGCGGTGCCCGCGCGCGGAAGGATACGGTCCGCTCCCGGGCAGCTTCGGGCATCATGCTCTTCGGCA
>Ga0187856_1002785_pt1 | contig 12630 bp, 9 predicted proteins | sample June2016WEW_8_40_FD_132443 | JGI IMG/M metagenome (GOLD analysis project Ga0187856, IMG submission 132443) | Peatland microbial communities from SPRUCE experiment site at the Marcell Experimental Forest, Minnesota, USA - June2016WEW_8_40 | ecosystem: Environmental > Terrestrial > Soil > Wetlands...
AGCCGCCTCCAACCCCCAGACGACGCCAAGCAGCATCAACACATGCCGCCAATGATCGATGTCGATCTGGAACGCCTGAAAAAAGAAGGCGAGCAGCACCGGGAAGAAGACTTGCGCCTGACGCTGGAATGGCGACGGCCGGAACATGAGCCGAAAGCCGATGAAGATAGTGACGCCAACGATGAGAACGAATAAAAATCCGCCCAGCCAGCCAGTGTTGGCGAAGGCGCCGATATAGGAATTATGCGGCTCGAGATCGAAAATCGTGCGGAAGCGCAGCGGCCCGAAGCCCCAGAAGCGCTCGACCAGCATTGGCAACGAACGGAGCTGATTGCCGAAGCGCCCGGTGGAGCCCTCGTCATATTCCTGCGTGACCGAGGCGCGCTGCAGGAAGAAGGCGCGCGTCGACTCCATCGACAAAAGCACCAGCACGACTAGAAGGCCGATCGTGATCGCGACCAACGCCGAGGCCGTAATGCGGCGCTTCAAGGCTGCATCCCTGGTCGTCGCGAAAGCGCTGGACGCCATCAGCGCCATGGAGACGATCGTCGCTCCCCACGACCCGCGCGAGAAAGACAGAAAGTCGGCGGCGACGACGATCGCCAGCATGATGACCGTCGTGGCGACGTGACGCGCGCGGGCGAACATCAGGTTCTGCGAAAGATAGAGCACGCCGAGGATCAGATAGGAGCCGAGCACGTTCGGATCCTTGAAGGTGCCGGAAACGCGCCCCCATTTCGAGAAGGTGTCGCCAAGTCCGGCGACGTCGAAATAGCCGAGCAGCCCGCAGACCGCGGCGATCAGAGTGCCAGCGGTGAAGCCGGAAAGGATCATTTCCGCGCGTTCGACAGCGCGGTCCGTGGCGAACAGCGCGAAAAACAACGCGGTGAAGGTCAAATAGGCGGACTGATACTGATACATCGCCGAATCGGCGACGCTCCAATAAGGGATCAGCGCCAAAAAGCCGAGAATTGTGTAGGAGATAATGAGAAATGCGAAAAGCAAAAAGCTGCGGTGCAGCGTAAACCCGCCAAGGAACCACAACGGTATCGCGATCATCGACGCAAAATCATAAGGCGAGGGTTCGACGAGGGAGATGGCGCCGGAAAGCACGAATATCCAGACGGCGGCGTTGACGAGCTTCTGATAGTCGAACACGAGGCTCGGCGCCGGATTCGTCGGCGTCGCGCTGGCGTCGGTCATGATCGCGGCCGCCGCGCGATGGCTTCGCGATATCCAGCCACGACGCCGTCGACCATGCCCGAGAGTGAGAAGCGGGCGCCGACATAATCGGCGAGCTTGCGCGTTTTCGCCGAGCTTTCTTGCGCGGTTTCATCAAGCATGCGCGCCAGCGCGTCGCGGAGAACCCCGGGATTGTCGCACGGAATCAGGCCGCCGCTATAGGGGCCGAAGATTTCGGCCATGCCGCCGACGCGCGTGGCGATGATTGGCTTATGCGCCCCAGCCGCCTCCAGAACGATATAGGGCAATGATTCCGCGCGACTCGGAACGACAAGAATACGTCCTGCGGCAAATGCCTCGCGGGCAGCCATTGGCGCCCGGAAATTCAGCTGCGACGCGACGCCGAGAGTTTCCGCGCGCGCGCTCAACGCCGCTCTTTCGGGGCCGTCGCCGACGAGCACGAGACTCGGACGACGCCGCGCTGTCTTGGCCAGCAAGCCCAAGGCGTCGATCAGCGTGTCGAGCCCCTTGGCGGACCGAAATTCGCCGACATAGAGTAGATCGGCCGCGTCGGCGTCCGGCACCACCGGCTCGAGTTCGCGCGGCGCGATGCCATTACGCACGACATGCGAGAGATGGCGCGGCTTGCCGACGAGGCTCTTGAACCGATCGGCGATATAGCCGCTCTCGAATAGCAGCAGATCAGTGCGCCAAGCGAGAATCGCCTCCATCATCATGAACAGGCGATGGCTCCAAGTCCCGGGGCGATAGTTTAGACTGCCGCCGTGCGGTGTGTAGACTCTCACCGCGACGAACGGCGACTTCCATGGACTGGCGACCCGCGCCAGGAGACCGCCCTTGGATCCATGGCCGTGCACGACGTCGGGATTCAATTCGGCGAGGCGCCGCCCGACTTTCAGCAAAAGCGAAAGATCCGTCATATGCGGCGGTCGATGGATCGGCAGGCGCAGGAGACCAAGCGATAGAGATGGCGCGAGTTCGGCGAGTTGCGCCGCGCCGCGCACGCCGCCGGTCAGTGAATCCGTGATGAGTCCAACCTCGTGACCGCGAGTGATTTGTTCTCGCGCGAGATCGAGCACATGGCGGAACAACCCTCCCACGGGCGCTCGCAAAACATGCACGATGCGCAAGGGCTCGGCGCCAGCGTCGCTAATGTCGAGGCTGTTTTCCGTCACTTCCGGGGCGCCTCTTCTGTTTTGGCGGGCGCGGCCGCCACGGCGTGGCGAATCCTCGCGCGCGGTCGAAACCGCCATGCGCGCGAAAATCTTATGTTTGCGGGGGTTAATTTTGGATGAGCGCGCGTTTACACGCGCTCATCCGCTTTCACAAAGTCAGCCTTGCAGCGGCGCGTCCGGCACGCTGCGCGGCGCCGCCCCGGCCTCGGCGTCTGGTTCCGCCTGCTTTTCCGGTTCGACTTCCGCTGCCTTCTCCTTGCGCGAGTCGCCGTCCGTCGGCGAACGCTTCTTCCCGGCCTCGATAATGTCGCGCTCGGGGCGCGGCAGAACCGGACCTTCGGGATAGACGAAGCTCAGCGTCTTGGCGCCGGCCTCGTCCGCGACCACGACGACATGCACCGCGCCGCCGTTCTTGAGGCGGCCGAACAAGAGTTCGTCCGCGAGCGGCGTCTTGATATGCGTGTGAATCACCCGCGACATCGGCCTCGCGCCCATGGCCTCGTCATAGCCATGCTCAACCAGCCAGGCGCGCGCCTCGTCGGAGAGGTCGATTGTCACATTGCGGTCGGCGAGCTGAGTCTCCAGCTGCATGATGAATTTGTCGACGACGCGCGCGATGACTTGCGGCGGCAGATGGCCAAAAGGCACCACCGCGTCGAGGCGGTTGCGAAACTCCGGCGCGAACAGGCTATTGATCGCTTCGCTGTAATCTCGGTGGTGCTTCGAGTGCGTGAAGCCGATTGGCGTTCGCGACAGGTCGGCCGCGCCGGCGTTGGTGGTCATGATCAAGATGACATTGCGGAAGTCGATCGTCTTGCCGTTATGGTCCGTCAGCTTGCCGTGATCCATCACCTGCAGAAGAATATTGAAAAGATCGGGATGCGCCTTTTCAATTTCGTCGAGCAGCAACACGCAGTGCGGGTGCTGATCGATCGCGTCGGTGAGCAGTCCGCCCTGGTCGAAGCCGACATAGCCGGGCGGAGCGCCAATCAGCCGACTCACGGTGTGACGCTCCATATATTCGGACATGTCGAATCGAACCAACTCAATGCCGAGAGAGACGGCGAGCTGACGCGCGGCCTCCGTCTTGCCGACGCCGGTCGGACCGGAGAAGAGATAGCAGCCGATCGGCTTTTCGGGATCGCGTAGGCCGGCGCGCGCCAGTTTGATCGCCGTGGTCAGCGCGCTGACGGCCTTGTCCTGGCCATACACGACGCGTTTCAAGGTCTCGTCGAGATGCGCCAGCACTTCCGCGTCGTCCTTGGAGACGCTCTTGGGCGGAACCCGCGCCATCGTCGCGATCGTCGCCTCGATTTCCTTGAGGCCGATCGTTTTCTTGCGCTTGGAATCGGACAAAAGCATCTGCGCCGCGCCGCTCTCGTCGATCACGTCGATCGCTTTGTCCGGCAGCTTGCGGTCGTGGATATAGCGCACCGACAATTCGACAGCGGCCTTGATGGCCTCGCCGGTGTAGCGGATTTTGTGGAAGTCCTCGAAATAGGGTTTCAGTCCCTTGATGATCTCTATCGCATCGGGGATCGAAGGTTCGTTCACGTCGATTTTCTGGAAGCGCCGCACTAGCGCGCGGTCCTTCTCGAAATACTGGCGATATTCCTTGTACGTGGTCGAACCGATGCACCGCAGCGCGCCTTGCGCCAACGCGGGCTTCAACAGATTGGAGGCGTCCATCGCGCCGCCAGAGGTCGCGCCGGCTCCGATCACCGTGTGGATTTCGTCGATGAACAGGATTGCGTTCTTGTGCTGCTCGATTTCCTTGACGACCTGTTTCAGGCGCTCCTCGAAATCGCCGCGATACCGCGTGCCGGCGAGCAGCGTGCCCATATCGAGCGCGAAGATGGTCGCTCCCGAGAGAATTTCCGGCACTTCGCCAAGAACGATCTTTCGCGCCAGCCCCTCGGCGATGGCGGTCTTGCCAACGCCGGGATCGCCGACCAAGAGCGGGTTGTTTTTCTGGCGTCGGCACAGCACCTGGATTGTGCGGAGAACTTCGGCCTCTCGCCCGATCAGGGGATCGATTCGCTGGTCGCGCGCTTTCTTGTTGAGGTTGACGCAATAAGCGTCGAGCGCGCCCTCCTTTTTGCGAGAGTCGCCATCGCGGCCCTCGCGCGCCTCGTTGCGGTCGACGTCTTCCTCGGCGCCGCGCGGTCCGCGCGACGGGTCGGAGAGTCCAAGGCGCTTGGCGATGCCGTGGCTGATGTAATTCACCGCGTCATAGCGCGTCATGTCCTGCTCCTGCAGGAAATAGACGGCGTGACTCTCGCGTTCGGCGAACAGCGCCACCAGCACATTGGCTCCGCTCACATCTTCGCGGCCGGATGATTGAACGCTGATGATGGCGCGCTGGACAACACGCTGAAAACCCGCCGTCGGTTTGCACTCTTCCGCGTCTTCGTTGACCAGATTGTCTAATTCTCGGTCAAGGTAGTCCCGCAAATTCCGACCGAGAACGTCGAGATCGACCGAACAAGCGCGCAGCACCGCGCTTGCGTCACTGTCTTCGATAAGGCTTAGCAGAAGATGTTCGAGCGTCGCATATTCATGCCGACGCTCTCGCGCCGACGCCAGCGCCCGGTCCAAGGTCTGTTTCAGATTGCGCGAGAAAGCCGGCATCAGTTCTCACCCCTACTTCTTTTCCATGATGCATTGCAGCGGATGTTGGTGTTTGCGGGCGAAATCCATGACCTGCGTAACTTTTGTTTCGGCGACTTCATAGGTGTAAACTCCGCATTCGCCTACGCCATGATTATGGACAAGCAGCATAATTCGTGTCGCATCTTCGACCGACTTATTAAAATACTTGCGTAATACGATGATAACGAACTCCTGCGTCGTATAATCGTCATTGAGCAATAACACGCGATACATATGCGGACGCCGCGTTTGCGTGCGCGTGCGAGGGATAAGCGCCGTCCCCGCGCCGGCGTCCCCGCCACCCTTTCGCGGTTCCCGACTCAAGCGCGCCTCTCCCTTCTCGTCGAACTCCCCGCCCGCCGACGAACCGACCGGGCCGCTGAAAGTATCGCACACCTTAACCATCGAGCCTTCCTGTCTGGCCTCTTCCTTCGGCGCCCCTTCTGCTTTTCTCCATATAGGATGGCAAAAACCGGTCCGTAAGGTGTTAAACATTTTTCGTGCCGCGCCGAGCCCGCGGCCGCGACCTTCGCATTCCGCCTTCTTTGCCGCGACGTGCGCGGGATGCTGGCGGCAGTGTTCTTGCTCGCATGAATCTTGGCAAGCGACAAAACTCGGTCAAGGCAAAATTTGAGCAATAAGCTTATCCGAAAGTCCCGCCCGAACAATAAGCCTCGCGAAAAAAGATGGAATTGCGGGCGCATTTGGTCGGCGCGCCACGGTTTATGGCCATGGCGCGATGGACGCGGATTCGTTCGTCGTGGGATCGGTTCATAGCGTGGCAAGGCGCTCGCGCGGGGCGACGACCGCGCGGGCGCCGCGGCCGGGTTGCGTCAATCCGCGCGGCCGATGCTTGGGCCACAAAAAACTGGCGGCCTTGAGCGTCGGCGCGCCAACGCTACGCCGGCGTCTCGATCGCCTGGCGAGGCGGGGTGAAGGCCTAATGTGGTCCTCGAAAAAGTCCCGTCAACTGTGTGTTTACCATGTTCATGTAAGCCAAGGGCGGACAATCACGAGGCGCCGATGTTCGAATTCAGACCAATACGACAGGACGCGGACAGTTCGAGTGTCGTGAAACTGGCGATAAAGGCGGGCGTCGCGATCGTTCTGTGCATTGTCGCGTCCGAATGGCTGGCGAACGCGGCGCAGAGGGGCGATCTGCCAAGAGTGGCATTGGTTTGGCCGGAATCCGAGCCGTGGCGAGGGGTAAAGGCCAGGTCATCTCCTCCAGCAACCGGTAGCGTAACGGTTTATCGGAACATTGGCGTCGATGGAGTGACCACTTCGACGATTCCAAGGACATATAATGCGAGTCCGGCGGTGATTTCGCCCTGCGGCGACGAAAGCCCGTTAGGGGTCAAAGATCTTCAACCTTGATTTCAAATGGCTTACCGCATTTGGACCGGGCGATGCCGCGCGCGACGCCTAATTAGGGATGTTCGCCGGTATTTTACGCAAGCGGGGTGAGGGGTCGTAAATTCATTGACATTGGCCGAGATGCCGGCCAAGCATATTGTGGGTTTCGTTTTGGTCGCCATATTGCAAGTAGCGCCCCCAAGGCGAACCGAGGGCAGGATGTCCGCCGTCATGGACCGCTGTCCAATGGGCGGAGCGTTTCCCCCAGCAGCGACGCGCGTTTTACACGGCCGGCGCGCGGCAGGCTTTGAAATCCGACCGCCGCCGTGATCAGGACAATTGATGAAATTCGACGAACTCGGCCTTTCGCAAAAGGTGCTCACGGCCGTTGAGGCATCCGGCTACACGACGCCGACGCCAATCCAGGCCGAGGCGATTCCGCCAGCCCTGCAAGGGCGCGACATTCTCGGCATCGCCCAGACGGGCACCGGCAAAACCGCCGCCTTCACCCTGCCGATGCTGTGCCGGCTTGAACAAGGCCGGGCCCGGGCGCGCATGCCGCGCACCCTTATCCTCGAACCCACGCGTGAACTCGCGGCTCAGGTCGAGGAAGCCTTCATAAAATATGGGGCCAACCACAAGCTAAACGTGGCGCTGCTGATCGGCGGGGTTTCGTTTGGCGACCAGGAAGCCAAGATCATGCGCGGCGCCGACGTGTTGATCGCCACGCCGGGCCGTCTGCTCGATTTCTTCGATCGCGGCAAGCTGCTGCTGACCGGAATCGAGATTCTCGTCATCGACGAGGCCGACCGGATGCTCGACATGGGCTTTATTCCGGACATCGAGAGGGTGTGCAAACTGGTGCCCTTCACCCGCCAGACCTTGTTCTTTTCCGCCACTATGCCGCCGGAAATCACCCGCTTGACCGAGGCGTTTCTGCACAATCCGGTGCGGGTGGAGGTGGCGAGAGCGGCGACGACGGCCGCCCTCATCCGTCAGGCGATGGTCGCTTCGCATGGACACGCCGAAAAGCGCGACACCTTGCGCAATCTCATCCGCTCGGCGGAGAATTTCAAGAACGCCATCATCTTTTGCAACCGCAAGCGAGATGTGGCGATCTTGCACCGCTCGTTGGAAAAGCACGGGTTTTCCGTTGGCGCCTTGCATGGCGACATGGATCAAATGGCCCGCATGGCCTCGCTCGACGCATTCAAGAACGGCTCGGTCGCTCTTCTGGTCTGTTCGGACGTGGCCGCGCGCGGGCTCGACATTCCCGATGTCAGCCACGTGTTCAATTTTGATGTGCCGACGCACAGCGAAGACTATGTCCACCGTATCGGCCGCACGGGGAGAGCCGGGCGCTCTGGCGTCGCGATCACGCTGGTGACGCCCGAAGACAAGAAATATGTCGAACAGATCGAAAATCTTATCGGCAACGAGGTTGAGTGGGAAGGACCGAGACTGTCCGAATTGCCGCCGCCGAGCGAGTCGTCCAGCGGACATGAGCGTCGGGGAGGAGAGCGCGGCGCAAGGCGAGGAGTCGAACGCGGCGGACGTGGTCGAAGCTCCGGAGGATCGACGGCCCCAGCGCGCGAGGCGGCTCCCAAGGCGCGCGCGCCGCGCGCAAGCGAATCAGGACGGCCCGCGGCCGCGGTGGCGGAGTCGCCGCGCGCCGCGCGTACGCCAGTCTACGCCGAGCGCCGCGACCGGCGGTCACGCGCGCAAGAGGATGACGGCCCGCCCGTGATAGGCATGGGCGACCACGTCCCGTCCTTCATGCTGCGCCCGGTTGTATTCAAACCCGCCAAGGTCGGCGAGGAGTAGTTTTGACAGAGCGGACCATGAGTTGCCGAGCATAGTCAAAATTCGTTGTTGGCTCGGTCCGCTAGTTATGTATTAAAGCGTGCGCCTTTGGAATAGCGGATGTCATTATAATATGGATACCCTCCGCTCGGAGGTTGATGTTGATGCTGTTGCTATGCGATAAGACGTCCCGATGCGGGACTTGCGCATGAGAAGTTTGGAAGGAGTCGGTTCGACCGTCTTGGCCGGGTCGAATGGCGACGGGCCGGCCCGAAAGACAAGTAGTTCGATGTCTTTTTTCCAAAACAATGTCTTTTTTCAAAAACAATGATGCGGGCCGCGCGACGCGACATTTTGTTGATAGACACGGCGCGCGGCGAATCGTCTCCGGTCGTAAGCAGACATTTCCTCCGACCGCTTCAATCTAACGCCCCACGGCGCTCGATCGCGATGGATTAACTTTGGCCAATGTTGCGGCAATAGCGCCGACCGACTATTCTATGGCTTGAAGATTCGCGCCACGCGGGCGAAGGACGAGCGATAATGACGCCGGACTCGTTCAGCAATGTCGGTCTAAAATTTTCGATCATGTCCACCGAATATCCGAGCGCGCGAGCATGTTAGGCAAAACTCTCCAAAATTTCGCCAGCCAGCTTCTCAGTATGCTGATTTCGATCGGCGATCGGTTTTTCTTGACGGCGATCCTGCTGCGGATGTGGCCGACGGATCTGTTTGCCGACTGGACGACATTGATGGCCTGGTCGGGCTTGTTGAGCCTCGCGGATTTGGGATTTGGCATCTTCGTCGGAAACCGCCTGCAAAAGGCTCTGGGTGTCGGCGACAAGGTTGGTTTCCAGAGGCAGGTCGGCACCGCCGCCTTTATTTATGCGCTGTTGGCGCTGTTGATGGTTGCGATCGCGGCTTTGCTGGCCGTGCTCGAGTCCGCCTCGCCTTTTGTCTCCATTCGTTCGCTAAATTCGTCCGAAGCATCGTTGGTTTTGTTCTCGCTCGGGGTAATGCAGGCCGTAACGACAACGAAAAGCGCTTTTACTCAGATTTATCGCGCCTACGGCGAATACTCGCGCGGGGTTATTATCGACAGCGTGTCGAGCCTTTGCATCGTCGTGACCGCGCTGGCGGCCGCGCTCGGCGGCGCCGGTCCGCTCGTGTTGGCTCTGACTTACATATCGGCGCAGCTCGTATTCGCGTGGGGAATTCTGCTTACCGATCTGAGGCGGCGGTATCCGAACCTGCGTCTTTGGCCTCTGCCGCCAAGCATTTTGGAATTGCGCGATGCCGGTCTCGCGATGCGCTGGTATGCGCTCACCTACGCGGCTCCGACAATGTGGCTGCAAGCTCCCGTCTTGCTTTTGAGCGCGTTGGGGCTTGGCGGCCCCGTCGTCGTAACGTTCGTCCTGCATCGCACGCTGGTTAATTTTGGTCGCAATATCGTGGTCATGCTGTCCACGTCCGCCGGCGTGGAACTTGCGCCTCACGTGCATTCGGGAAACACCGCGTTGATCGAGCGCGGTATGACCTACTTGGGAAGGAGCGTCGCGGCGATTGGAGGCGTGATGGCGGCCGGTCTGCTGACCTTCGGCGCCTCGATCATCGAATTATGGACCGGAAAATCGGATTTGTTCGATATGGGGACCCTGTTTTGGCTCGTCGTTCCGGCTATTGTCGTGGCGCCGGCGATACCCTTGGTCTATCTCGCGCATCTCGCGGATATTCCCAAGCAACAGGCGATCGGCCAGGTCACGCAAACAGTGATTGCGATCGCCCTCGCGGCTCCACTCGCCAGCGGCTTTGGCGCCGCCGGCGTCGCGTTCGCGATGGCCGCCGGCGAAATCGTGAGCATCGGTCTGGTGCTGCCGATATTGTTGACACGACGACTTGGCATCGCCTATTGGCGACACGCGATTCAGTGCGTGCTCATTGCTTTGGCGGCTCTCGTCTGGAGCGGAGCCGTTGGAAGAGTGGTCGGATCTGCGACTGGAACGCAGGGCTGGGTGAGATTGGTTGTTTGTCTCGCCATATGGGGCGCCGTAACGCTCTTACCGATCGCATCAGTGCTGATGCCAGCCAGCCAACATAAGCGTTTATGGGACGCGGCCCGCGGCTTTTGGGTCAGGCGAAAAAAAATGGCGTAGGCGCGCGATGAGAGTCCATTCATGGACGAGATGACAATTCAGGACTCCGAAATGCGCGCTGCCGCGGCGCGTGATCGACCGATCGCTGCTTGCATATATTCATACTCATAAAAAGCATGGAAGCGGTCGCGATCGCTTACGCTTGAAGTCGGGACGCCCTCCCGCCCGTTGTTCGACGACTCAATAACCCAGCAGTCTCGGCAAGCTTTCCTGGCGAACGAACAGCATGTCGAGTTCATAGGGATAGCGGCTGACGACTCGCCCGATGCACTGTTGATAGGGACCGAGGTGAAGTCCGGCGGCGGAAAGAATCGGAACGATCTCCGTAACGCCATGCTCCTGGCCAGAGTATTGGAAGAGCGCCACTTCCACGTGCACGGCATCCACGCGTTTCAATAGAGAAGCCGCGCCTCTCAACACGCTGGCTTCGTGTCCCTGCACGTCGATTTTGATGATGATGCGACCTTTGATCCAATCCTTGTGTCGCTCGACGATTTGATCGAGCGTGAGCATGCCGACTCGATGGCTCGTCGTCGTCGCGCTATAATTGGTGATGCCGCTTTCGTAGCGATAGGCGCTCGCGCCGACGCCGCCAACGTCATCGTCGTTAACGAACAATTCGAGTTCGCCCTCGTGCTCTCCCGCGGCGACATTCAGCGCCAGCACGCGCGGATCCCCAGCATGCATGGCGGAGAATCGGGCGAAATTCGCGGGCACGGGCTCAATGGCGATGACCGACGCGTTAGGGTAGATGCTCAAGAATTTTTTTGTCCATGTCCCGTCATTGGCGCCGACGTCGATGAGGGTCACCGTTTCGGAAGAGTCGAAAAAGCGTAGCAAGAGAACGAAGTCTTCTTGCCAGCGCGGGCGCGTGAACGCCTCCTTAATGAATTCATTATCGATTTTATTGCCGCGTCGCCGCGCGCGCAAAAGCTCGCGCAGGTTAGTGCAACATCGTTTCTGTAAATTCCCTGCCGGCTGGTTTTGCGCAGCGACGCTACCCCGGCAGGGCTGTTCAACGCTATTTACTGAAGGTCATGGAAATGATGGATTCGAGACCGCCTAGCGCTGCGGCATAGCGGTCTTGGGTGATCGTGTCGGATTGATTGATCCGCAGGATATTGTAGGCAAAACTTCGTATTCTCGCGAAGACGCCAGGATTTTTTCGAATGCGCGACGCGTCTTCGCATAGCGTGACATCACGCGTGTAATGGAGCTTGTTCTCGATGCCCCAATGCTTGCGAACGGCGTCTGCGGCGAGGGCTGCGTCGATTGGTCGATTAGATAGATAGAATGATGTTTCGGCTACGGTATTCCAAAGGCCAGTCGCAGGTTGGAATGCGTGGACCGTGCGCTCGACTTGAACGACGGCCGAAACATAAGGCTGCCATTCCGTTTCCACGACCGCAAGCCTTGCGTCAAACACGGCAATGGTTCGGGTTTCATGGCGATTGCGCTTTTTCTCGTCGATGGTTTGAACACCAGAAAGAGGCATGGTCGTGTTGCAAACGGCCTCGACCTTCTGGCGCAAAGTAAGCTGATTGTCTTTGAGTTGAACGATCAGATGCGCGCTTGCGGCGGCCGCGGCTTCGAAGGTTTTTTTTGACAATGCATCGCATCGCAGGTGATGATATGACCTGCCACATCGAGTTCTTCCAAAAGCTTCTGCACGGCTGGGATTTCGTTGGACTTTTCGTCAATCTCGATATGCGCCAGCACCAACGCCGTGTTGACGGCGAATGCGCTGAGCACCTGTTTCGCCTTGGCGTCGTTGAAGCTATCAAAACTGCCTTTGAGCGTCTTGCCGTCGAACGCGATAACTCGCGCGCCGAGATCCCCAGCATCAACGTTCAGATTGGCCGCATGCTCGCGGAAGGCCTTTTCAACATCCGGCGCGGTCAGCCCCTGCAAAATATAGCGGATGGCCGTATGCGCGGGCGGCTTTTTCCAATTGATTTTGAAGGCCTTGTTTAGCTTTTGCCGATGGACCTTGATGAAGGTGCGAATGCCGCGATACGAGTTTGCGCCGCTCACGATCGCGAAGATAGAAAACAGCAAGACGTGCGGCAGTTGATAGAGCTTGCCTTCGGCGCGCCGTGGATCGCGGATTGTCGCGAGGAGCGAAAGGAAACGTGCGAATGACTTCAAGGCAACCTCCGACTGATTCGGTTGCCTCACATAGATTCAGACTTTTCCGACCGAAGGAATCCTGCGTTCTTCGGGCCGCCTCAAATCGTTAGACCTTCGTGTCTCTGCGGCACACAATAGAGAGCGTTGAACAGCCCTGG
>Ga0187856_1002787_pt1 | contig 12627 bp, 14 predicted proteins | sample June2016WEW_8_40_FD_132443 | JGI IMG/M metagenome (GOLD analysis project Ga0187856, IMG submission 132443) | Peatland microbial communities from SPRUCE experiment site at the Marcell Experimental Forest, Minnesota, USA - June2016WEW_8_40 | ecosystem: Environmental > Terrestrial > Soil > Wetlands...
ATAATGCGCATTTATTCGATTTTATGCGCATTTCGGATATTCGAATATTCGCATTATTTAGGGGGCCCAAGTCTAATGATGAGCAGCACTGCGCGAACGAAAACGTGAAATGCGACGCATAGGGCGACCCCCAGGATCCCAAACTACAATGAGCTGCATAGGCATAGCATAGCGTGCTACAGCGTGACTACAGAGAGTAAAAGTGTTTATCACCTCCTGTGGGACGATAGGAGGCAAGAAGGCGACGCAGAGGCAAGCGAAGCAGCGCGTGGCGTGGAGGGTGACGTGAGGAGGACAAGGGAGGTGACGAGGCGGCAACGGCTAGCGAGGTGTGACACATAGCGCAACCACCGAGCACCAACCGATAACCCGACGCTCTCGCCGATGGGCTCGCGATCAGCTCGCGAGAACGAGTAACAGGCAACAACGGTCATCACTAGAACGGTAGTTGCAATGGTAGCGGGCAGATCTTGAAGAGAGTCGGCGGTGGTGGTTCCTCGCGAGCTCGTCGTGACTTGGGAATCGCGAGCACAGGTGCCTTGACGAATCGCGAGTTGATGCGAGCTACCGGCCAGTAGGCGTGAGGCTTCACCTGGTGCTCCCACTTCTCGGAATTCAGGTGCCAGTTCTCGAGCGCATCCGCGATCGCTTCACTCTTGTGCTCGCGAGCCACCTCGTCCGGTGGTGCTTTCGGGAAGAATCGAAGTCTCGCGAGCAGAACCGTGCAGTCCATGTCGTCACCATCTTTGAACACGACATTTACGTTCACTCGCACGAACGACATGCACTGAGCGGGTCTCACATAACCGTCCACGTACACGAGCACATACGAGGAGCTCTTCCAGCGGCCAGTGTCACTACCGAGCACGTCACCGAAGAGCCGCAACCGCTTGCTCTTTTCGTGATTGTGCTTGCACGTCACCTTGTTCGAAATGAAGTGCCTGTGCATCGAGTCTTGCAGGAGGTCGTACTCGGCATCGTCGAAGATTGCCTTGGAGGGTTTCACAAGTGCAGCATCGACGGCCTCGTGACCAGCGACTCGACCCCGACCGGTCAGGCGAGTGAGCGCATCGACGAGCTCTTGAGCGGTCAATCCTCGGGCGGCACTGCGAACCTCACCCCACATGGTGTCGAACAGCTTGGACTCGTCAGCCGAGAGCTGGTCACCGGTCAAGCTCGGCAACTCGCGAAGCACCATGCGACGCACGAACGATCGCATGAATTGCTGCTCAACGTGATGACGGTTCATCGGAATCGAGCCCATGCAACCGTTCATCCTCTCCCATGGGAATGTCCAGTGAGCATGCACCGGACCGTAGCGCAGAATGCACTCGCGAAGGTGCAACACCGCGTGCATGTTCGGAACGCACGCTCCCGAGCCGTACTTTGCCTCGAACTTGGTAACATACGCGTGCAGGTTGTCATGCAACTACCATTGACAAGCGACACAAGGAGGAGAATGAGGCAACTCGCGGGCACACAAAGCCAAGACACAAGAGGCGCACACTGTCAGGCGGCCTCGCGAGCCTTACCCGATCGATTTGTTCTGTCGTGATAGCATAGAGAGACAGCAGACGAGACGCTCGCACGAGATGGTTCCACAGCTCTTGCTCTGACTCATCCAAGAACCCGGCGTACACCACGAGCGAGAAGCAACCAACGAAGGCCTTGACCTGGTGACCGGTGAGCCCGCTCATGTTGCTCGCCCACTTGTTGAGCAAGCGGCACACATCGCCAGGTACCTTCATCGCATCGAGCCGGCTCTGCATCATCTGCAGCTTCCTCGGTCCACCACCGCTACTCCACTTGTTGTCACGCCAGAGAGTCATCAACGAACGACAGATACCGAGCCAGAACGCGTGCAGCGAGTCGATCACCACCATCGTGATCGGGTTCCAGTAGGACAGCTCGAGCAGTGCACTGTCCTTCACGCCAGTCGCTTTCGCGAGCTCCTTCTGTTCCTTCTTCGTTCTCGCGGCTCCCCAGCTCGCGGCATCCTTGCGGTGCTGCTTCAACTCGCGAGGCTCGCCCATCTCGGCGGGTCTCGCGTACTCGCGTCGCCATGATCGTGGCTTCTTCTTCTCTTCTTTCTTTTCTTCTTTCTTTTCTTCTTTCTTCTCTTCCTTCTTCTCTTCCTTTTCTTCGTCATCCTCGTCGCTGTCACTGTCGCCTTCATCAGCCTCGTCCTCGGTCGGAGGTCTGCGAGCTCGGTCACCATCGGAGCAGGACGACTGGCTCGCGAGCGGTGCGGGTCTCTTGGCCGCCCACGACTTGAGACACTGCGAGCAGCCCATGGTGGCGTTGTGAGCCGAGAAACCGGCGAGTTTCTTGCCCGCTGGTAAATCACAGACGGCGAGACACACGACAGCCGAGACGTTGCAGCCTTGACGCTCCTTGTGAGTGGTCATTCGCACGCCGCCGCGACTCGGGTGCAGTTCCTGCATGCACTGTACGAATGGTACGAGCAAGTGCTGCAGGTTCAGGTTCTTCTCGGTACCGCCAGGAAAGACACCAATGAGAAAGATGTTCTCCTTCTTGTGCCGCTCCTCGCGAGGCAGGTTGAGAATGCACGCGAATAGCACGCCAACCGAATACTGCACTCGCTTCCAGGGTTGGAACCAATCGACGAAGATCGACAACGCGTAGTTGTTCTTCGTTGACAGGAACGGCTTGCCATCGACCGACTGGAAGTCTCGCCAGACCGAGCCGTCGTAGACATCACCCAAGTAACCAGGCGGCACACCTCGCGAGCGCCATCGCTCGCACAGATCCTCGAAGCCTGGGCGGTTGAGCAGCTCGCACAGGCGAGTCTTCACAGGCCGGTAAGCATAGGTGAGGAATGGTACGGCGACACGCTTGCGAGGCGGCCCAATGATCCTCACGAGCGGTTGCCGACACTCGCGGTACTGGATCTGTGTGTGCTTGCGAAGTAGCTTGCCAGTGCACAGCTTCGGTACGACCTGCATGATATCCACATAGTCTTTGGTGTGCTTCGACCGCCCAGCACCCTTCTGCTCGCGAGCCTTCTTCTCCTCAGCGAACCGCTTCCGCTCGGTATCGACATCCAGCTCCAGATCGACACCGGGTTCGTGAGAATCATTGAACTTCGTACACGAGTGGCACTTCGGGCAGCACACGTAGCCGATGAAGTTGTCGTGAGCAGCATCGAGACCGAGAGTCTTGTCGACGATGTGGTTCGAGATCTTGCCCTGCAAGAGCATCTTCGGTAGCATCAACGCGATGATCTTGTACAGCATCTCGGAAGCACGAGTCGAGATGTTGAAGATCAGGGTCCACGATCGCAAGAACAGGAAGAATCGCCACCACTCCTTGTACGGCCCATCCGGCACCTGATAAGGTGGCTTCAGCAATCGGGAGCCGTCAGTGCTCACCACGTCTCCCACGGTCACGAGCCCAGGCGGTCGGTGGTCATCGATAGGGAGTGATGGTGAGCCCATCAGCGGAATCGGCGGTGCGGGTGCGGGTGCGGGTGGATCGCGAGAGGATTGCGAGCTCGAGCTTAGCGATCGCCGGTCATCGCCATCGCTCAAGAGTTGCTCGGGAGCGATTGGTGCTTGCTCGCCCTGACCGCTCGCATCTGCACGACGAAGAAGACAAACGAGTGAGCACAAACGGCAAGTGTGGGAGCGGAGAGATGATGAGCAGGGAATTACATTGAGCTCGCATAAAGGTGGAATCGTCGTCGGAGTCGTCCTCCAACAGCAGCAGTGGTTCGTCGTCGTCCTCCCAAGAGTCGGTGGCCTCCCAACCATCGTCGTCCTCATTCGCTGGTGATTGCGATACTCGATCACCACCGGGCACAGGCGAATTGGAGCTCGCGAGCGCTTCACTCGTGTTCGGTTCTTCGACGCGACGCAGCTTGACCGGCGGTGGTCCAGGCAGCTCGTCGGGAGCCAGGCGAGTTGTCATCTCCTCGTCAGTCAACCAGCGCTCCTCAGGAGCAAACCAACCTGCAACAAACAAACAAAACACAAAGGAAACATGAGTTTGCAATTGGAGCATCGCAGCCCGAGACGAGCGCATGACTCACCCAGCGCCACGCCAGGATCATGCTGTGGTCGCTTCACTGCTTTGGTGCTGGTGGTCTCACGCCATTGACCGAGGTCGCGTTGCCAAAAGTACAGGTAGTGCTTTCGTGCCCAATCGAGAGAGCGCTTGTAGCAGCAGTGTTCACAGTACGCCAGCGACGTTGCCATGAGAGTGTCGTCGTGGTGAGCGACAGAGCAGGAGAAGACATTGGAGGTTGTGAAGAAAATTTGTTGGGAGGCGCACTCCTTTCTACGCTCGCGAGTTGCAGACGCTCGCGAGTCTAACACTTGCGAGATTGTGCACAAGTGCGATCCTCGCGAGGCGCCACACGAACATTTGACCGTTAGGCAAGCAGCCACGACTCGCGATGTCGAAGAAGTATCGCGAGTTGAGGGTAGATGCACTCTTGGGTTTCCTCAGCTCCATCGCGAGTTGTCTCGGTGTGAAGGCTGCAGCGAACACCGTTTGCCTGGTCAATCGTGCATGGCACAAAGCTGTCTACTCTCACTCGCTGTTGTGGGCCGATATTCATGTGACACGACCAAAGATGCGGTATGCCTGTGATTGCCAGAGTCAAGCAACCCACGGGGAGCCATGTCCATCGGTGCTGTCCCATCAGGTACTGCTCGCCTTTTTTTGTGTTGTCTTTTTGTTCTTCGTTTGTATGATCGGTGCTTGCAGGTCGGTCGCAAGGATATCCTCTCGTTGTTGGATCGTGCGAGTTCCAGCTTGCGATCGTTGATTTTTCCCGGTGATCACGTCGGCGAGGAGGTGGTCAGCGAGGTGTTCGACAGGATTCTGGTGCTGCAACCACGCCATCTGCGATACCTGCGTTGGCATGAGCGTGACGAGGCGAAGCTCTGGGGCGTGTGGTACCCGTTGGGTTCCGAGCCGCTGCCGATCCGAGGCGGCAGGTCGTTGCGATTCCTGCTCGCCTTGCGATTCCTCGACAACCAGGCGATCGAGGGGGCGGCGATCTGGGATAGCGGTTTCGAGCTCGATGTCGAGTGTGCGTTCTGTGCGAGGCGACGAGTGCGAGGCGAACCTGTCTTCTCTGAGGATGCACACGCTCGCGAGCCCGGTCTGCCGAGCACCGTCTTGCGGTGCAATCGGTGTGGCGACATCTACTGCCAATCGTGTCGGCATTGCTGGCCCGCTCGTGTCGAGCCAACTCGCGAGCTCGCGATCGAATACGACGACTGGGGAACCACGGACCGCTGCAGTTGCTTTCAAGGGATCAATCACACGCGCGATCGCACGCGTCGTTCTCCGAGCATCCGTCACTGTCAGTACAATTGTCGCGAGTGTGAGGAACCCAGCATCACACCCGCTACTCCCGCGTTCTGCATGCCACGAAGCCGTCACCCGGTCATGATTTGGCATATGAAGGTCCTTGGTGGATGCAAACCTTCGTTCCCATTCAAGCGTTTCTCATGATTGCTTTTTTTTTTTGTTTGTTTTCGAATGAATTTCTTTCCTTTTAATTTTTTTTTTTGGACGAATGAATTTTAACGACACAACGATTACCAGATGGCAATCAAGACAGACACAAGCTCAATTTTTCTTTCGTGTTTTCGTTTTTTTATAAAAACCTTCCTTTGCTGCTGCTGCTGCTGCTGCTGCTGCTGCTGCTGCTGCTGCTGCTGCTGCTGCTGCTGCTGTTGCATTGCTGCTTGCATTACGCTGCCTGCTAAACATTTATACACGTGCAAAGCTGCGAGGATTTGCATTAATTATATAATTTTTTTGATATTAATAGTTTGCAATTATATACGCGACAGAGAGAATTAATTAATTATATATTCTCCGCTGCAGGCTGCGAGATATCGATTGGCTCGATCGCGAACTCGAGCGTGTGACGGTCACGTGCACGCACGTACAATATTTTCGATCGATCGATATTCCGGGATATATATCATGCAATATGAAGTATTTTTGAAACCCGCCTCGCGATCGCGATCGCGAGCTCGCGACAAGAAAGCAATAGACAAGATCTAGAAATTTACTATTGTTTTTTCTCAATGAGAATACATTATCAGCAAATGTCGTCAAATTCGGCACATACTCGATCGATCATCTCGCAGGTTCTGATTCCATCGACTGTGTACTCTCAGATAGTCGCCGTGCCTCCTCCGCCACCTGTCATTGAAATTCATCAGTCGAACAATCAGAGTGAGCGGGAGAGAAAGGAAAACGGACATAATGGTGTTGGTGGTTACTCGTGTCGCTGGAGTTGACAGGTGCCGATGCGCTAGTCTGACTGCTGCTGCTCGATGCTTGACTCGGGATGCTACTGCTCGAACTGCTATCCGGCGAGCTGCTCGCACTACTGCTCGCCGGACTCGGGAGGCTACTCGCCTGACCGCTCGCACCACTGCGGTTTGAGCATTTTCGGAGCACCTCCAATACTGCCGCATCTGTGACCAGCTGCCACACGGTGATGTCGCGCGCCCACAGCGCTGTTTCCAACGCCCTCTTCCTCGCCGCTTCTGGTGCCGTCAGCTGCTTGTGGTCGGCGAGCTGTTTGATGTGACCACCGACCTAGCATACACGCGTCGCGAAGTTCGTGAAGACAGAAACAAGAAGGAGAACACAGGCAGTGCGACATACCGTGCTGCTTGGTATGTTGATTTTGGTTGGATGTGACGCTGCCCATTGCGATGCGAATGACATCGTCATTGCTTCGACCACTGAGCGTTCCGTGGATGCTCCCGAATCGATCATCGCCTGCAGTACCTCAGCCTGATACTGCTTCATAGGCTCGCGAGTCGCACGGAACGATTGGATGCGAGCCCCGACCTGTACAGTCACAGGAAGTGTGAGCGGGCACAGGCAGGCGAGCAGGGCACAAACTCGCGAGGCACGATACCGTTTCAGCGAGTGGCGGTGGGTGGGGCAGTGGTGGCGGTGGTCGATTCGCCGAAATCGCACCGCCGGTGGGTCGACGGAACGGTACGTGACCGCTTCTTGGGAGCAGCTCTTCTGGCTCGGTCTCGGTGATCTGTCGCCGTGCTGCTGCGACCGCCTCCCGGCTGACCGCTGTATTGTTGCTGGCCGCCATTCCTCGCTCCCACGCCATCATGCGCGTCTCGATTCGCTCGCGGCGATTCATATCACCCCACTGCATCTCCAGATGTGCGTTAGTTGATACATTCAGGGGGTCGGTCATCCAACTGTCGAGGTGTGGAAGTGCGAGCATGGATTCATGACTCGGTACCGGGATGCTGCTCGATGATGACGACGAGGACGAGGAGGAAGAGGCGAGTAGCGAGGCAGGCGACTCGCTTTCGTAAGCGCCTGAATCAAGCTGCTGGCTCGCATCGAAAGTCAGTCTCGAGGAACTGGACCACGACGGTGCCGAGTTACTCGCAGTGCCGATTCGATCGAACAGAGTCGGTGCACGGTGCAACTCTCGCTGCGGCTGTGGCACCGCTCGTTGGGCGACCGCGTTGAGCAGCCAGCAGAACACGCTCTGCATGCCGCTAACGATGGCCGGTGAGAGACTTGCCGGGTCGGTGCAAGCGAAGATATTTTGCGCTATCACCATGAGATCGACTGCGCGATCTTGCACTGACAGGCAAGGCGAGGGCAACAATGAGAAGAAGTTCAAAGAGAATGACAGAACAGCGTACCCTGCTCTCCCCAACGGTCGCGAGATGACGAGTTCTCGGTTGCGAGAGGCAGTCCTAACAACAGCGAGAGAATGAGGAACGCCAGACTGCCAACGAACGCAGCGCACGCTGCTCACCTGAATGTTTGAATTTCGGTGAGGCAGCATCGAGCAAGAGCCAATGCAGTGCGTAGGAACGGTTTGCGATCAGACTCTCGAGATCGGAGCTCGCGAGCGGAGCCCGGCGATCCTGCTCGCGAGCCACCGCCGAGTCCAGCTCGCGAGCAAACTCTCTCTCACGTCCGTGCCCTGGAGGTCGTGGTACTGCTGCTGCTCTGCTTGGCGAAGGCGAGGGAGGGTGCACCTTTGCAGGAGAACGTGACGAGACCGAGCGATGCGTTGGAGACGGACTCGCCTTTCGCATCCGCTTCTTGTTTGGCTCCTCACTCGTCACAGCCGCTCCACCAGCTGGACTTCGGCCACGCACACGATCGCGGCTGGAAGATGAAGATGAAGAAGAAGGCTTGTCTTTCTCATCCTTCTCTTCTTTATCCTTCTTCGCTTTCTCATCGATCAGCTCCTCAAGTTTCTTCTTGACCCGTGCGAGTGCGTCACGGCTATTCTTTACTTTTCGCTTCGTTGCTGCCTCCGACGTGCTGGCGTGCTTCAGTAGCGCCGGCATCGTACCGCCCGGTGCATTCTTCAACGCAGTCCACGAGTTGACCGCCTGCGTGTGTTGCGCCTTCGCCTTTTCGAGCTCAGCCTCGCGAGTCTTGTAGAACTGCTCAGCCTCCTCAACGCTCTTGCAGGCCCGAAGCTGCTGCGTGCTGACTGCCGAATGTTTATCATCGTCGCGAGCGGCCTTGCTCTTGCGAGCTTTGGTCTTGCTTTTCGGCTTCTCGTCGTCGCCCGCGTCATCACCACTGCCATCACCAGCCTCACTACCACTGCCAAGCTCATAGTCATCATCGCTCAGCTCTTTTGATCCTTTCTTCTTGCTGCTTGGTGCAAAATCGTCATCCTCGGGAACACCATCTGCTGCGGCTTTCTCGTTTTTGTCCTTGCCACTGCTGCGCTTGCTCTTCACCTTGCCATTGCTGCTAGCAGTGCTGGCTGGCTTGCGGCCACCTGTGGCTGGTTTCTTCTCTTTCTTCTCCTTCTTCTCTTCTTTCTCTTTCTTCACTTTCTTGCCAGCCTTTCGCTCGCGATCGTCGTCGCGCCGACCACCACCTCCTCCGCCACTGCCACCGCCGCTCGAACCGCTCGAACCGCCGCTGGAACCGCTGGAACCGCCGCTGGACCCACCGCCACTTGAGCCTGAACCCGACTCGCGAGCACCCTCGCCTCCTTTGCCTCCGCTGCCCTTTTTCTTGGGCTCGCCATCGCCACCACCACCACCACCACCATCACCCCGCGGTGGGCTACCGTCATTGCCACGAGGTACTGCTAACATGGCGGGAGTTTGTGACGCCTTTCTGCCGCGACTCGCCGGCGCCTCCTGTGGGCCGGGCGGCTGCAACACCTGCACTTCATCATCGTCCACCGTGCTTTTGTTGTCCTCATCCTCCTCGTCGCTCAGCACGACTGGCTCGCCCTTTTGACGCTCAGCTTGCAGCTTTTTGGCTGCACTCTCCTTCTTGCTGTTCTCCCAGACGATACCTGCCGAGGCAGAGGATGATGAGAAGCTTGCGAGTCGGACTCGCGAGTCCGCAGGCTGGCTGGTGAGGATACCTGAGGCGTGCACCTGTGCGATGAGTTGCACCACCTGTGGCAGATCCAAACACTCGAAGGCTGAGGCGAACAGCGGCCCGAGGTCACAGCGCTTCTTGTCGGTGAGCAATTGTTTCATCACTGTTGATCAACACGACGAGCCAGGTGAGTGACTGCTCGCAAGTGACACACGCACGCACACACTCATGCTGCAGCTCGCTTACCCTTCTGTTTTGGTGTTTTGAATACATGATAAGATAGTTCGAAGAACCATACCGCTGTCTCCACCATCAACTGCCAATCCTTGTCATTCCATCGCTGCTTCGACGGGAGGTCGCGTTGCATCTCCTGCAGCTGCCGCACAAAGCGCTCGCGTCCACGCGGACCGAAGAAGTACTCGAGCGCGACCAGCACCTCCTTTTCGAACCATTTGATTTTGAACTCGTTGATCTCAGGCGCCAGGTGCGGATATCCGAACTCCAGTCGCTCCAGCACCCATACCGTCTCGAAGATCAGATTTATGACTGTCACCACGACAGCGACGAGGCGAGTGACTCGCGAGCTGGCACGCGAGAGGCAAGCGGTGGCGTGCGAGGATGCTCACCCGTCATGTTCTGCGTCTTGAGTGTCTTCTCGAGATCCTCCTCGTCCGCCAGTGTGCTGAGCAATGTTTCTGCTTTGTGTTCGCTTAGCTCTGCACACAACCGACACGGGATCAGTGCGATCGTGGCAGCCGCTTGTGACCGAAGGCGGCTGCGGCTCGGTTGTTACCTCGGAAGGGGTTCTTGTTGTGGTCGTCGTGCTTCACCACTTTCTCGAGAGCGTCGACAATCGTCACCTCCATAAAATATCCAGGTGAGTTCTCCGAAGTGTGCTTGGGCAAGTGCACTTCGGTAACGTAGCAACCCTGACAAGCGATCTTCTTCTCGAGTCGCTGGTGTGTCCACAGCATCGCCAGCGACGAGATCACCCTGCCATCAGCGCGAAGCGATCAGTGTTTAACTTTGATACAAGCGTATGGGTGTTGTTACTCTGCGGTGGTCGCTGCCGTTGCCGTTTGCTGTGTTGCGAGTGCTGCGGTCGATGAGAGAGATGGAAGTTTGAGAAGCAGTGCGCTCGTCCCCGGCTTGGGGTACACCCGTGCACTCGCAACTGGCAAGTCTGCTCGCGAGTCCTCGCTCGCGAGTGCGTCCCAAGTCTCATGCGAACACCATAAATTTTGAGGTTTTATCATTTAGGCGGGCGCTTTGTCGTGTTTTAGGCGGGCTCGTTGCTGTTCGCTGTTGATGCAGCTCTCATTCTCTCATTCTCTCGATTACTGCTATGGCAGAAACGGAACAAGAACGCGCTCCCCAGCCTCGTACTCCTCGCCAACCAGCGCGTCGCAAGGTTCGCCTCGATTTCCGTGCTCGCGGGCTTGCTTCTCACTTACTCGCGAGTTTCCCGCGGTGTAGAGTGCCAGCCGAGCAGCATTCGCTGCTGGGCGCACGGAGCGTTTGCTGTACACTTGCTTGCAGAAACAGCTGCAAGCTATTCCCGAGAATGAAGCTAGCAAGTACGCCTTCGATCTCAAGCTGCAGATTGATGCGGAGGCCAACGCCGCTGTGCTGGACCGCTGTCATCAATACATGCAAGGCAATGGCGAGCTCGTCGGTGTCATTCGCACCAGGTGGCGAGAGATGTATCAGAAGCAACCGGCGAAGCTAACTCCCGATGCGATCGACCAGGGCGTTGTCGCGGTCCTTACTCGTGTCCTCAAGCAACGGTCAGTACTCTCTTGCTCTTGGCTGCTCGAGAGCGATGTTTGTTGTTTTCTCCTCACTGCAGGTTCAAGACACTCAAGGCCAAGTACCGCAGCGAGCAGGCCGTGGTTGTCGCTGCACCAGCGGACAAAGCTCGTGTCGAACAGGAGAACCGTGCTCGCACGCAGGTCGTTCCTCCAACACTCTCGCAAGCGCTCACCATTCTGTCTTCCGTGGCTGCTCGCAGGCTGTCACGCAGCGTCGCAAGCTGTGGCACAACTTTAGCGACCGCATCACGTTGAATCGCGTAGCGATTCGTGATGCCGACCACGCACGACTGATCGAGGTCTGCCCCCTCGCTGTATGTTGCTCGCTGCCTGTTTGTTGTTCTGATTCGCTCTAGTCTGGACTGGGTCCGGTGTCAGATCTGCCAAACCAAGTATCTGCCGGAGTTGCGAGCGGTACCGAACGCCAGCAACCAATGGACCTACCACTGGACTCCTGGTCTACTGTCTGAGAAAGCGAAGGCCCTGATTCGCTACCTGTTCGTGTTGCCTCGCCCACCGGGCGGTGCTGGCAGCAAAGCCATCTACACCGAAGGTCTCGACGCTGCCAAGATTCCACCGATTGCGAAGGGCCGCCAGCATCTACTCGCACCTTGGGCACTCGCGAGTGCCGACGACCACGAGGACGAGGACGAGCACGAGCTCGTCACCAACGACCACGAGGAGAAGGACGTTGCTCGCGAGACCGCTCCCGAGTCCAGCTCGTCGGGCAATTCGATACCTGAGGAGATCGAACATGTTGCTGCTCCTGCACTCGCGAGTTCCACACCGATCGCATCGCATGAAGGTGCCTGTCGCGGGCTGCCGCAGCTGGTGCTCGCAATTCGCCTCTAGATCTGATTCGTGCTCTGATTGTAGAGAGCAAGGAGGAGAAACGCGGCCCACAAACTAAAGCAGCAGGTCAGTGCTTCTTGGTTTTCTTTTCTTTGCATGTTGCGCTCGCTGATGGCGGGTTCGCGTGCTTGGATAGGGACCGACGAGTCTCCTCCTGCGGTGACCTCAGCCTTGGATACCACCACGAGTGCCTCCACATCACCGACAAGATCTCTGTCGTCGTGCTCATCGTCATCGTCGACTGTGTCATCGCTGTCGTTGACCAGTCTACCTGCCAAGCCGGCTGCGACACCACTGTCTCGCAAGCGGCCGAGACCATCATCACACGAGAAGGCAGTGACCGAGGCCGAGCTCGACCGGCGTGCTCGAATGGCTCGCGAATCACAAGCGCGAGCCGAACAGAAACAGCAGGAGGATGAAGAAGAGGAGCGCTCGAAGAAGCGAATGCTCGAAGCGTATCAGGCTGGTCGGCGTCGTACTCGCAACAAGATCGCGGCCGCCGCGAGCAGCAGCTCGTGAGCTGCCCTTGAAATTTACATTCGTACACGTGATTCATCTATCGATCTCTCCCACCTGCGTGCTGCTGCTGCTGCTGCTGCTGCTGCTGCTGCTGCTG
>Ga0187856_1002790_pt1 | contig 12621 bp, 15 predicted proteins | sample June2016WEW_8_40_FD_132443 | JGI IMG/M metagenome (GOLD analysis project Ga0187856, IMG submission 132443) | Peatland microbial communities from SPRUCE experiment site at the Marcell Experimental Forest, Minnesota, USA - June2016WEW_8_40 | ecosystem: Environmental > Terrestrial > Soil > Wetlands...
GATCGGTGGCTCGAGCCTGTACTGCGCGCTCGCTGCGGCCCCGCACGCCCGGGTCCACGTCAGCACCATCGTCGGAGAGGACGCCACCGCCGAGCTGCACCGGACCCTCGCCGGGCTCCCGGTCGAGCTGGGCGGGGTGGAGGTGAGCCCGGGACCCACCTTCCGCTGGCACGCCGTCCACGACTTCGAGCGCTGGGTGGCGGTGACCGTGGCCGAAGAGCCCGGCTGCGATCCGGAGTGGCGGCCGCGCCTCACCCCCGAGGCGGCGCGCGCCCCGGTGCTCTTCCTGGGAAGCATGCGGCCCTCACTGCAGCGCGACATCCTCGCCCAGTCATCGGCCCGACTGATCGGGGTGGACAGCATGACCTGCTTCACCGGGCCGGAGCGCGATGCGGTGATGGAGGTCGTGACCAGCTGCGACCTCCTCTTCCTCAACCGTGACGAGCTGACCAGCCTGGTCCCGGAGGCGCCCGGCTGGAAGGCGGCCGCCCTTGGCCTGCGGGGCCGCGGCCGTCTCCGCGCCGTCGTGGTCAAGGCCGGACCGTCGGGGGCGGCCCTGGTGACGTACTCCGGCATCACCGAGCTGCCGGCCGCCCCGGTGGACGAGGTGATCGATCCCACCGGGGCCGGGGACGCCGTCGCCGGCGGCTTCCTCGGCCTCTGCGCGGCGGCCGAGCGCGACGACGAGGAGTTCTTTGCCGCGGCTCTCGAGGAGGGGCTGGCCCGGGCCGCCGCCGCGGTCGCCAGCTTCGGTACCGTGGGCCTGCGCCGCATGGCGGTGGGAGCGACCTGAGCGCGTCGCTCTCGTCATCGGAACGAAAGACGCGCCGGGTTACAGTGCCTCCATGTTCATTCGCTATGGCCCCGGTCTCGGCTTCCCCCTCTGGTTCGACATCATCGGTCTGATCCTCTTTGCCCTGATGATCGCCTCGATCGTCTGGCTGGTCGTCGTCCTCGCCCGCCCGGGTCGCCCGGTGCGGATGGGCTGGTACGGTGGCGGAGGGTACGGCCCGCGCTTCCGCCACCCCGCCCTCGACGAGCTGGACCTCGCCTACGCTCGCGGCCAGCTGACCCGCGACGAGTACTTCCGGCGCCGCGCCGACCTCACCGGCTGGGGGCCTCCCGGTGGCCCGCCTCCCGGCTTCGGCGGCCCCGGACCCGGTGCCTCGGACGCCGGCGGGGATCCGGCGGCGCCGACCTCCTCGTAGGGGCCAGCCGTCGCGACTACCCCGTCACCGCGCCGACGTCATACCAGACGGTGACGCCGCCGGTACTGGTGCCCGGCCTGCCCAGCAGCTCGGTCATGAGCTGAGCCACCTGCGTCGATCCCGTGGCGGGGCCGACGATCACGGTGGTCACGTCGTGGGCGCTCATGTCGCCGAGGTAGGTGGCACGGTCCGCGGCAGAGAGCTGGGCCGGGGCGGTCGCGCCCTCGCCCAGGGCGGTAAGCTCCGCGCCCAGCGGGTCCAGCTCGGCGTTCCACTCGTGGCCGCCCGGCCCCGGGGTGAAGACCGGCCCGAGTTGGGTCTTGAAGCTGATCCCGGCCGCCGCCTGCCACACCTCGGGGGGGTAACCCCCGTAGGGGGTGATCAGCACCGACCCGGTGGGGGGCAGCCGCTGTGCGGAGCCGTCGGTGAAGAAGCCCGGGATCGCGAACTGGGCGGAGGAGATGGGCAGGCTGGGGACGAGGGGGACGAGCGCCACCACCGTCGCCGCCAGGCCCGCGATCCGGAGACGGATCGGGGCCTCCAGCACCCGGTCCAGGAAGACGGTGACGATCACCGCCAGGGCCAGGTAGCCGGCGACCATCAGGCGGACCGGAAGGATGTTGTCGAGCACCGGGAGGTGCTCGGGGATGATCCACGGCAGCGGGATCCGGGTGGGTGGCCCGTGGATGGTGAGGTGGCCACCCAGCGCCAGCACCATGGCGCAGACGACCGTCACCGCCGACGCCACCACGGCGGCGTGGCGGCGCATCCGGACGGTGACGGCCCCACCGCCAGGATGAGCAGTGGCACGCCGATGTAGACGCTGGAGTCGAACACTGTGGAGGACCCGCTGATCAGCTCGAAACGGGAGGGGATGAGGAACGAGGTCGGTCGGGCCACAAACCCGTACCCCTGCAGGGCCCCGGAGACCCGCTGCGGTCCGAGCAGGAGGATGTAGAGAGGGTATCCGGCCAGCACCGCGAACACCACCATCAAGTACGGCTCCAACGCCTTCCTGGCAACCAAGATCAGCTTCATCAACGAGATGGCCCAGCTCTGCGAGCTGACCGGGGCTGACATCGAGACGGTGGCTGACGGGATGGGGCTCGACCCCCGCATCGGGCGCAGCTTCCTGAGCGCCGGGCTCGGCTGGGGTGGCTCGTGCTTCCCCAAGGACGTCCGAGCTCTGGAGACCTCCGCCGGGTACCACGGTCAGAGCTTCTGGCTGCTCAAGGCGGCCATCGAGGTCAACAGCCAGCAGCGGCGGCGGTTCACCGCCAAGCTGGTGCACGGGCTGGGAGGCAGCTTGGAGGGGCGACGGATCGCCATCCTCGGCCTCGCCTTCAAGCCCTTCACCGACGACATGCGCCAGGCCCCTGCTGCCGCGGACGACCCTGGTCGGCGACCCCTACCAGGCGGTGACCGACGCCGACGCGGTCGGCCTGGTCACCGAGTGGCCGGAGTACCGCGACCTGGACTGGGGCCGGGTCTTCGGTCTGATGCGGGGGCGGCTCGTGGTCGACGGCCGCAACTGCCTCGACGGCGCGACCATCGCCGGCCATGGTGGGGCGTACCTCAGCGTCGGCCGCCGCCCCCGTGGCCTTCCCCCGGGGCTGCCCGGAGCGGCGGTCGAGGCGCCCGCCGCCGGGGTGCCCCCTCTCCCCCGGGGGTAGCCGTGAGCTGAAGGCCTCCCTGGGTCAGCCGGCGAAGGCCGTCAGGTCGGCCGGGCGCAGCGGGGACGAGAAGCCGGTGAAGAGCTCGTAGCCGGCCGCGGAGGTCTCGGTGGCGGTCACCCCGCGGCTGCGCATCAGCGCCTCGAACGTGACGGCGGTGGGGTCGCCGTCCACGAACAGCCAGGCCGGGTTGGCTGACGAGGTCGCCGCCGCCTGCACGGAGGGGAACGCGGTCGTTCCGTTGTAGACGGCGGCGTCGATGCGCCCTCCGCTGAGGTAGAGGATCGGCCGCCCGACCCAGTAGTCGGCGAAGAGGGCGGTGACATGACGCGCCTCGAGGATCGAGACGATCTGGGTGCGATCGAGCGGGATGGGCGCGCCCGTGGTGGTGTAGGGCACGGCATCGACGGTGGGACCGTACGCCGTGAAGGAGGCCACGACCAGGTAGGCGATCCCGATCGCGGTGGCGAGCAGCCGCCAGCGCGACCTGACCATCAGCACCAGGGTGGCGGCGAGGGCAAGGGGTATGGCGAGGGGGAGGAGGTAGCGGGGCTCGCAGGGCACGCCGTTGAACCGGCCCGCGATCACGGCGACGACCGCCACGGGGGCGATCGCCAGCACCATCTCCACCGGTTCCACCGAGCTCAGGTCGCCCCGCAGCAGCCGGGCGAGGGGCTTGCGGCGCAACCACAGCACCGCCCCGGTCAGCGCGGCCAGGCCGATCCAGGCAACCCACGGTGTCACCGTGTTGCTGCCGCACTCCGAGGAGGTGCCCGCGAACACCGGCAGCTCCTGCTCCACGAACCCCTTGACGGCGTGGGGTATCGACGTCCCGTAGCTGGGCAGGTTCTGGAGTGAGGCGAGGTGGTGGGTGGCGTTGTAGGCGACCCAGGGTGAGAAGCCGACCAGGGCTCCGCCCACCGCCGCCCCCGCGCCGCGCAGGGCTCTCGCCCACCCCAGCGCCGGTCCGCGGCAGAGGAGGGCCACGGCCAGAGGCGCCAGCGGGACGGCGAGGAGCAGGTAGTTCCAGAGCCCGATGCCGGCCACCAGCCCCAGCAGGATCCAGTTGCGCAGCCGGGCTCCCCGTGGTTGCCACCCGATGCGGACTCCCAGGGAGAGGCAGACGACGGCCAGGACCATGGTCTCCGCATAACCGCTTCGGGCCTTCATTGACCAGACCAGCTCGAACAGGGGGAATACGGCGCCGACACCGGCGAGCAGGAGCCCGGCGGAGCGGCGGCGGAAGATCGTGTGCCCGAGGTCGTACAGGGCGAGCACATAGAGCGAGCCGACCAGCGCCAGCGGCACCTGGACGGCGAGCTGAGTGGGACCGAGGAGCCAGACGAAGGGCGCCAGGATGTAGCTCTCGAGCGCCCCCTGGTAGTGCTGGTTGGACTCCATGAGGACCAGATGTCCCTGGGTGATCCTCAGGGCGGTGAAGGCGGTCGTCGCCTCGTCCGCGTCCAGGCCGGTGTGCAGGCCGAAGACCAGCCGGGCTCCGAAGGCGGCCACCAGGAGCAGCCCGAGCGCCATCGCCGTCTCCCGGACGCCGAGGTCTCGTCCCTCGGCGCCGTCGCCAGGAGCAGCTGGACCCCCCTCGACTGCACCGCCCGCCGCCGTGGCGCCGGGCTGATCCGGCTGGCGCATCGCCGGGCATCCTACCCGGAGGCTGCGTGGTGGGGGCGGGCGGCGGACCCCGCCCCTCCGACCCGGCCACCCCTCCCGCCGCCCTCCGGGGCACTCCACCCGGGCGCGTGGGACAATCGCCGCGAAGGATGAAGGCGCGGCTCCGACCTAGCAATAACCTGACCCGGCTGCTCACCCCCGGCCTGCACGTGAAGCGCTGGCTGCTGCTGCTGATGGTCGGCATCGTCATGGTCGCCCTCGCCATCGGCTACGTCCTGCGCGACATCTACTCGTCCAACTTCAGGTTCCCCAACTTCGTCTCCGACCTCACCCTCCAATTCCTTCCCCGGTCCGTCCGCGGCCTGCTCTTCCTGGCCGTGGGCGTCGCCATCATCGGGATCAGCTTCTATTTCCTGGGCAAGTCGGTGCTCGGCCCCTTCCTTCCGGGGGGCGCCGGCGAGCGCGGCTTCGTCCAGCAGCTCTACGACTACCGGCTCCTCTCCCGGGGCCCGCGGGTGGTGGCGATGGGCGGGGGCACCGGCCTGTCGGCGCTGCTCCGGGGCATCAAGAAGTACACCGGGAACATCGTCGCCATCGTTACCGTCGCCGACGACGGCGGCTCGAGCGGCCGCCTCCGCGACGAGTTTCGGGTGCTCCCGCCGGGCGACTTCCGGCAGTGTCTGACCGCCCTCGCCGAGACCGAGCCGCTGATGACCGACCTCTTCCAGCATCGCTTCTCCGGCGACGGCGAGCTGGGCGGCCACTCCTTCGGCAACCTCTTCATCATGGCCATGGCCGAGATCACCGGCGACTTCGAGCACGCCATCCGGGAGTCCGGGCGGGTCCTCGCCGTCCGCGGCGCCATCGTCCCCAGCACGCTCACCGATGTCGTCCTCTGCGCCAATGTCGGGGAGGAGCTCCGGGTCGGGGAGTCCAAGGTCCCGGTCGGTGACGGACACATCGATCGCGTCTTCCTGGAGCCCGCCGCGCCGCCGATCAACCCCGAGGCGGAGAACGCGGTCCTCAACGCCGAGATGGTGATCATCGGTCCCGGCTCGCTCTACACCTCGATCCTCCCCAACCTGCTGGTCGACGGCATGATCGAGGCGCTGCGGGCGAGCCCGGCGGTGAAGGTGTACGTCTGCAATGTCGCCGGCCAGCCCGGCGAGACCGTCGGCTACACGGTCAGCGAGCACCTCGACGCGATCCAGGCGCACGTCGGCGGCAACCTCTTCGACTACGTGGTGGTGAACAGCAACCTCACCCCGCCGCTGCCCGCGTCGGCGCGCCGCGCCGGCGTCAACCGGGTGACCTTCGACCGCCAGCGGGCGCAGCAGCACCCGGTCCGCTACATCCTGGCGGACGTGGTCAGCACCGCGGTGAGCTCGCACCACGACCCCGAGAAGCTGGCCCGGGTGGTGATGAAGCGGATCTGGCGCGAGCGCTGATGGGCGCGGAGCCAGGGCTGCCCCGGACCGCCGACCCGGGGGCCTGAGCGTCGCCTCGTCCGGCGGGGCCCGGCAGCCCGCGAGCGCCCCTCAGTACAGGAGGTCGTGCTGGAACCGCCAGCGCAGCCGGCGGGTGAGCGGCTTCCCGGCCCGCCTCCAGAGCCGGTACCGGCGCTCGTCGAGGACCAGGTCCCACGTCCCCACGAACTCCCGCAGGTCGGAGGTGAAGCCGCCCTTGAACTGCATCAGCCCGCCGAGGGGATGGTCGCCCGCGGCGACCTGCTCCTGGGTCGGCACCGCGAAGAGGTCGTAGCTGCGCACCCCCCGCTCGCGCAGCCAGCGCATCGCCTCCCACTGGACGAGGTGGGGGGCCATCACCTCGTGCCGGTGGGTGACCGAACCGCCGTCTTTGTACCAGGCGCGCTCCCCGAGCCGGACCACGTAGGCGCCGGCCAGCACCTCATCCTCGAGCCGGGCGAGGAAGAGCTGGCCCTGGCCGCTGGCCTCGAACAGCCGCCAGTAGCCGGCGTAGTACGCGAGCGGGCGCAGCGGGTAGCCGGCGCGCTCGAAGGCCGCCGCCATCAGCGCGTACATGGTGGTCACCCCCGTCTCGTCGCAGGGGATCGGCTCGACCCTCACCCCGTGGCGGCCCGCCAGCCGGATGTTGTAGCGCGTCTTCGGCCGGAAGGAGGCGAGCAGGGCCTCCTCGTCGAGGGAGAGGTCGACCACCGCGGTGGCGCGGGAGATCTGCACGTCCTCGGCCTTGCGGAGTCCGAGGGCGGTCATCGCCAGCCGGTTGGCCGGGGTGTCGGCCAGCTCCGGCTCGACCTGGACGCAGAAGGCGCCGTCGAAGGCGCGCCGGGAGGCGAGGGTTCGGGCCAATTCCTCCGCGCTGCGGACCCCCGGGCCCTTGGGCGCGTACCAGAGCCCGCCCAGTCCCGGAACCTGCCGCCGGAGAAAGAGAACCGCCGCTGGCCGGGCCGGGTCGTCGGAGACCAGGTAGGCGGGCCGCCAGCCCCAGCCGCGCTTGAACTCGCCCCAGGCCCGGCTCTGGAGCATGCTCCCGCCGTCGGGGTTGGCGAGCACCAGGTCGTCCCAGCGGTCGATCTCGGCGCGGCTGGCGGGCCTCATGCCGGCACGGCCGGCGGCCGGCCGCGGCGAGCCGCACGCATCTCCCGAGCGGCGCGGTAGGCGCGGTAGCGCCAGGGGCGGAGCGGCAGGTCGAAGGTGCCCGGCCGGGTCACCAACCGCCCGCCGAAGGTCTTCTTGAACCGGCTGAAGCCGGCCCAGGGGTGTTCCACCGAGTCGTCCGGGATGACCCCCCAGAAGTCGAACGCCGTCCTCCCCTCGGCACGGCAGTCGAGCACGATCTGCCACGCGAGCGGCGCCGCCGCGACGATCTGACGCGAGCGCTCGGGGTCGTCCGCGGCGTGGGCGTAGTAGCCGGTGGTCGGGGACTCGAAGGCGATGACCCCGGCCACGCTCTGCCCCTCCACCTCGGCCAGGTAGAGGGAGGCCACCTGGAGGCCAAAGAGGGTGGTGCACACGGTGCGGTAATACTCGTCGGGGTGGGGGTCGAACCGGTTGCGCTCCCCCGTCATCCGGATCAGCCGGAGGAACTCCTCGACCTCCCGCGGCTCACGGGTGCGGCGGATCGACACGCCCTTCCTGGCCGCGGCGTTGATGCTGCGCCGCCGCCCGGACAGCAGCTCGGCGCGCAGCTCCTCCTCGGTCCGGCGCAGGTCGAGGACCAGGGTGTGGCGGGGCTGCACGCTGCGGACCCGCGCCGCTCCCCGTGCGGCGAGCACCGCCTCGGCGGCCGCTGCCTCCCTGCCGGAGGCCACCTCGAGGTCGGGTTCGACCCGGACGAAGTCCGCTCCCAGCTCGGCGCCGGACGCGCGAATCGCGTCGATGGCGTCGCCCAGCCGGTCCGGGTGCTCGAGCGCGGGCCCGTAGGGGAGATAGACATAGGTGATCCCGCGCCCGCGGTGGCGGACGCCGGCCCAACGCCATCCCTCACCCCGCTGGTGCACGATCTCGTCGCCCAGTGCCCGCTGCACCGCCATCCACGAGCGGCTCTGCATGACATGGCCCCCGGTCGCAAACAGCTCGCGATCCCATTCGACTCCGGGCAGGCCCGCCGAGACTCCGTGCACCCGCGCACCGTAGCACGGGGGACAGTTGAGAAACCCGTTGCGCGACCTTACAATTCGGGCCATCACAGCACCCGACCGGAATAGGAGACAGAGCATGGCCGAAGTGATTACTCGCGACTCCCTGGCCGAGATGTGGAAGGCGAAGGTCGAGGATGAGGAAGGCGGGACATACGCCATGACACGGGCGCGCGACGACGTGCGCTGGTTCTTCGATGCGATCACCGGGGCCCTGCAGAAGGGCGGAGAGGTGCGCATCCACGGCTTCGGCAACTTCAAGATCCAGCAGCGCGCGGCACGGATGGGGCGCAACCCCCGGACCGGCGAGGCGGTTCGTGTCCCGGCGCGCAAGGTGGTCCGCTTCTCCCCCTCCGCAACCCTCTCGGCGTCCCTCAAGGGGAACGGCCGGCACGCCAAGCGCTGAGCACGGCGGCGCCCCATGCCGTCCAGCTCCGCGTCAGCTCATCCGCCGGGCCGGCCCGCCGGCAAGCGCTCGACCCGCCGCCGCGGGCGTGTGCTGGCGGTCGGCTTCGCGGTGATGGCCGGCGTGGTGGTCGGGGCTGGGGCTGTCGCCGCGGTCAGGCTGGTGAGCACCCCCCCGCCGCCGGACCTCCACCTCCAGCTCGCCGCCACCCTCGCGGTCGCCCCGGGCCCGCCGCCGGCGATCCCCCTGCCCACGACCGGCAGCTTCGACCTGGTCTCCTCGGACGGCGGCCAGGTCGCGAGCCTCGCGCCGACGGCCGTCGTCCCGATCGGGTCCATCGCCAAGGTCATGACCGCCCTGGTGGTGCTCAAGGCCAAGCCTCTCGCCCTGGAGCAGAGCGGGCCCAACTATACGATCACCGAGCAGGACGTCGCCTTCTACGACCAGGTGGTGGCGGGTGACGGCTCGAACCTCCCGGTGACGGTGGGCGAGCAGTTCAGCGAGCGTCAGCTGCTCCTCGCCCTGCTCCTCCCCTCGGCCAACAACATCGCCGAGACCCTGGCGGTCTGGGTGGCGGGCTCACAGCCGGCCTTCATCGCCGAGCTGAACAGCGAGGCGAAGACCCTGGGGATGACCCAGACCAGCTTCGCCGACGCCAGCGGCTACAGTCCCCAGACGGTCTCGACCGCCAGCGATCTGGTCAAGCTGGGTCAGGCTGCCCTCGCCAACCCGGCTCTCACCTACCTGGTGGGCACCCCGACCGCGACGATGCCCGACGGCACCACCATCCACAACCTCGACACCGATCTGGGCACCGTCCCGGGCTGGTTGGGGATCAAGACCGGGTCGACGCCCCAGGCCGGGGGCTGCCTGCTCTTCGCGGCCGAGCACGTCGGCCCGCTGGGCGCGACCTCGGACGTGCGGGTGGTCGGCGCCGTCCTCGGTCAGACCACCCCCAGCGGCGCCCTCGACGACGAGCTGGGGCTCGCGCTCACGGTGGCCGGCACCGCGGTGAAGGCCGCCTTCGAGGACTACCCGACCATCGACCCGGGATCGCTCAAGCCCCCCGCGGTACCGGGCACGCTCCGCTCGGGGTGGGGGACCAGCACCGGCCTGCAGGCGAGCTTCGAGAGCGGCCTCTCCTCCGTCGAGGTCCGGGTCGGTGCCACCCTGAAGCTCTCGGCGAGCCAGGTCACCCATCTCGATCCGACGGCGGTCGCCTCCGGCACCGTGGTCGGCCACGTTACCGGCACGATCGCCGGCGTCACCGTCGCCACCTGGGATGTCTCAGCGACCGGCGGCCTGGGCCAGCCGAGCTGGCAGTGGCTGATCACCCACTGATGGTGGCGTCCAGGCCGCCCAGCTCCGCGTCAGCTCCGCTTCTCAGCCGGTCACGCACGTCGGTGCGCTCCCTCCCTCCGCTGCTCGCCTCCTTGATCTGAACGCCCTGGATGCCGCCGTGCTCTCGCGGTCACCAGGAGGCGTCGGTGCGCGCGGCCGCCTGGCGCAGCGCCTCCAGCACCGCGGGGACCTGACCGGCCAGGTCGGCGGCGACCCGGATCGTCTCCAGGTGGTCCTTGGCGACCACCAGCTCCGCCTCGTGCAGGCCGAGGTGGGGTCGCGGCTGGGGCTGGGACCCGTAGGCCTGGAGCTGGCTGAGCCACTTCTGGCGGAGGGCCCGGGGGGAGATCTCGCCCGCCTTGACCCGGAGGCCGGCACCGCCCGGCCCGGGAGCGAGGCGGAAGCGGAGCGCCATCCGGCCCGCCTTCACACAGGCCTCGCAGCGGCCGCTGCGCTCGTCGGGGATTTCAGGGCGCTTCTGGCAGACCCGGCACATCGGGTCAGATCGTCGCAGATCCGGGGCGCCGCCGTCCGGTGCCGAGGGGCGCTCTCGCATGCGTTGACGAAACCACTGTCAGGTACTATGTTGTTCAACCATGAACGTTGAGGTACGCGCCACCGGGCTCCGCGCCATGCGGGACAGTCACAAGCTGACCCAGCGGGAGCTGGCACGCCGCCTGGGGGTGACCCAGAACTACATCCCGGCCCTGGAGGCGGGGACCCGCAACCCCGGCCCGAAGCTTCGCCAGCAGCTCATGCAGCTCTTCCAGTGCGACTTCGAGGACCTCTTCCAGGTGGTGATGATCAACCCCGTCGATCACCACGAGACCCTGCTGAAACCGGTGAAGGAGCCCCGATCCGCCTGACCGTCCGGATGGTTGGAGACCCAGCCCATCTAGAATCGGCCGGGTGAGCCCGACTCCTCACCGCGCGGAACCAACCGGCGGCTCGGGACGGCCTGACGAGGTGGTCACGGGCCGGGACGTCCTGCGCGTGGAGGGGATGCGCTTCTTCGGTCACCACGGCTGCCTGGCCGACGAGCGGGGCGCCGGCGTCCATCTCGATGTCGACGTCGAGGTGCGCACCGACACCCGCGGCGCCGCGCGGACCGACCGGGTGGAGGACACCATCGACTACGCCCGTCTGGTGGAGAAGTGCCGGCGGGTGGTCGAGGACTCCAGCTACCATCTGGTCGAGACGGTCGCGGAGCGGCTTGCCGAGACGCTGCTCGAGGAGCCACGGGCACTGTCGGTGCTGGTTCGCGTGGCCAAGCGGCCACCGCTGCCGGTGGCGGTCGACCGTTTCAGTGTCACCGTGGAGCGGACCCGGTCGTGACCGCCACCATCATCGACGGGAGCGCGATCGCCAAGGCGATCCGTGCCGAGATCGCGGCCGAGGTCGCGGCCATGGTCGAGGGGGGAGAGGCGCCGCCGCATCTCGCCGTGGTGCTCTGCGGGAACGACCCGGCCAGCGCCACCTACGTCCGCAACAAGGGGCGGGCCGCCGAGCGAGCCGGCATCCGCTTCACCCTGCACACCCCGGGCGGCGACAGCACCACGTCGGAGATCCTCGACCTCTGCGCGCGGATCAGCGAGGACCCCGACGTCGACGGCATGCTGGTCCAGCTCCCGCTGCCCCGCCAGATCGACTCCGCCGCCGTGCTCGAGGCGGTCCCGGCCGCCAAGGACGCCGACGGGTTCCATCCCCTCAACCTCGGCCGGCTGGCCGCCGGCGCGGCGGCCCGGGTGGTGCCGGGGACGCCGCTCGGCTGCATGGAGCTGCTCCGGCGCTCCGGCGTGCCCATCGCGGGGAGCCGGGCGGTGGTGGTCGGCCGGAGCGTCATCGTCGGACGCCCCGTGGCGCTCCTGCTGGTCAACGCCGACGCCACCGTCACCGTCTGCCATTCGAAGACGCGCGACCTGGCCGGGGTCTGCCGGGAGGCCGACATCCTGATCGCCGCCATCGGCCGCCCGGGGATGATCACCGGCGAGTACGTCAAGCCGGGTGCGGCGGTCATCGACGTGGGGACCTCCCCCGTGGACGGGCAGCTCCGCGGCGACGTGGACCGCGCGTCCGTCGAGCCGATCGCCGGGTGGCTCACCCCGGTCCCCGGCGGGGTCGGCCCGATGACCATCGCGATGCTGCTCCGCAACACCCTGGCGCTGGCGCGGGCCCACCGCGCCGCGCCCGCCCGCTGATGCCGGCGATCAGCGTCCGCTGGTCGGAGCAGGAGGCGCGCAAGCCCTACGCGCGCCCCTTCATGGTTAGCTTCGCGGACGACGCCGGTGAGGTGATCGGCTCGGTGGCCGTGAGTGGGGCGGATCTCCTCTATTACCGGCAGTTCCAGGCCGCCGTCCTCGCCCTGGCCGGCGAGCTCTTCGTCGACGGCGCGCTGGATGCGGAGCCGGATGCCCAGGCGGCCTGGCTGGAGCGCCTCTCGGCCCTGCTGCCGGCGGTGGAGAGCCTGGAGCTCCGGCCGGTGTCGACCTTTGACCACGACCGGGGCCGGGTGTTCCACGTCGAGGCGCGGGTAGCCGGCTGCCCTGACCCGGCGCGCGTCGAGGCGCCCGCGGTTCTCGAGTACCAGGAGCTGCAGGCCACCCTCGCCCACCAGACCGGACGCCTGTACCGCAACCGCGACATCGAGGCTGTCGTCGATCCTGATCAGCGCCAGCGGGCGTGGCTCCGCCTCCTCGGTGACCTCCTGGAGAGGCCCGGCGCGGACGAGGCGATGGCGGGGGCCTGGCC